>Ga0207726_1000173_pt1 | contig 14313 bp, 13 predicted proteins | sample LuqExpMetageno40_FD_187798 | JGI IMG/M metagenome (GOLD analysis project Ga0207726, IMG submission 187798) | Tropical forest soil microbial communities from Luquillo Experimental Forest, Puerto Rico - Sample 40 (SPAdes) | ecosystem: Environmental > Terrestrial > Soil > Tropical forest ...
CAACGCGATCACTTTTTCAATTCGTTGGCCGGCCAGGTCGTGGAAATGGCAGAGTTCGAAGATACGGGTCATCTGCTCGTGGATGACGCGTGCAAGCGCGCGCATGTCGTCCGTTTCGGCGGACGCGGCAAGCTGGCGCGCCTGCTCGTTCGTCCGCTCGGCCACTTCAAGCACCGTGCCGCACGCTTTTTCCATCGACTCCATTGCGCAGGCGAGTTCGGCCGCGCCCCGCGCAAGCCGCCGGCCTTCCCCGTCGTGGACGAGCGCGGCGAACTCATGCGCATCGACGGGCGCAGGCGCGGCATGCGATTTCAGCAGGCTCTCGATGCGAAAGGGCTTCTGCGGCACGGGTCGTCTCACGGGCAATATCGATCGAGCCACAATACCGACCGCAAATTAAAATCGCGTATGCGCTGTGATTCAGCACTCGTTAACGCTGCCGCTTTACCCGGCAGCAACCTTAAGCGCGCCTTGGCGCGACCGAAATATCGCACCGCGTTTGCGGGTTAACCAATCGCTGGCGTTTTCGTCTGCAAGTTCAACGCATGCGATGCGACTGGATTCATCTTGCGCCTTACGTTCTTGTGGCGATGCTGCCCGCGGCGGCGCGCGCACAGGTCTATTACGTGCAGCAGACGACGCCGCCTTTGGTAGTCGTCGCGCAGCCGCGGCAGCTGCACAGCAGTCTGGGCGGTGGCTTCATCGAATTTCTGTTCGGTGACGACAATAGGCCGGTGACCGTCTCGCCTTATGCCGCACCGCTGCCGCAGCCCGCGCCGCAGGCTTATGCCAACGTCCAGCAGCAGGTCGATTCGATACTCGAGCAGCAGCGGACCGATCTTCCAATGGCCCCGCAATTCCTGCCGACGGAGGTGCTGTACCAGGGCAAGCAGCCGGCCGGCACAATCATCGTCGACACGCCGAACCATTTTCTTTATTTGATCGAGGAGGGCGGCAAAGCGCGCCGCTACGGCATCGGCGTCGGCCGCCCGGGCTTCGCCTGGTCGGGCGAGCACAAGATTAGCGCGAAAAAGGAATGGCCCGACTGGGTGCCGCCGGAGGAAATGCTGCAGCGGCAGCCTTATCTGCCGCACTTCATGCCCGGCGGCCCGAACAATCCTCTCGGCGCGCGGGCCATGTACCTCGGCAGCACGCTCTATCGCATCCACGGCTCGAACGAGCCATGGACCATCGGCCACAACGTCTCGTCCGGATGCATCCGGATGCGCAATGTTGACGTGATTGATTTGTACAATCGCGTGAAGATAGGCACCAAGGTGATGGTGCTGTAAGCGCCTCAAATTCGCCGGCGTCGTCGGCTGGCGCGGCGCGTTTTGCTTCATTCGAGATTAACTAGCAGGACAGGCGCAGTCTGCTCCTAAGCAGATGTTATGTCGCGCGATCGATCGGACAAGGCGCTTTACGGGCGAAGCTCGCGCGCAAGGTAGATGCCGATTTTCACCGATCGACAGCGCTATCCGCGAGTAGCCAATCGTCCCCTTACGCGCTGTCTGTGCCTCCGCCGAAATCGCCGAAATCGCCGCCGCCCGACGGATCGTCATCGAAATCACCGCCGTCGGTCGGGTCGTCGTCGTCGGGATCGTTCAGCAGTCCCGCCGACCGCTGATCGTCAAATACGCTCTGACGGGTGTTGCCGATGTCGCCGACGCCGGCATCGCGCGCGAGATCGCTGTTCGACGCGCTATTGTCCCACAACGAGGATTGCGGCGTTGACGATGACGGTGTCGATGCAAATGCGCTGCCGCCCCGATGGCCGAACATCGAGCTGATCGAATTTAACAGAAGCGCGCCGCCGATCGCGCCCGCTGCGGATGCTGCCGCGGTGCCAAGGAAGGAGCCGCCGCCGTAGCCCGGCGTCGGACCGTAGCCCGGCGCAGGCCCGTAACCGGGGGGGACTGGCCCCGCATTCGGCATGCTGCCGCCCTGATTCCAGCGCGGATCGGGACCGGCCGGTGCGCCCGACCTTACGCTCGGCACGGACGTGCGCGAAGAGCTGAGCGCGCTACGCATCGTGTCGAGAAAACTGCTTTGTTGCTCCGGCGGCTGCGCCGTCACGCTCAATTCGCGGATGCGTGCATCGGCACGTTTGAGCGCCTCGTCCTGCACCAGCGCGGTCTGCACTAGCGCGTAGGCTGCATGCGGCGCGCGCTTAAGCCCCTCCGCAATCGCGCGCTCGGCGTCTGGATCGCGCGGGTTCGCTTCGAGCCGCGCAAGGCGGTCGAACAGATCGTCGATCAACTGGCGTTCCTCGGGTGTCATGGAAGGCCTCCGCGTTGGCACGTCCTTGGATCTAGGCAGCCGGAACGGTTTCGCTAGCGGGGACCGCCAACTCGTAGCCGTGCCGGTCCAGTAATGCCGGGAAGGCGTCGGAATCGAGGAATGCGACCTCTCGTTCGCGCAAATCGGTCAGAGAATCGAGCCGTTTCAGCGCCGCGTCGACGAAGCCCGGATGACACATGATCAGCCCGCCGTCCGGCATACCGCGCAGAAAACGGGGGAAGAGGCGGGTAAAGTCGGCCTTCGGCGTGAAATCGTAGGCGCCGTTGAAGGCAGGGTTGAAGGCGATGCCGAGCGGTCGGGCCTTGGCGCGCATGCCGACGCTAAGCAGGTCGAGGAAGAAACCTTTCACGTCGGTGACGGGCTTGGCGCCGTGCGGACGACCGCATTGCCGCACCCAGGCCTGCGGTACCTTGTCTTTGACGGCCTGCAGGAACGCATCGCGCACGACCGGAAAAATGTGCACGTGTTGATGCCCGTCGAGATAGTCCGGAGCGTGTCCGAAGATGTCGAAGAAGCGCTCGATCTGCGCGACGATCTCGCGATAGAGAGGCGCATGCCTTATCCGTCGGCGCATGCCGAGCTGAAGCATGTCTATATTGCTGGGGAAGACGCCCTCGCGCAGCGGCGTAAAGCCGTTGCTCAGGGGTTTGAACGGCGCGGTCAAGGTAACGTGCAGGCCGAGCAAGGCGCGCGGGCGGCCTGCGTTGAGCAACGAGAGATCGCCGGATTCATCGTCGTGCAGATAATGCGCCGCCGTCATAACAGACGTTGCATTGAGACGGCCGCGCAGAATCAATTTGCGGATCGCAACGTTGATGCCGGGCGCCATGCCGTAATCGTCGGCACAGAGCCAGATGCGCCGCTTGGCCGTCATTCCGCGGCGTGCGCCGGCTCGCGCGGCGGGGTGGCCGTATCCTCGGCGTGCTTCACGTTGTGCTCGGCCACGAAATAGACCGGCCGCGCTTTAATCTCCGACAACAGTTTGCCGATATATTCGCCGAGCACGCCGATCATCATCAACTGCACGCCGCCGAGTACCATCATGCCGACGACCAGCGACGGATATCCCGGCACGTCCTGCCCAAAGATAAGCGTCTTGATCAGCATATAAAGGCCGAACACGATTGCGCTGGCGGCCAGGAGGAAACCAAGCAGGCTCGCGACGCGCAATGGAGCGACCGAAAAGGACGTGAGGCCTTCGATCGACAGCCCGATGAGGCCCCAAACGTTCCACGTGCTGGACCCGTGTTCGCGCACCGCGGGCTCGTAATCGACCCGGACCTGGCGGAAGCCGATCCAGCTCGACAGGCCTTTGAAGAAGCGGTTGCGCTCCGGCATGTGTCGCAGCGCTTCGACCGCGCGCGGTGAGAGTAGGCGGAAGTCGCCGGCGTCTTCCGGGATTTCCTGGCGGGCACCCCAGTTGATCAGGCGATAAAAGCCTGCAACCGCCACCCGACGCGTCCATGGTTCGGTCTCGCGGTGTGCCTTGGCGGTGTAGACGACGTCGTAGCCGTCATCGATCCAGCGCGAGACCAGAGTCTCGACCAGGCTCGGCGGATGCTGGCCGTCGCCGTCCATGAACAGCACGGCGCCGAACCGGGCGTGGTCGAGCCCGGCGAGCAGGGCGGCTTCCTTGCCGAAATTGCGCGACAGCGAGACGACCTGCACGTCGAAGCCGAGCGCGGGGAGGCTGTTCGCCACTTCGAGCGTGGTATCCCGGCTGCCGTCGTCGACATAGACGATCTCGAGCTTCAGCCCGTATTTGTCGGCGAGGAACCTGGCGATCTGTGACAGTCGCTCGTGCAGGTCGCGTAAAGCCCGCGCCTCGTTGAACACCGGAACGACGACGGACAGGCCCGGCCCAGCTATGGACCGTCCCGCGCGCTCTCCCGATCTCGTTGGTTTTACCGGCATTTATCGAGCTTCAACGGACGTTTATGGCCGATCTATAGCGCAGGGCGTCGAGCCTGTCGCGCCTTGCCCGCTTCCGTGGTAAGCGGCGTACGACCCATGCTCCTCCCGCCCGGCCCCACCCTTCGTGAACGGCTGCTGCGTGCCTGGCACGACCGCGCGATCACTCTCAAGGCGCTCAGCTTCGCCATGGTCGGCGTCGTTAACTCCGCGGTCGATTTTAGCGTTTTCTCGTTCTGTTACTACTACTTGGGCCTGGAGATCGTCGTCGCCAATACGGCCGCCTGGATCGTAGCGGTCTCCGGCTCATATGTGCTGAATTCGACCATCACCTTCGCCCGCGAGTCCGGCCGGCGGCTGCACATGGGCGGCTATCTCGGCTTCGCTTTGTCGCAGGTGATGGGCTTCTTTGCGAATACCGCCACGGTGTGGTGCCTGGTCGAGTTCGCTGGCGCGCCGGCCTGGGCGGGGAAGTTCGCGGCGGTCGGTGTGAGCTTCGTCGTGAATTTCTCGCTCTCGCATTTAGTCGTCTTCAGGACGCGGCAGCCGGGGCGCAGCGCCGAATAAGAACAATCGGGAGGAGACATGCGCTTCGACGACAATCTGACGGCCGAGCGGCCGACTTTCGTGACGCATCTGGAATGCGCGTTGACCGGCGAGCGGCACGACGCCGACATCGTGCATAACCTCTCACGCGCGGGGAAGCCGCTGCTGGTGCGCTACGATCTCGCGGGCGTGAAGAATGCGCTCACGAAAGATGCTCTTGTCCGCCGCGCGCCTGATCTCTGGCGCTACCGCGAGCTTCTGCCCGTACGCAAAACGACCGACATCGTCAGCCTCGGTGAATGCGTCACCCCGATCGTGCCGATGCCTCGGTTGTCGAGGAAGCTCGGCGGCGGCGACATTCTGGTGAAAGACGAAGGGCGGCTGCCAACCGGATCGTTCAAGGCGCGCGGGCTGGTGATGGCCGTCTCGATGGCGAAGGCGCTCGGCATCAAGCACATGGCGATGCCGACCAACGGCAATGCCGGCGCGGCGCTGGCGGCCTATGCGACGCGGACCGGGATCAAAACGACGATCTTCTGCCCTGAGGACACGCCGGAGGTGAACGTCAGCGAGATCGCGCTGCAGGGCGCCGACGTCTATCGTGTCAATGGCCTGATCGATGACTGCGGCAAAATCGTCGGCGAAGGCAAGGCGAAGGTTGGCTGGTTCGACACGTCGACCTTGAAAGAGCCGTACCGCATCGAGGGCAAGAAGACGATGGGTCTCGAACTTGCCGAACAACTTGGCTGGGACGTGCCGGACGCGATCTTTTATCCGACCGGCGGCGGTACCGGCCTGATCGGCATGTGGAAGGCCTTCGACGAACTGGAGAAGATCGGCTTCATCGGATCGAAGCGCCCACGCATGATTGCCGTCCAGGCGTCGGGCTGCGCGCCGATGGTGAAGGCTTTTGAGGACGGCGTCGAGCACGCACCACGCTGGGAGAATGCGCACACGATCGCATCGGGCATCCGCGTGCCGCAGGCGGTCGGCGACTTTCTGATCCTGCGCGCCGTGCGCGAGAGCAAGGGTTTCGCGATCGCGGTCGACGACGGGGCGATCTCGTCCGCGTTGAACGAGATGGCGCGCGAGGAGGGGTTCCTATTGTGCCCCGAGGGAGCGGCGACCTACGCCGCCTACAAGCAGTCGCTGAAAGACGACCGTGTGTCGAAGAGCGCCCGCGTCGTGCTGTTCAATTGCGCCAGCGGCCTGAAATACCCGCTGCCGAAGATGGAACGGAAATTGGATCGGCATCAGCCGATCGATTACGCGATATTCAAGTAACGACCGTCTCCACGGTCATTACCGGGCTTGACCCGGCAATGACCGTGAGGCTGCGCCAAGATCGAAGCAGTACTAATGTGCTCGCGGCCACTCGTCATGGATGCCCGGCCGAGCCCGGGCATGACGTCCGAAACTACGGCGGCCTGGGCCGCCCCTCGACGCGCTCAGCCTGCGGCCATAAAATTCCCCTTGCGCCAAAGATGACGTGCTGTGCAAAGCACGCGAACGACAGCGTAAAGGGAGGTGGAGATGAGGCTGCGCGAATTTACGTTGGCGGCTGCCGTCGGCCTGCTCGCGGCGGTTCATGTTCTGGCGGCGCCCGCGCGCGCCGATGATTATCCTTCGCGCACGATCACGATGATCGTGCCATTCCCGCCGGGCGGACCGAGCGATGTCGTCGCGCGTATCGTCGCGGACGGCTTGAGCCGGCAGCTCAATGAAACGGTCATCATCGAGAATGTCGGTGGGGCCGGTGGCACCATCGGTACCGCGCGGGTCGCGGCCGCCGCGCCGGACGGCTATACGCTGCTCGCCGCCAGCATGGGCTCGCACGTCGCCGCGCCCGCGCTCACGCCCAACGTCCATTACGATGCGGTGAAAGATTTCGCGCCGATCGGGCTTATTTCCGATGCGCCCGTCGCCGTTGTCGCGCGCAACGATTTCCCGGCCGACAACCTGAAAGATTTCATCGCTTACGTGAAGGCGCGCGGCGATGCCGTGAAGCAGGCGCATGGCGGAGTTGGCGCGTCCTCGCACATGGCCTGCCTGCTGTTCACCTCCGAACTTGACCTCAAGCCCAAGCTCATCCCCTACCGAGGCACGGGGCCGGCGTTGTCCGATCTGATCGGCGGTCACGTCGACTTCTATTGCGATCAGGTGGTGAGCGTCGCTTCCGCCATGAAGGGAAAAACGATCAAGGGCTTTGTGGTCTCGGGCGACGCGCCATCGCCGGCGCTGCCGGGCATCCCTTCGGCGAAACAGGCCGGCATTCCCGAATTTTCGCTCAACATCTGGAGCGCGATGTATGCGCCGAAGGGAACGCCGAAGGATGTGATCGCGAAGCTCGCGTCCGCGCTCGACAAGACACTCGAGGATCCGGCCGTCGCCAAGCGTATGGTCGAGTTGGGCGGTGCGGTGCCCAGCAAGGCGGAGCGCGGACCCTCGCACCTTGCCTCCGTGCTCAAGACCGACATGGCCAAGTGGCACCCGATCCTGCAGGCCGCGATGGCGCAGCAGAAATAGCCGCGTTCAATCCTCGGCCAGGATCTCGGCGACGTCCACCCGGCGGCCTTCGCGCGCCGAGACGATGCCGGCGCGGATGACCGCCAAAGACGTCGTGGCGTACTCGCCGCCGACTTCCGGCGGCGGGCCGCCGCGCGCCGCTGCGGCGAATTCTTCGAGCTCCTCGACGAAGGTGTCGTTCTTCTCGCACGCGACGGCCACCGGTTTCTTCTCGCCGCGCTTGAGCAGCGACAGTCCGCGGTGCAGGTCGTAATAGGCGGTGGCTTCCTTGCCGTAGATGTTCATCAAATAATATTCGGATGCCGAGGCGTAGCTCGCATTGAGCGTCGAGAGCGCGCCGTTCTCGTGTTCGAATACGAGGCTCGCCACGTCCGGGTTGTCGCCGGGCAGCACCAATTGCGCGAATCGCCCGCTCACCGCCTTGATCGGCCCGATCAGATAATCGAGCACGTCGGCATAATGCACGCCGATCTGCAACATCACGCCGCCCGGCATTCCCGCGGCGGTGTAGCGCCACGAGGACAGGTCAACCTGACCCAGCCGGTCGCGGCTGATATTGACTTCGGCATTCACCAGTCTGCCGAAGGCGCCGCCGTCGATTTGCTTCTTGATCCACCGGAAATGACTCTCGCGCCGGCGTTGATAGCCGAGCGCAAGCACGACGCCTGCGCGACGGCAGACCTCGGTGATCGCACGTCCGTCGCTCACGGAATTGGCGATCGGCTTGTCGAGGAAGACGTGCTTGCCGGCTCTCGCCGCCTGGCGCGTCGTTTCCAAATGCGCGTCGTTCGGTGTGGTGTTGACGATCGCCTCGACCTCGGTGTCCTCGAGGATCGCCGTGTAACTTGAGGCCGTGCGGCATCCGTACTTTTTGGCAAAGGCTTGGCGCTTCTCCTCTGAGCGGGAGAAGCAGGCGACGATCTTGAGCTTGCTGGAGCGCGTGATGGCGTCGGCCAGAACGTCGGACCACCAGCCCATGCCGATGCATGCGACGCGGAGAGACTCGGTCACGGCCTTACTTCCAGCTCGCGCCAATCGACTCGACCGCCGCCTGTGCAATGCGTTCGTCGGTCGCCCAGTCGCCGCCCGCGATCCCGATGCCGCCGATGCATTCGCCGTCGACAATCACTGGGCAGCCGCCTTCCATGGCGGTCCAACGCTCGGGTCCCGCGGCAAGTGCAAGCCCGAGCGCATGCGTCACATCGAGCTCCTGTCCCTGCGCGCCGCGCGCCGAGGTCATGCGCCTGTTCGATGCTGCGCAGACGGCCTTCGCCGTCGAGGAATGCACCGAATGAAAGCGTCCGCCCTCCATGCGCTCGAACAGAATGAGATGCCCACCCGCATCGGTGATCGCGATCGACACGGCGATGCCCGCTTTGGTCGCCTGCTCAACGGCGGTGGCCATCATTTTCTTCGCGCCCTCCATGGTGAGGCGCTCGCTTGTGGTGACGTACACGTCTGTTCCCCCGCGGTCGTGTCGCCACGATGATAGTGACTAGCTGCCGCGCAAGTAAACCGCGGCCCGCCGCGTCTGTCCTGCTAGCGCCAGGGCAACTTGTTGCTGACCGCGCCGCCGGCGTTGGCAGCCTGACTTACAGTCCCGCTACAAGCTTCGCGTATAGCGGATTGTCCTTCGAGAACACGTAATCCAGTTCCGCCACCGAGACCGCTTCCGCGCCGCGCTCGCGCAGGAAGCCGGTGAGCGGATAGACCTGCGTCGGCGGGCAGTGCAGCGTCAGCATGCCGGAGGAAGTCGGGCCGCCGAACGGCGTCTCGATGGCGAATTTTTCGCGCGCCTCGTCGACCAGTTTCGTATCGCAACCCGCAAAACGCGCGCGCACTTCACGGAACGCGCGAGCACGCGCCTGTGCGGCGATGCGGTCGAGGATCACGCGCGCAAGCTCGCGCTGCGGACCGCCCCACTCCGCGCCGCGCGCGGCGACGAGATTCGCCTGCGAGCGCAAAATTGTGCCGTCTTCGACGATCTTGAGCGCATTGGCCGCGAGCGTCGTTCCGGTCGTCGTGATGTCGACGATCAATTCCGCCGTGCCTGCGGCGGGCGCGCCTTCGGTCGCGCCCGCGCTCTCGACGATGCGATAGTCGATCACGCCATGGCGCGAGAAGAAATCGCGCGTGAGATTGATGTACTTGGTTGCGACTCGCATCTTGCGGCCGTGCGTGTGGCGGAACGCGGTCGCGACGTCGTCGACGTCGGCCATCGTACGTACGTCGATCCAGGCCTGCGGCACCGCGACGACGACATTGGCGTGGCCGAAGCCCAGTGCCTCGATCAGCACGACGCGCTTGTCGGCGTCGGGCATCTGCTCGCGCACGAGGTCTTCGCCGGTGACGCCGAGATGCACCGCGCCCTGCGCGAGCTGGGTGGTGATCTCGGAGGCCGAGAGATAGGCGACTTCGATGCCGTTGAGCCCCGCGACCGCGCCACGATAATCGCGCGCGCCGCGCGGCTTAATCAGCTGCAGCCCGGCGCGGACGAAGAACGCTTCCGCGTTCTCCTGCAAACGGCCCTTGGCGGGCACGGCGAGAATGAGCGGCACGGTCATGCTGCGCCTCCCGCGAGCCGTTCGATCCAGACCGCGAAACCGACCGCGGAAATTGCCTCCGCCGCGCCGAGGCGCGTGAGCAGGCCGTCGTAGCGCCCGCCGGCGACCAGCGGCTCGCCGCTGCCTTTCGGATCGGTGATCTCGAAGACGAAGCCGGTGTAATAGTCGAAGCCGCGGCCGAACGCGGTCGAGAAGCGCAAGCGCTTGAGATCGACGCCATGCGCGGCGAGGAAGCCCGCGCGGTTTTCGAATAGGTCGAGCGCGGGATCGAGCGCATTCTTCATCTGCGCTTCCAAAGCTAGCGCGCGCAATTCGGCGGCCGCGTCGTCGGGCTCGCCCTGGATCGACAGGAAACGCTCGATCAGCCCGCGCACCTCGCGCGGCAATTTGGTGCTCGCGCCGAGCGCCGATTGCTCGAGGAAGCGGTCCGCGATCTCGCCGACCGAACGCCCGCCGACGGCGGTGATACCGGCGATTGACAAAAGGTCCGTGACGAGCCGTTGCGCGCCTTTTGGATCGGAGCCCGCGAGCGCGGCGAGCACGCCCTGATATTCGGGACGCCCGTTGGAACCGCCGAGCGTCAGCCGGTCGAGGTCCTGCGCGAGATTGGCCTTGCGGTTGAAGTCCTTCACCAGCCGACGCTTCCATGCGGCGGGCAGGTCGAGCGCGGAGATGAGGGCTGCGAACAGCGCGACGTCGCCGATCTGGATGTCGGGCTCGGCCAGCCCGTAATGCGCGGTGGCTTCCAGTCCGAGCGCGAGCATCTCGGCGTCCGCGGCAGCCTTGTCCGCGCGGCCAAAGCTCTCGATGCCGGCCTGCAGGAATTCGGCGGGGCCGTTCGCGCGGTGACGGAAGACCGGCCCGAGATAGCAGTACGAGGCGGGCTTACCCGCCGTGCCCGACGCGAGATAGTCGCGCGAGACGGGGATGGTGAGGTCGGGCCGCAGGCACAGTTCCTCGCCGTTGGGCGAGGCGGTCAGGAACATGCGCTTGCGGATGTCCTCGCCGGAGAGGTCGAGGAACGGCTCGGCCGGCTGCAGGATGGCGGGCTGAACGCGCGCATAGCCCGCGCGCTCGTAGGACGCGACCAGCGCCTCCGCACGGGTATCCTTGGTCTGTGCCGTCGTTGCGTCCATGTTCTTTTCCCGGCGCGCGTCTAGCATGGGAGACCGAGCGTTTCGACCACGTTTGTTTTGGGGGATTAACGGGTGGCGGAAGAGGGGCGTGGTTAACGAAGAGCAGCGTCACAATGTCCGCCGACATGCCCGGGCTTGAGGGCATGCCGGCCAGGAGGGCAGTACCGGGTTGGCCGGGACAAGCCCGGCCCTGACGATCAATGACCGCCGTGGCGGGCGAGCAGCTTGCGCACTTCCTCGACCAACCGCTCTTCTTTCACCGCAAACTGCGCCTCGGCCTGCTTCTTGAGATAATCCTCGCGCTCGGCCGTCGCGCCTGCGATCTCAGTCCCGATGATCAGGTCCTTGATCAGCACCTCGCCCCGCGCCTTCTCGTCCGAGCCCTGGATGATCGCGCACGGGCTTCCGCGCCGGTCGGCGTACTTCATCTGCTGGCCGAGGCTATGCTTCGGATTTCCGAGATAAAGTTCGGCGCGTATGTCGGCGTTGCGCAACGTCGTGACCAGCTTTTGATAATCGGCGATGGTGCCGCCGAACACGGTGACCACGACGGGCCCGGGCGCTGCCTTTGCCGAAATCTTGCCAAGCGCCGTCAGGGCGGCCTGCAGGCGGGAGACGCCGATGGAAAATCCGGTCGCCGGCACCGGCTCGCCGCGGAAGCGCGAGACGAGCCCGTCATAACGCCCCCCGCCGCCGACGGAGCCGAAGCGGATCGGCCGTCCTTTCTCGTCCGGAATTTCAAATGTGAGTTCGACCTCGTAGACCGGGCCGGTGTAGTACTCGAGGCCGCGGACGACGGACGGGTCAACGACCACGCGGCCATCACCATAGGCGAGTTCGGCAATGCCGCGCAATTCCTGCACGCCTTCCGCGCCGCGTTGCGATCCCGAAACGACCTTGCTCAAATTCTGCAGCGTCGTTTCGGCATCGCTGCCCTTTGCCGATGTGAAGGCTAGCACGCGATCGGCTGCCTCGCTGTCCAGCCCGGCTCCTTTTGTAAAATCGCCGCTTTCATCTTTGCGACCTTCGCCCAGTAGTTGTCGCACACCTTCCGGCCCAAGCCGGTCCAATTTATCGATCGCGCGCAGCACGGTGAGCCGCTTGCCTGCATTCTCCTCGCCACCCAGTCCTATGGACTCCAACACGCCATCCAGTACCTTGCGGTTATTCACCTTCACGACATAGCTGCCGCGCGGAATGCCCAAAGCCTCCATCGTGTCGGCCGCGAGCATGCACATCTCGGCGTCGGCGGCCATTGTAGGCGCACCGACGGTGTCGGCATCGAACTGCATGAATTGACGGAAGCGTCCCGGACCCGGCTTCTCGTTGCGGAATACCCAGCCGAAGCGATAGGTGCGGTACGGCTTCGCCACCGCGTCGAAGTTTTCCGCGAAATGCCGCGCGAGCGGCGCGGTCAGATCGTAGCGCAAGCTGAGCCACTGCTCGTCGTCGTCCTGGAACGAGAACACGCCTTCGTTCGGCCGGTCCTGGTCGGGCAGGAATTTGCCGAGCGCGTCGGTGTATTCAATCGCCGGCGTCTCGACCGGCTCGAAGCCGTAGCGCTCGAACTGCAGCCGGATAGCCTCGACCATTTGACGCGCGGCCGCGATCTCAGCCGGCCCACGGTCGGCAAGACCGCGCGGCAGGCGGGCTTTAAGTTTCTGCGGCTTTTTCGCTTTGTCGGCCATTGTCGGGTTTGTCGGATATCTGGAACCGACGCTGCGTAGCAGCGGTTTCCGTCTTTGTCATTACCAGGCGAACCGGTCTATCTTCGGGCGGCCGCGAGCGCTTCTGGCGTTGCGCGCCATGCAAAGGCAAAGCCCATGAACATCGCCGTGACCGTTCCCAACGATCTCGATCCTTTCTGGATGCCGTTCACGGCGAACCGCGCATTCAAGAAACGTCCGCGACTGATCTCCGGCGCCAAGAACATGCATTACATCACGCCGGACGGGCGCAAGCTGATCGACGGCTCAGCTGGCCTGTGGTGCACCAATGCGGGGCATAACCGCGATCCGATCGTGCAAGCAATCCAGCGGCAGGCGGCGGAGCTCGACTACGCACCGGCGTTCCAGTTTTCGCATCCGCAGGCCTTCGAACTTGCCTCGCGCATCGCGGCGCTCGCGCCCGGGGATCTGGACCACGTGTTCTTCTGCAACTCCGGTTCGGAGGCGGTGGATACCGCGCTGAAGATCGCGCTCGCTTACCACAATGTGCGCGGGCAGGGCGGACGCGTGCGGCTGATCGGCCGCGAGCGCGGCTATCACGGCGTCGGCTTTGGCGGCATCGCCGTCGGCGGCATCGTCGCGAACCGCAAGCAGTTCGGTGCGATGATGGTCGGCATCGATCATCTGCCTCACACCTATAATCGCGAGCAGCAGGCTTTTACCGTCAATGAGCCGGAGTGGGGCGCGCATCTCGCTGACGACCTGGAGCGGCTCGTGGCGCTGCATGACGCCTCGACCATCGCCGCGGTGATCGTCGAGCCGGTCGCCTGTTCGACGGGCGTGCTGCCGCCGCCGAAGGGCTACCTCAAGCGGCTGCGCGAGATCTGCGACAAATACGGCATCCTGCTGATCTTCGACGAGGTGATTACCGCCTACGGCCGCCTCGGCCATGCCTTCGCCGCGGAGCGTTATGGCGTCACGCCCGATCTCATCACCTTCGCCAAGGGCATCACCTCGGGCAGCGTTCCGATGGGCGGCGTGATCGCGCGCAAGCACATCCACGATGCGTTCATGAAAGGGCCGGAGCACGTCATCGAGCTGTTCCACGGCTACACGTACTCGGCGCATCCGCTCGCCTGCGCCGCAGGCCTTGCGACGCTCGACGTTTACCGCGACGAGAATTTGTTCGAGCGTGCGCGCAAGGTCGAGCCGCTCTGGGCTTCGGCTGCGATGCAGCTGAAAGGCCTGCCCAATGTGCTCGACATCCGGCCGGTCGGTCTGACCGTCGGCGTCGATCTCGCACCGCATGCCGATGGTCCCGGCAAGCGTGGCATCGCGGCGCTCGAAAGCGCTTTCCACGATTACGACCTGACGATGCGTTCGGTCGGAGACACACTTGCGATGTCGCCGCCCCTGATCGTGTCGGAAGCGCAGGTTGGCGAGTTGTTCGAAAAGCTCGGCAAGGTGATCAAGGCGGTGGCCTAAAGTTGTAAGCCGGACATGCCTACACGTTGCACGGCGGGTTTCCGAAGGTCGCCTCTTTCCGCGATCGGGCCAAACCGCGGTTAACCCAAACAGCAAAGGTCGCGGTGGGCGGCGAGACCGGCACCTGTTTTTTCCAATTCTCCTGAGCGATGGAGAAACGGATGAGCAGGGCGCATC
>Ga0207726_1000174_pt1 | contig 14304 bp, 11 predicted proteins | sample LuqExpMetageno40_FD_187798 | JGI IMG/M metagenome (GOLD analysis project Ga0207726, IMG submission 187798) | Tropical forest soil microbial communities from Luquillo Experimental Forest, Puerto Rico - Sample 40 (SPAdes) | ecosystem: Environmental > Terrestrial > Soil > Tropical forest ...
TTCCCCAATCGCGAACGAATTCGGCGTGGTGTTTTCATCCGGTGATTTCTCACGGTGCGCATGGGCAACATCTAAATGGTGGTGGAGCCGCCATGCCCGGTTTTGAAATCGTTTGGAGTCGCCGGCATGTATGCGGATCAGTGACGCGACGTTCTGACGCGGAACTCTAACTCCTGAGTTCGCGTGCTCCTTGGAGGTGAGCCCGCTCGGTGGACGAGACGCCAGAGACATTGGGCAGACTGTTACCGAATTTGCGGGCGGATCGAATCGCGGTCTGATCACGGTCGCGACCCCGTTGTCGCTCGACAATCACGTCTAATCATCTCGCTGGCGGCACCACACCGATTGCCGGCGGTCCACCCGGTTCGTTTCTTTGTCACTGACGGTGGCCTCCTAGTACGGACCTGACTCGGTCGATCCAAGCCGGCAAGCTGCTGGCTACGTCGATCGAATCCTTAAGGGCGAAAAGCCCGCCCACCTTCCAGTACAGAGCCCGACGAAATTCGAGTTGGTGATCAACCTCAAGGCCGCCAAGGCAATCGGCCTCACGGTGCCGCCTTCGCTTCTTTCCCGCGCTGATGACGTGATCGAATGAGACGTTGGAAGTCCGCTTTTGGCCGTTAGCGGACATGCTCTCGCGCTTCTGCGGTGTCTGCTTCTGAGGGTAAAGCGCATATCGCTTACGCCAGCAGGCCCATGCACGTCGTGGATTAAGACGCGCAATCCGAAGTCGTCAGCGTATATGCGGATCATTTGCTAGGTCATCCGTTCGAAAAATCTTGTAAAGGCAGAAAAAGAATCGTTTGCCGAGCTTGGGTCTATTAGGCCCCAGCAAATAAGACCGACTCCGAGCACGAAAAGAGCGTGCGACAAACGTAAAGCCCCACACTCATTCGAGAGAAATGCACGCATTTTTGCCGTCACGATTATCACCTCTGGAATAAGGACCTGCGGTCTAGATGAACCAAATTGATCTGACCAAATTCTCGGATTGCGTGATGTGATGTGCATCACGCGCGCGTCGATTTGAAGCCTCTGTTGCGCCGCCAAATTCTTGTTGCCTAGTGGTGTAAGAAGCTCGCTTTTATTTTAATTTGTCTATTTGTTCTTGTTTCGGCCTGCCAATTCTTGCGACTTCACGCCCAATCGGAGATGAAAAGGGCATCCCGGTGGGGACGGCTCGCCCATCCTTGCCCACATATCCGAGGGCCTGGTTTCCTGAAACGGCTTCACTTAAACCGCGACGACACCTGCACAACTTTATTCAAATTCGCTGGCCTACCTGCGGATCAGTGACGGGACGTTCTGAACCCGAACAAAAGAGGCCGCCAACACGGCGGCCTTTTGGGTTCAGTATAGCAGTCCTATCTTTTGAGAGCGTCTTTGACGTCTCCAACGCCTTTGCGCACGGCACCTTCTGCCTTGTCTGCTTTGCCTTCGGCCTGCAGCTTCTTATCGCCGGTCACTTTTCCGACGGCCTCTTTCACTGCGCCCTTTGCTTGTTCAATTGTTCCTTTTACGTGCTCACGATCCATCTTTGGTCTCCCGGTTTGAAGTCATCAAAGAGCTAAACACTCAAGCGACGATGACGTTCTATTGGATCCCGAAGTTCGGAGCAGATTTCCCTGATCATAATCAAAGAGGAACTTGTTCCTTCACGCATCACGCGTGCGTCGATTGATGGGCCCACCGCGCTGAAGCACAAGCGGCCACGCCGCGTGATAACAAAACGCCGCCCGGTTGGACGGCGGTTGATTTCGATCAGCAGTGGCACGGCAGCGCTTAGCGCTTCATAAGGTTTCGGTGATACGACAGAAAAAAAGGGGAGGTCACGGTGAGCTATGTAAGCCGCGTGCTTCAGCCGGGTGAATATGTGGGCTGCGTGCTTCAGCCGGGTGAACAAGTCGAGTATGCGACAAAGCCGCATTGGATAGTTTATCTCCCCGGTCTCCTGTTGTTGGTCATTAACATCCCCATAGCCGCTACGGGACACGTTCTCTCACGCTACTCCGAAATTGTAACCTCCGAAAACGCTGGAACTTTCGCTTTGTTCAGCTTTTTATCTGCGCTGATCGTCTTGGCGAGCGCTTGGCTCAACCGTTGGACAACCGAGATCGCCGTCACAAATCGGAGAGTTATCTATAAGACCGGGTTTGTCCAACGGCGCACTATGGAAATGAATCGAGAAAAGGTGGAGAGCGTCGAGATTAGCCAATCGGTTCTCGGACGGTTGCTGGACTTCGGTACCGTTACGATTCGAGGAACGGGTTCGGGTATCGAGCCTCTTCCCCAAATCGCAAATCCCCTCGAATTCCGCAGTTATATAACAGCCGGGTAGGTGGCAGCCGAGCGGTCCGGATTCGACCGTGACGACCGCACTTGGCGCACTCAATCTCGACCGTTGCATGCGGGTAGTCGGCCGTGTAGTAGAGGCGCATCGAGGGGTGTCAACCGGCAGGCCTCAAGGCACAATGGCAGCGGCGGAGTGGGTGAGGGTCAAACGAAAGAGGCCGTCAGCTAGGCGGCCTCCCCCTCTGATCGAAGTGGCAATTCTTCTGAGGATATTCGGCCGCACCGAACGCACTCATAGACGCGCACTTGCAGCGGGGTGCCAGTAGGACCGCGCACGCATTCAACGGACTTGTCTGCTTTGTCTGACAGAGTCCCCGATACCGCGGGAATTCAATGAACAGTTATCCGGTGCTGTGGGTGACTGGCGTTCTTGCCATTGCCTTCGCAGCCAGTCCCGGCAGTCTTTCGGTTTAAGTTCTCACGACGCCAAGCTGATAATCTCTCAGCTTGCCTGGTACAAAATATCGGTCAGGCCAGACCAAACCGAGTGCAAGGCAGGCCGCTCGGCGCGGATGTGGATAACCTCCGTAATTACCGCGACTGCGGTTGCAGGCTACCGCTCAGCAATGTGTAATTGCATTTGGTCTGCTGACGCGAATCTCTCGGCCAGAGCGCTTACTTGCGAAGGCGGCTCTCAAGGCCGTGGGAACATAGCCACGAGGGGGGCCTCCATGACGCATGATCCGGTAGCCGATAGTCTCCGTGCCTACGCCAAGCTCTACGGGCAGTTGGCCAAGCAGTCCTGTAGCGAATTTCGGGCGCAGCAGCTTCGCGCGACAGCTCATGACTGCCTAACCGCCGCGAATGATTTAGATGCGTATCCGACTCAGGAACGTTTGAGTTCTAGCAAGTGAAATTGAATGCGCCTTAGTATGTAGGCGCAACCCGAAGCCCGACCCCGACGGGGGCAATTCGCGGTACATGAAAACGCCCACCGAGTAGGGCGGGCGCTGACTTATTCTTCCGCGTGAGGCGGTTTACGCTGCTTGGCTCTCTCTGCTATCGTCGCGGCGGCCAATTGTGCGTCGCTCGTAATCCTCCGCTAAGGCGCACAGTGCACCATCGCCGTCGCCCGAGAAAGATGCCGAAAGAGTCCCCGATCCCTGACGAGGCCGCAGAGTTCGTTGCCGACACGCCCGGTGTGGCGCGAGACGAGGTGACGGACCAGCCGCTACTGAAGAGTGGCAGCGCGCGCGCGGGGGGCATGGTTGAGCGTCGTCTCGATACTCTTGAAGACGTGGTGCGCGAACTCGGTGGTGTTGTGCAAGTCGCGCGCATCACCCGCCGCAAACCGCGTGCGGTGTGCAACTGGCGCAGGAAGGGCACGTTTCCGAGCGCGCTCTATTTTGTGATGGTCGACGAACTGCTAGATCGCGGCTTCTACGCGCCGCACTTGCTGTGGAGTTTTGAACCTGTGCGAGAAGAGTGAACTCTCAACGATGGCACGCAAAGTGCCCGGCGGTTTGACGCCGCGGCCTCACGCATACTTTTCGTGAAGTTCTTTCTATTTCTTGCTCGAGCCGCAAGGCCGAACCCCGCCGCGGCCGACGTGCCTCGGTGGTCGGGTCCTTCGGATTTTGAAGTCTGAAGGAGGCGGCGTTCAATACCGAGCTTCGGAGAACGTAGAACCCTTTGGCCTCTCGGGACATCATCGACCGCGGGTTCGGAGGATCTGCGTTATTGCAATTGCACCACAACACTATCCTCCCCGATCAACGTAGGGACTATCCCTGGTCGCGTTCTCGCCGCTCGCTTTTTCTGGCCGGACGCTGAGCTTCCCGTCTTGCCGGGGGCAGTTGGTTGCGGCCGTTCAGGCTCCAGCAATGCGTCATATTCGCGGAAGGATAAATCGAGCGCACGAAAAGCGGTGCGAATGGAGGTTGTTGGCGATTGACCAGAACAGCAGGGCTGCCGCGCCCTGAGTCAGATAGCTCCTTGGAATGAGTGTTGGCGTGAGCGAGGCTGCAAAGAACGACGCTCCCAAGACCATCCCGACGCTGCAGAGCGATTCCAACTGCCGCCTAGTGACACGAGCCGGATTCGTCACGACATGCATGGCCGACCCTACGGGGGAACGTGTGAGATATATCAGAAACAATCTTCTTACGTCAGTTCGACTGGGGCCGCGGTCGAAGAGCTGCGCCGCAAGGCGTGAAGCAGGTGCTGGGCATTCGCCTGGCGCTCGCTGGGCTGAGATCTTCGTCACGATCCTGACCGGCTTTGGCCTTGGCCACCTCCTGCAGTACGGCCGTGAGCTCAGCGCCATGGATCAGGTGATCGGGGCCCCCTCCGGGTGCGGCTGCCCATTGTGAGCTACCCGAGATCGCCTATGGTGGGCACAGGGTCGCGGTTTCAAAGTTGACCCGACAGTCAAATTTCTCGTGGCTGATTTCAAATGGATATTGGCGCGTTCCGGATCTCGGAGCCTCATTTCCGTCGCCGATGAACTGGCCGTGCGCCTCCCTCCGTGGTTTCGTTGCTCCCTACAATGAAACTGAAGCTGCCCTGGTTTTGATGTCTATCGACGGAAGTCGCGTACCATTCCACTCTGTACTTGCCGGGAGGAAGCGAGTTCACGGGTACTTGCATTCGTGCCTTATTGCCGACAACACGCGCCTTGCCAGAACTCACAACGCCGCCCGAGGCGTTCCTTACAACGGCATCACTGCCGGAGGGAGACAGGATCTCCGTGAACGATAATGCGATGTGAGAGGGCGGGTGGCGGACGGTGCTCGCGGCCGCAGGCGATGCATGGTCCAGCAGTGGTCGTGCGCTCGCTACTGACGCTGCGCCTATCAAGAACACTGCGGCCATGACGGTTCGTAGGGGCATTCCGGCAACCTTCGTCGGAGAACTTGGAAACCAACGACACAAGTGAAGGCTCGGTGTATTGTTCCGCGAGCGAGCACCGAACGCCGCACTACGGCTATGTACCGCGAGGTGATCCTACTGTTCGCTATGCTCAAAGATCGCCGCACTTCGCCGCCAGTGAACGGCTCGCTTGACCTACCTCAATGATCAGAAGTGACACACTTTTGAAAATGGTCAACTCCGGTGTTGCAGGGCGAAGATTTCTGCCGATCCTCGATTGGGCCGGCCTCCGCACAGCGGTCGCATGCAGCACGGGGGAATTGGCAACAAGCTCCGCTTTGCCAAGTCTAACAACTCAAGGCGATCCCGCCGAGCTACGCGCTAAGTTCGCCCCCCGCGCCGCTAGGCACGGGAGCTGGGACTGCTCAACGCTACAAGGCGTGTTAGAGCCGTTCAGCGACGTCCATCCGAACGGCAAGGTGAGCCGCGGGACGCGTTTCACGCTCTCCACAGACTCCCCACCACCCGGTTGCCCCGGCGGGCGGCGACGGGCGATAAGCACCGCCCGCTGAATCGCCGCACCGAGTGCCGCCAATGTCCGAACCGATCTTCCGCCGCATCGCCACCCAACTGTCCGTCCGCGTCGAACAGGTTCAAGCGGCGGTTGAACTGCTCGACGGTGGCGCCACGATTCCGTTCGTGGCGCGGTACCGCAAGGAGGCGACCGGCGCGCTTGATGATACGCAGCTGCGCACGCTGGATGAGCGCCTGAAATACCTACGCGCTCTCGAGGAGCGGCGCGAGGCGATCCTCAAGTCGGTGCGCGAGCAAGGCAAGCTCGATGCTGCGCTCGAGGCGGCGATCCGTGCTGCCGACAACAAGGGTCGGCTCGAAGACATTTATCTCCCGTTTAAGCCGAAGCGGCGCACCAAGGCGGAGATCGCCAAGGAGGCGGGGCTCGAGCCGTTCGCCAACCTGCTGCTGTCGGAGCCGCAGACCGAGCCGCAGGCGGCCGCGGCGTCCTACGTGAACGCCGACAAGCAGATTGCCGACGTGGCAGCGGCGCTCGAGGGGGCGCGCGCGATCCTGGTCGAGCGCTTCGCCGAGGATGCGGACCTCATCGGCGCGCTGCGCGAGGCGTTGTGGACGAAAGGTCGTCTCGTATCGAAGCTGCGCGAAGGCAAAGCCGAGGCGGGTGCGAAGTTCGCCGACTATTTCGACTACGGCGAATCCTTCACCAAGCTGCCGTCGCATCGCATCCTGGCGCTCTTCCGTGGCGAGAAGGAAGAGGTGCTGAGCCTGCAATTCGAGGACGAGGCAGTGCCGTCGTCGCCGGACGTGCCGAGCGCCTATGAACTCAAGATCATGCACCGCTTCGGCGTCTCGGATCGCGGCCGGCCGGCGGATCGCTGGCTGCTCGACACCGTGCGCTGGGCCTGGCGCACCAAGATCCGCGCGCACATGAATATCGATCTGCGCATGCGCCTGTGGAACGCGGCCGAGGAAGAGGCCGTGCGCGTTTTCGCCGCCAACCTGCGCGATCTGCTGCTCGCGGCGCCCGCGGGACCGCGTGCCACGCTCGGTCTCGACCCAGGCTATCGCACCGGCGTGAAGGTCGCCGTCGTCGACGCGACCGGGCAGGTGGTCGCGACCACGGCGATCTACCCGCACGAGCCGCAGCGGCAGTGGAACGAGGCGCTGGTGATCCTCGGCAAGCTGGTGGTCGCGCACAAGGTCGAGCTGATCGCCATCGGCAACGGCACCGCCTCGCGCGAGACTGACAAGCTGGCGAGCGAGCTCGTCAAGCTGCTCGGGCCGGAGCGCAAGCTGTCCAAGATCGTGGTGTCGGAAGCCGGCGCCTCGGTCTACTCCGCCTCTGAGTTCGCGGCGCGGGAGCTGCCAAGCCTCGATGTGACGCTGCGCGGCGCGGTCTCGATCGCGCGCCGGCTGCAGGATCCGCTCGCCGAGCTGGTGAAGATCGATCCGAAGTCAATCGGCGTCGGTCAGTATCAGCACGACCTCAGCCAGCACAACCTGGCGCGCGCGCTAGACGCGGTGGTCGAGGACTGCGTGAACGCGGTCGGCGTCGATCTCAACACCGCGTCGGGGCCGCTGCTCGCCCGCGTCGCCGGCATCGGCACGAGCCTCGCCGACAACATCGTCGCGCACCGCAACGCCAATGGACCGTTTCGCTCGCGCAAGGGGCTGCTCGACGTGCCGCGACTCGGCGCCAAGGCGTTCGAGCAGTGCGCAGGCTTCCTGCGCATCCGCAATGGCGACAATCCGATCGACGCTTCCGGCGTGCATCCGGAAGCCTATCCTGTCGTGCGGCGCATTCTCGCCGCGACCAAAAGCAACATCGAGGTGCTGATCGGCAACACCGCCGAGCTGCGCAAGCTCAAGCCAAAGGACTTCACCGACGGCACCTTCGGCCTGCCGACCGTCACCGACATCCTGCGCGAACTGGAGAAGCCCGGCCGCGACCCGCGGCCCGCCTTCAAGGCAGCGGAGTTCAAGGAAGGCGTCGAGACGCTCAAGGACCTCAAGCCCGGCATGATTCTCGAAGGCGCGGTGACCAATGTCGCCGCGTTCGGCGCATTCGTTGACATCGGCGTGCATCAGGACGGGCTCGTGCACATCTCGGCGATGTCGAAGACCTTCGTCAAAGATCCGCGCGAAGTGGTGAAGCCCGGCGACATCGTGCGCGTGAAGGTGCTGGAAGTCGATGTCGGTCGCAAGCGCATCGCGCTCAGCCTCAGGCTCGACGACGAAGCTGGCGCGGCGCGCCCCAAAGCGCCCGAGCGGAACGACAAGGCGATGCGGAGTTTCACCGCGCGAAGGCCGTCGGAGCCTTCAGGCGACGGCGCCTTCGCCGACGCAATGCGCCGCGCGGCGGACAAGAGCGCGCAGCGGCATTAGCGCGTCAGGCCATCGATCATCCTTCAGCGACTTCGTCCGATCAGTTTCCGGTTATTTTGCTGTCGTAAACGCGAATCCGAGTCCAACTCGATAATTCACAAAATAAGCCGCTGTGAGTCCTTGTGCGCCTCGTCGGCGGCATCAATAGCGCGCCGCTCTGTCTGAACATCCCTAGCGCGTTGCCATCGTGGTCGCCACTAATATGATGTAGCGTGCTTCGATGACCGCGATGGGCGGCTTTCGCCGAGTTCGTCGCGCGCCGCAAGCTGTCCGTCAGCGATACGACTATGCAATTATCAAATTTGGTAAGCAATGCTCTGCCAACACAAATGGCAGCGGTGCTTTCTGGTCCAGCGATTCAAAAACGTAACCGCAATTTGTGCAGTGCCAAAAATTGCGGACTGCTTGCGCATTGGCATATCCGGACCACTCAGGCGCGATAAGATCTTCACCGCACAGACGACATTTCACCTTTTTTTTCAGCATTTTTCCCTCCGTGAACTCCCCAATTCAAACCACTACTGCCAGGAACCGATATTGCCCATTGGGGAGGATTGCGCTGTCCTATGGAAAGTTTCGCTTTCACTACAAGGTCGTCCAAACTCAAAGGCTGTCGCTCGCGACTATCCGCATGCGGTCGAAGTCGAAGTGCCGCCGGGCGGGTTCGGCAAGCGGCTCGACGCGATGCACGAACTTCCACAGGCAGGGCGGCAGGCCGGGCCGCCCGGCGCCAAGCTCAAGGCGGATCAGGTCACAATCGCTATCGAGGCCACCAAGGAAGCTCTGCTGGCCCTGACCGGCTTCGTCGATGCCCACGGAGCCATGATTGTGACATTTCGGCAACGTCACATTTCATTCTGCACGAAATGCAAAAGTCGGAGGATACAAAACCGCTTTCGGGTTTTGGTAGGGGTAAGTCTGCAAATTCGGAGGGCATCTCATGAAAAGTTTTTTGACAGCACTTGCAATGACCGGGATTGCGGCAAGCAGCGCTATGGCGGCCGATTTGCCCGCGCGAACGGCGCCGGTTGTCCCGCAACCCATCATCGCTCCTGCACCTGCTTGGACTGGCTGCTATGTCGGCGGCAATCTCGGCGGGGCGTTTGGCGACGCCAGCGTGAGCGGGGCAGCCGGAACGGTTTCAACAAACGGCTCAGGTTTCGCTGGTGGCGGACAAATCGGTTGTGACTATCAGTTCGCGAGCGGCTGGGTTATCGGCTTCCGCAATATGTTTGATGGGACCAGCAACAGCCGAAGCGGGACTATAGGAGGCGGGCTTCTCCCGGCCGCGGTTGTCAATTTTAACAACCAATGGTTCGACACGCTAACGGCTCGTCTCGGCTATTCTTGGGTGCCAAACTGGCTCCTCTACTTCCAGGGCGGAGCCGCTTGGGGTCATACGAGCACCAACATCACCTTTAACGGCGCCCAAGTGGGACAGACCTCTATGACCAGAACAGGTTGGACGGTCGGCGGTGGCGTTGAATGGATGTTTGCGCCGCACTGGTCTGCCTTCCTAGAGGGCAATTACATGGACTTCGGCTCCCAGTCGGCAACCGCTTTCACTGTTGGGGCATTATCACCGTGCGTGGCGGGATGTGGCTTCACGGCCAAAGCTACAGAAGCGAACGTACTTGTCGGTGTGAACTACCGTTTCTGGTAGGCGCTCTATCGAATGTAGTACTGCGGCCCCAGAGGTGATGCTGGGGTGAACCTCCTCCAGTCTGGTCCCGGTTCGTTTCGCGAGCCGGGACCTTCTTTTTGACGAAGTGACTGCCCCGTCAATCGGGCGGCAGGGGCAATATCCTCGCGGCGGCGCTAGCCATTAAGAGAAGCAGAGCAGGCTAGAGGTTTTTCGATGACCCACGCATGACGCGCCATTGCCTTAGCCAAGCCCTTCACCGTCAGCGCACTTCAACGACAGCCACCTGGTCGCGGTCCTTTTGAAGGACAATATCGGTAGTGCCTCCCTGATCTTTCTTGACGTACAGGCGCTGCGGCACGACGACGAAGCGGTTGTGATAGCTCGTGCCGCCCGGCGTTTTACCGGACACTACGAGGTAACTTCGAGCAACGCTCGTCGTCCGCCCTTCGGGAAACGACGGTGTGATTTCGACGTAGTATGGATCATTCGCTCCGTCGAGGGTCGTATAGTGCACGGCTATCTCGTGCCCACCCGACGCGCGCAGCTTTGCAGCACCTTTTTCCATCGCGTATGCGAGATGGGTCCCGTTGTCTTCGAATATCCTTCCGCAGCCCGCGAGCAGGATCGAGAGCAGCGGCAAAGTAGTCGTGCAGCGGACATGGGCGGTGGTGAGGCGCCACGAGCACAGCGCGAGCACAACCCGTTCGCGGGCGATGAATTCCTTTAGAATCTAAATGTCGCGTGCAATTTTGTGCTTGCGGCCCCATCGTCTTACGACTGCAGCATAGCAAAGAAAATGCGGATCGGCGGTGCTCCTGCTCCGCGCTTGACACCCTATTGCGGCCACGCAAACCTCCACGCAGAAGAGGGTAGACCGATGAGCTCACGCCGCCAGGTTCTCTCGTACCTTCTGAGTGCCACCGGCTCGATAGCCTGCTGCACCGGTTTGACGGCACAGACTTATCCGTCGCGCCCCATCCGACTAATCGTACCGTTTCCGCCTGGTGGCGTGAACGACACAATCGCTCGTCCTTGGGCAGAGAGGATGCGCCAACAACTTGGGCCTATTTTTATTGAGAATATTGGCGGTGCAGGTGGAGCAGTCGGCGCAGCCGCCGCGGCCCGCTCGAGCCCCGACGGATATACGCTGCTTCTTGCGCCAGAAGGTACGTTGTTGGTCACACCGATCGCATCGAAACGGCCAATTTACGATTGGGAGAGCTTCGAGCCCGTTGCGATTCTTGTGAAAAGTGCAGTAGGATTTGTGGTTCATCCGTCGGCACCTTTTCGTACTCTGAAGGACGCGGCTTCTTTCGCAAAATCGAAGCCAAGCACCCTCTCGTATGCGACCGCCGGCGTCGGGACTTCAAATCACCTCGTAGGTGAGCTTTTCAAATCGCTCGCGGGAGTGCCAGATGTGGTGCACATACCATATCGCGGCTCGGGGCCGGCGCTGAATGATCTCATAGCAGGTCAAGTTCAGTTTGGAACGGTCGTTGTCACGGGCAGTGTTTTAGCGCTGCATCGGACGAAAAAGCTCCATTTGATCGCCGTCAGCAGTCGAACCCGATTGCGAGCCCAGCCGGATGTTCCCACTGCTGTTGACGAGGGGTTTTCAAATCTGATTTGGGAGGGGTTTCATGGCGTCTTCGCCCCGGCAAAAGCCGGAACTGAAATCGTCACTCGGCTTGCCAATGCCAATCGCTCGGTCATGGCCGAGAAGGCGTTTCAAACCTTTCTTCTCGAGTCGGGATTGGAGCCGGAGCCGGACTCCACACCGCAAGAAGTTCGGCGCATGGTGTCGAGCGAAGTGGAGCGGTGGACACCGGTGATAAGGGACATTGGGCTTCAACTAGAGTGACAGGGGGTGTCACGAGTTTTCCTCTGGCTCAACTTGGGCCAAGCCTGGTCGTTGGACGACTATCTTTCGTCAGCTTAGGGCCGATTCTGTTGAAAAAGTCGCCGTTGAAAGCCTGTGAAATTCTATACGTGCTTCGATGTGAGCGGTCAGCCGCACCCAGTGCCGCGTCGCCGGCGTCACAGCGCGCATGGCCACAAAATAAGCGTAGGCGGCTCCCGCCGCGAAATCCGCTTTTGGCCGATTCTATTGGAAAAGTGCATAGGCGCGCGGATCGTAGGATTTCTTCCATCGTTATCGTAGTGGCCCGCAGGCTATTTGATATCCGCCTTCCCATCGGCCTGCGTCGTCTCGCTATCTCAAAAGCTGTCTTACGGCGCGAGGTCGTATTTCCTCTCTTAGGGTAGTCCTCCCATTTGCTAACTTGCTGAGTGGACGGGAGAAAGCTCCAAACCACACTATAATTCGGGATGATGGCAACAATTTCGTGATCGGCTGTCTCAAAGTGCCTCTTGATCCTATCTCCAATGAAAGGTACGCAGCAGACGTTCGGGGGCATCTTGGAGATGCCAATAATGTCGATCCTGCTAGCTAAGTGCCCACAATGTCGCACCGAAGTAGATACAGGAATTTCGGCGGACGATTGCACGATGCGTCAACTTGGGCCTCGGCTACAGGTCCTCATTTTGTGCGACGACTGCCGCGCCTACCAGAAGATGATGGTGCGTGATCTGTATTTTGCGGATAGCCCGAACGTGGTGGCGGCCTAACCATTCAGACTAACCAAGACGGAGTGGTCTACGCGGCGCTCGCGTAAGGCACTGGGCATGTCTCGTTACAAAGGCCAGCTGACCGATAAGCGCATTGAGCGCGAGTATCCGTATTGGGTGGACGTGTCGATACCTGAGGGCGGCCTAGACAGACGTTTGGATCGTATGCACAAGTGCCACCAGACCGTGGCCTTCAGTCGCGGGAAGGGCAGCGGTGTGCCCTGGTGCGCTCTCAGCAGAATTTCACAGCTGGAGGGAGGGATTCTATAATGTCCTACGAACAGCTTGGTGAAAACATGGGTTCGGCTCGCTGAAGCAATTTCGGTCGTTTTGATGGTGAGCCTAATTCCAGCGTTTATCGCAGCATCGTTCTTTTTTATCGCACACTGTTAGTGTCCGACATAGGGCTTGCAGAGCTTGTCCTGAATTGTAAATCCAGGCGGGCAGCAGCCCTCGGCTACGCAAGCAGGGTAGCCTTTTTCAGGAAAAAACTTCTTCCAGTAATCTCGGAAAAGGAACAACCTCGTTTCAAAAGGGAACGATGGCATCGGAAAGAGGCCGGTACCCTCATTAGCAAATCCCGACCAATCAAAAAGAAAGGCCGCACGGGTGAGTATGAGGCCTAGAGGCCTTCTCTGCGAATCCGACCGAGCGATGATCAGCGACATCGGCCGGGTTCGCGGCATCAACAAACATTCGACGGGTTCGCGTCGATGCCTGTGAACGCATTGCCCCTGAGGACGATGGCGGATGCCCCTGTGGACAATAGCGGACCGCTAAGCACGGCGATTTTGTCCCGGCGTGATATGGAGTCCTCCGGCCTGGAACACCCGCCAAGTATTTCAGCATCGGCCCAGAAGCGACAGGGCTTAACTTCGGGTTGTGACAAGAAGCTGACGTAAGTGAAGCCTTACGTATGCTTTTTGACCATTAGCCAGACTAACGCAGCTAGCCGCCTACTGGTCGTGCGCGCATCGCATGGACGATGCGTTGCCCTCAAAGCAAGGCACAGTTCATGCGTGTCCGTGTGGGTGCGATACCGCCTCGCGCACCGCGCCGATCAACGAGTTGCCGAGAAACGGCTTGCGCAGCAAGGCGGAGCAGCCGAGTTCCATGGCTTCGCTACGGACGTCAGGCGAGTCTTGCGCGGTTATAAAGATAACCGGAATGTCGCCGTGCTTTGATATGAGACAGCGGCAGGTTTCGAGGCCCGACATTCCACCCAGGTTGACATCGAGAATGGCGCAGGTGACGCCTTCCAAGCTGTCCTGCAGAAAATCTTCGCCAGAGCCATAGACCTGAGTTGCAAAGCCGTTTGCTTCGACGAGACGTTTCAGGGCGCGCCGGACGCCCGGTTCATCATCGACGATGGCCACCTTTTCTGGCATTTCCGTTTCTGCGCGCGATCTCGGCATAGGCAGGAAATAACTACACTAAACAACTCACGCAATCGTAAAGAAGGGCATTGCCCATTAGTGCAATGGCCCTGCATTTAAGCCTGCGGCTCACTCCTTTCCTCAAGCACGCCCAAGTGTTCGGCAATTGACACAAGCTCGGCGAGCGACCTCACCTGAAACTTGCTCATGATGTTATGACGGTGGGCTTTGATTGTCCGCTCAGCTGTGCCGAGTTCGTGCGCAATCTGCTTGTTGAGCTTCCCGCGGACGACGAGGTTGAATACCTCGCGTTCGCGCGGCGTCAACTGCAGGGCGTGCTGCTGCAGCGCATTCATGCGGACATTCCGTTCATAGGAGTCGTCGAATCGCTTCAATGCGCGTTCGATCGCCTCCTCCAGTATCTCTTTGCGAGCAGGCTTGGCCAGAAAATCCTCGGCTCCCGCCTTGATCGCGCGCACGCTCATCGGAATATCGCCATGCCCGCTCAGAAATATGATGGGCAACGACGATCCAGACTTCTTGAGTTGGTCCTGCAATTCTGGGCCGCTCAGG
>Ga0207726_1000184_pt1 | contig 14042 bp, 9 predicted proteins | sample LuqExpMetageno40_FD_187798 | JGI IMG/M metagenome (GOLD analysis project Ga0207726, IMG submission 187798) | Tropical forest soil microbial communities from Luquillo Experimental Forest, Puerto Rico - Sample 40 (SPAdes) | ecosystem: Environmental > Terrestrial > Soil > Tropical forest ...
CGGGCCGTTCTCTGCAGCTGGTGGTGATCGACCGGATCCCGTTCCCGCGGCCGGACGACAGTGCATTTCTGCTGATCCCGGCCGGCGTGCAGGGGCCCGGATTCCTGACGCTGAAGAATTTCCGCGTCATCATGCGTTACAACCCGGCCGAGGCCTACGCGCTCGCGATCGGCCATTTGGCCGACCGCTTGCGTGGAGCCGAGCCGTTTGCGCAAAGCTGGCCGCGCTATGAGCGGGTTCTATCCCGCGAGGAACGGCTGGAGCTGCAACAATTGCTGGTGCGGCGCGGGTACGATCTCGGCGAGCTGGATGGCCAACTCGGCGCCAAAACGCGGGCGGCGATCAGGGATTTCCAGGCCAAGATCGGGCAGGTTTCCGATGGCTTTGCCTCGGCGGTTATCCTCGACCAACTGCGGGCCCGTTAGCGCCTCAGGGTGACCTACCTTGAGTTGACATTTTTTGCGTATTCAAGGCCCTTTGGACGGCTGGCCTTTTTCCTTTATATATTAGGGCGTTGGACATCGCATGTTTGGCAAGATCCGAGTCTCGCATTGGCTGATCGTCGCCGCCATTCTGGTACTGTCAGAAGGTGCGTCGGTGCTCGCGCTTACGGTAACGGCACAGGCGCAATGGCGCGATGATCGAAATAACTTTTTCAGTCGGCAACGCCCGCAATCGTTTGGCGGTTTCTTCGACGGATTTTTTGGGTCATCGAACCGGCAATATTACCAACAATATTACCAAGTCGAGCCGGTGCCGCCGCCCCAGCGCACCGACGATTCGCGTGCGCCAAGCCCGCGCAAACCGGAAGCCGGCGCCGAGGCGGTCGTACCGACCACAACTATCGTGGTGATGGGCGACGGCACGGCCGATTGGCTCGCCTATGGATTGGAAGACGCGTTCTCCGATTCACCCGAAGTCGCCATCGTCCGCAAGAACAAAGCTCATTCCGGCCTATTGCGCTATGAGGGTAAGGGCGATCTCGACTGGTGGCATGTGGCGCGCGATCTGCTTGCCCAGGAGAAGCCAAGCTATGTCGTGATGATGCTTGGCGTTACTGACCGACAGAACATTCGCGAAAAAGATCTGCCCAAGGAGAACGATCCGAAAACAAAGACCCCGGGAGACAAGACCGCGACGGATCAGACCGTCACCGATCAGGATGCGTCCGATAAAGATAAGACCGACGATAGCGAACAACCATCGCGTACAAAGATGGCGAATGGCCTCATCGAATTTCGTACCGACCGCTGGGCGGAAATCTATGCCAAGCGCATCGATGACACGATCACCGCGCTCAAGAGCAAGGGCGTGCCGGTCTTCTGGGTCGGCCTGCCGCCGATCCGCGGTCCGAAATCGACCGCCGATACAGGCTATCTGAACGATCTCTATCGCGCGCGCGCCGAACGCGCCGGTGCCGTCTATATCGACGTGTGGGATGGTTTCGTCGATGAGAACGGCAAATTCGCCAGCTACGGTCCAGATTATGAGGGCCAAATGCGGCGCCTGCGCTCGAATGATGGCGTCTATTTCACGAAATCCGGCGCGCGAAAGCTGGCGCATTATGTCGAACGCGAAATCCGGCGCTATATGAGCGACCGGGCGTTGCCGGTGGCGCTGCCGGTCGGCCCGGTCGGGCCGATGCCGGAGAACAAATCGACGGTGCGCCCGGTGGCCGGACCGGTGATGCCGTTGAGAGCGACGCCGGCGAATTCCGAAGAATTGTTAGGCGCCTCTGCCAGCCAGCCGCTGCATAGCGATGCCGCCGCCGACCGCGTGCTCGTCAAGGGTGAGCCACTGTCGGTCCCGGCCGGACGCGCGGACGATTTCGCCTGGCCGCAAGGCATCGAAGGCAAGACCGTCCCGCCAGTGGCAACCGCGCCGGCGCAGGACGTGCCGGCCGCGCCCGAGCCGGCGGCCAATGCAGTTGCTCACACAGAGCAGCCCGCGTCCGCGGCGAAGACGTCCGAAAAGTCCAAGCGTAGTGTTGCTACGACAACTGCGCAGGCGACCCAGGCAAAGATTGGGTCCTTGCGACCGACGCACAGTGCTCCACGCACGCCGGCGCCGGTCCGCCGTTCAAGCGATCCACTGGGTTGGTGGCGCTAGCGCGGCAGCGTCGTCGATCCCATCAGGAACTTGTCGACTGCGTGCGCGCATTGGCGCCCTTCGCGGATCGCCCAAACCACTAGTGATTGGCCGCGCCGTATATCGCCGGCGGCGAACACCTTGGGGACCGACGTCAGATAGGCGGTGGTGTCGGCGCTGACATTGCCGCGGTTGTCGAGGGCAACGTCGAGCGCCTTGAGCATGCCTTCGTGCACCGGATGAACGAAACCCATGGCAAGCAGCACTAGGTCAGCCTTGATCTCGAACTCGGTGCCCGGAACCGGCTGGAATTTCGGATCGACATGCACGCAATGCAGCTTCTTCACGTGGCCGTTCTCGCCCGAAAACTTCTGCGTCAGCACGGCAAACTCGCGCGTGACGCCTTCCTCGTGACTTGACGAGATGCGCAGCTTCAGCGGCCAGTCCGGCCAGGTGAGCATCTTGTTCTCGTGCTCAGGCGGCTGCGGCATGATCTCGAAATTGGTCACCGACATGGCGCCCTGGCGGATCGAGGTGCCGATGCAGTCGGAGCCGGTGTCTCCGCCGCCGATCACGACTACCTCTTTGCCGGTAGCGAGGATCGGCTCGACCTTACCGAGCGGCTCGTTGCTGACGCGACGGTTCTGCTGCGGCAGGAAGTCCATGGCGAAATGGATTCCCTTGAGTTCGCGTCCGGGCACCGGCAGGTCGCGCGACTCCTCCGACCCGCCGGTCAGCACCACAGCGTCGTGCTCCTTTACAAGCTTATCCGCTGGTACGTTGACACCGACGTGAGCGTCGTAGTGAAAGGTCACGCCCTCCGCCTGCATCTGCTCGATGCGCCGATCGACGTGAATCTTCTCCATCTTGAAGTCAGGGATGCCGTAGCGCAGCAAGCCGCCGGCTTTCGCCCAGCGCTCATAGACATGCACCTCGTGCCCGACTCGCGCGAGTTGCTGCGCGCAGGCGAGGCCCGCCGGCCCCGATCCGACAATCGCAACCTTCTTACCTGTCTTGTGTTCCGCGATCTCCGGCTTGAGCCCCTGCGCAATGGCACGGTCGGCGATCTCGCATTCGATGGTTTTGATGGTGACCGGATTTTCGTTGATGTTGAGGGTACAGGATGCTTCGCACGGAGCTGGGCAGACGCGACCAGTGAATTCCGGGAAATTGTTGGTCGAGTGCAAGTTGCGCGCGGCCTCTTCCCAGTTGTCGCGATAGACCAGGTCGTTCCAGTCGGGGATCTGGTTGTTGACGGGGCAGCCGGTGGGCGCGCCGGTGATACGGGACACCCCGTGGCAATAGGGCACCCCGCAGTCCATGCAGCGCGCCGCCTGGTCGCGGATTTCTTTTTCCGGCAGCGGCAGCACAAACTCGCGCCAATGCTTGATGCGCTCCGCGATCGGCTGGTAGTCGCGATCCTCACGCTCGAATTCAAGAAAACCGGTGACCTTACCCATATTATTCCGCAGCCTGCATCGTGACGGCCTTCTCCTTTGCCATCTCGGCAAGCGCGCGGCGGTATTCGACTGGCATCACTTTGCGGAACAGCGGGCGATAGTGTTGCCAATTGGCGAGGATCGCGGCCGCGCGCTTGGAGTCCGTATAGCGCGCGTGGTTCGAGATCAGCATGAACAGCCGCTCGGCGTCCTTGGTGGTGAGGTCGCTCATCACATCGACGCGGCCGTGTGACTCGAGATCCGCGTAGTGCCCGAATTCCTGCTGGGCGATCTGTTCTTCTTCCGGCACCGGCTCGAGCTCGACCATCGCCAAGTTGCAGCGGGATTTGAACGTGCCGTCCTCGTCAAGCACATAGGCGACGCCGCCCGACATGCCGGCCGCGAAGTTGCGCCCGGTATAGCCGAGCACGACGACGACGCCACCGGTCATGTATTCGCAGCAGTGGTCGCCGGCACCTTCAATCACGGCGATGGCGCCCGAATTACGCACGGCGAAACGCTCGCCGGCCACGCCGCGGAAATAGCATTCGCCTTCAATCGCGCCGTAGAGCACGGTGTTGCCGACGATGATCGACTCCTCCGGCACGATCCCGGAATCCGCGGGCGGCCGGATGATGATATGCCCGCCCGAGAGGCCCTTGCCGACATAGTCGTTGGCATCGCCATCGAGCTCAAAGGTGATGCCGCGCGCGAGCCATGCACCGAAGCTCTGTCCGGCGGTGCCAGTGAAGCGCACATGGATAGTGCTGTCGGGCAGCCCTGCATGTCCGTAGCGCTTCGCCACCTCGCCGGATAGCATGCCGCCGGCGGCACGATCGATATTGCGGATCGTAGCCTGCAGCCGCACCGGCGCACCGCGGTCTAGCGCCACCTGCGATTCCGCGATCAGTTTGCGGTCGAGAATGTCCTTGATCTTGTGATCCTGCGGCTCGCACTTATAGATGTTGATGCCCTTGTCGGCCTTTGGCTTGGTAAACAATTTGGAAAAATCGAGGCCCTTAGCCTTCCAGTGCTCCACCAGCTTGCGCTGGTCGAACATCTGCATTTGCCCCACCATCTCGTTGAAAGTGCGGTAGCCGAGCGCAGCCATCAATTCGCGCACTTCCTCGGCGACGAAGAAGAAATAGTTGATGACCTGCTCGGGCGTACCACGGAAGCGCTTGCGCAGCACGGGATCCTGCGTGGCGACGCCAACCGGGCAGGTGTTGAGGTGGCACTTGCGCATCATGATACAGCCGGCTGCGATCAGCGGCGCGGTAGAGAATCCAAATTCATCGGCGCCGAGGAGGGCGCCCACCACGACGTCGCGCCCGGTGCGGATGCCGCCATCCACCTGTACGGAGATGCGTCCGCGCAGCCGGTTGGCGACGAGCGTCTGGTGCGTTTCGGCAAGCCCGATTTCCCAAGGACTGCCAGCATGCTTGATCGAAGTTAGCGGTGAGGCGCCCGTGCCGCCCTCAAATCCAGCGATGGTAACGTGGTCGGCGCGCGCCTTGGAGACGCCGGCGGCAACTGTACCGACGCCGACTTCGGAGACGAGCTTGACCGAGACGTCGCCGGCCGGGTTCGCGTTCTTCAGGTCGAAGATGAGCTGCGCCAGGTCCTCGATCGAATAGATATCGTGATGCGGCGGTGGCGAGATGAGGCCGACGCCCGGCGTCGAATGGCGGACCTTGGCGATGATCTTGTCGACCTTGTGCCCCGGCAATTGGCCGCCTTCGCCGGGCTTGGCGCCCTGCGCCATCTTGATCTGCATCATATCGGAATTGACCAGATATTCCGCGGTAACACCGAAACGTCCGGAGGCCACCTGCTTGATCGCCGAGCGCGTACTGTCTCCATTCGGCAGCGGCTTGAAGCGGTCGGCTTCTTCGCCGCCTTCGCCGGTGTTCGACTTGCCGCCGATCCGGTTCATGGCAATGGCGAGCGTGGTGTGGGCCTCGCGCGAGATCGAGCCGAACGACATGGCGCCCGTCGAGAAGCGCCGCACGATGTTCTTAGCCGGCTCAACTTCTTCGATTGGCACCGGCCTGCGGTCGTCCTCCTCCGCGGTCTTGATGCGGAACAGGCCGCGAATAGTAAGGAGGTGCTCGTTCTGCTCGTTTACGATCTTGGCGAAGGCGCGATAGTGCTCTTTCGAGTTGCCGCGCACTGCATGCTGCAGGCGCGAGACGGTCTCCGCGTTCCAGACGTGATCTTCGCCGCGCACGCGCACAGCGTAATCGCCGCCGACATCGAGCATCGAGCGGTAGATCGGCGCGTCGCTGAAGGCATCGCGGTGGCGGCGCACCGTCTCTTCGGCGATTTCCGCGAGGCCGACGCCCTCAATACGCGTGTGCGTGCCGGTGAAGTACTTGTCGACAAATTCCTGCTTGAGGCCGACGGCGTCGAAAATCTGCGCGCCGCAATAGGACTGATAGGTCGAGATGCCCATCTTGGACATCACCTTGAGCAGCCCCTTGTCGATCGACTTGATGTAGCGCTTGATGATTTCCTTCTCTTCGAGCTTTTGCGGCAAGTTGTCCTTCATCGCGGTCAACGTCTCGAACGCGAGATAGGGGTTGATCGCTTCCGCGCCGTAGCCTGCGAGGCAGGCAAAGTGGTGCACCTCGCGTGGCTCGCCTGACTCGACCACCAGTCCGACCGACGTGCGCAGGCCCTTGCGGATCAGGTGGTGATGCACTGCCGCGCAGGCGAACAGCGATGGGATTGGGATGCGGTCGGCGCTCGCGCGCCGGTCCGATAGGATGATGATGTTGCAACCGCGGCGTACCTCGTCCTCGGCGTGATCACACAGTTCGTCGATCGCCCAGGCCATACCGGCGGCGCCATGCTCGGCGGGAAAGGTGATGTCGAAGGTGCGCGACTTGAAATGCTCGCCACTCATCTCGGAGATCGAGCGGACTTTCTCGAGGTCCTGGTTGGTGAGGATCGGCTGGCGCACCTCCAGGCGCTTTGTGTGCGACATACCTTCGAGGTCGAACAGGTTAGGCCGCGGACCGATGATCGAGACGAGGCTCATCACCAGCTCCTCGCGGATCGGATCGATCGGCGGGTTAGTGACCTGCGCGAAGTTCTGCTTGAAATAGGTGAACAGCGGCTTCGGCTTGTCCGACAACGCCGAAATCGGCGTGTCGTTGCCCATGGAGCCGACCGCTTCCTCGCCGGTTGTCGCCATCGGCGTCATCAGGAATTTGAGGTCTTCCTGTGTGTAGCCGAAGGTCTGCTGGCGATCGAGCAGCGGCAGGTTGGAGATTGGCGCGTGGTCGGCAGGCGCCGGCAGGTCTTCCAGCACGAGTTGCGTGCGCTCTAGCCACTCCTTGTAGGGATGGCTCTTCGCGAGTGTCGCCTTCAATTCTTGGTCCGGGATTAGCCGCCCCTCGTCGAGGTCGACCAGCAGCATCTTGCCCGGCTGCAGTCGCCACTTCTTGACGATGTCCTTTTCCGGAATCCGTAGCACGCCGGTCTCGGACGCCATGATGATACGGTTGTCGCGGGTGAGTAGATAGCGCGCAGGCCGCAAGCCATTGCGGTCGAGCGTGGCGCCGATCTGCCGGCCGTTAGTGAAGGCAATTGCCGCCGGCCCGTCCCAAGGCTCCATCAGCGCAGCGTTATATTCGTAGAAGGCGCGGCGGTCCTCATCCATGAGCGGATTGCCCGCCCAGGCTTCCGGAATCATCATCATCATAGCGTGCGCGAGCGAGTAGCCGCCCTGCACCAGGAATTCGAGTGCGTTGTCGAAGCACGCAGTGTCCGACTGACCCTCGTAGGAAATCGGCCACAGCTTGTTGATGTCAGAACCGAACAAAGGCGACGACACCGAAGCCTGCCGCGCCGCCATCCAGTTGGTGTTGCCGCGCAGCGTGTTGATCTCGCCATTATGCGCGATGTAACGGTAGGGATGTGCCAGTGACCAAGTCGGGAAGGTGTTGGTCGAGAAGCGCTGATGCACCAGCGCCAGCGCGCTCTCGAAATCCGGATCGTGCAGGTCGGGATAGTAACTGCAGAGTTGATCGGCCAGGAACATGCCCTTGTAGATCACCGTACGGCAGGAGATCGACACCGGGTAATACCCGGCCAGACGCCGCTCGCGCCGCCGATAGATCGCGTTAGAGATTGACTTGCGCAGGACATAGAGCCGGCGCTCGAAATCGGCTTCCGAGTATTTCTTCTTGCCTTGGCCAATGAACACCTGCAGGTGCACCGGTTCGGTCGGCTTCACCGACTCGCCGAGCGACGAATTGTTTGTTGGCACTTCGCGCCAACCCAACAGTTTCAAACCCTCTCGCCCGATCACCTCCGCGTAGATGTCGCGGATGATCTGTCGCCACTCGTTGTCGCGTGGCATAAACAGATAGCCGACGGCGTACTCGCCAGGTGCCGGCAGCTTGAAGCCGAGCTCAGCGGCCTTCTTGACGAGAAATTTGTGCGGAATCTGCACCAGGATGCCGGCGCCATCGCCCATGCGCGGGTCGGCCCCGACCGCGCCGCGATGTTCGAGGTTGAGCAGGATGGCGAGACCGTCCTTGATGATCTGATGCGACTTGTGGCCCTTGATGTCGGCGATGAAGCCAACGCCGCATGAATCCTTGTCGAGCGTCGGATCGTATAGACCTTGCGCCGGCGGCCTTCCCGTCACTGCGTCGTAGTCTCGCTCGCCCATCTCAATGCCTCACCGCAGATCGGCGTCCGGCGCACCCACCGCGTTCGCAGAGCCAGACGGGCGCCGCGGCCGACCCATGACCAACCTCTCAGAAGGGCAGCCTTGCCCGGTCACCACCGGAGCGACTGCTTCTCATTCGGCGCCTCGATGTTGCCGAGCCACTTCTGAAGCCCGGCACCATGTTGCCTCCATTAGGGCAGTACTGCTGTCCTAATGGACCATGCCAAATTTTGCCCTGCCACACAAGGCTGGTCCACGCCGGAATAGCGGAACCCGACACTTTGTTACCTCAGCCATTCCCTCTCAAGCAAGAATAGGGCCACACGCAGTCCATTAGCGCAACGCGATTGCGCCTCGCTGGTTTCCAGGGTGCGATCCGCTATTACGCGCAATACACAATAACACATTAACACATTGCGCCGCTCCAACCCGTGATTGATCATGTGCCGGGCCGAGTTCGAATTTCGCCCAAGCTGCACGAAGGTTTCGCGAAAAAGAAAGCGCCCCGGACACCCGGGGCGCTGCCTTATTCGCCATGAGCTACGGCGTTAGGCCGCGGCTTTGGCTTCGACCACTTGCGGCTTGCCGTTGCCGATCGGGATCTGACGCGGTTTCTTTGCCTCGGGGATTTCACGTACGAGATCGACGTGCAGCAATCCGTTCTCGAGCGCCGCGCTCTTGACCTGAACATGGTCGGCAAGCTGGAAGACGCGCTCGAAAGTGCGCGCGGCGATTCCCTGGTAGAGCACCTCGCGGGCCTGCTCTTCTTTGGCCTGCTTGGCGCCCTTGATCGTCAGCGTATTTTCCCTCGCTTCGATGGAAAGGTCCTTCTCACCGAACCCAGCAACTGCAACGGTGACGCGATAGTCATTCTCGCCCGTCCGTTCGATATTGTAGGGCGGGTAACCCGGAGTGGAATCGAATCCCTCGAGCATCGAAAACAACCGGTCGAAGCCGACGGTTGAACGATAGAGGGGGGCAAGATCAAAGGTACGCATAGCATATCCTCCTTGAGTTGAGCGACATGCGGGCGGTCCGCCCTAGGGCCAGACCGAATGCCCGAGCGCAGCCGGAATTGGCCTGCGCAGAAAAAATATGGGAATCAATTCTTGGGCTCGCAAGAGGTTATGGTATTCCTATTAAGCTATTGAAAACAAAATATGTTTTATGTCTTTATTGCCCTTACGATTGTCCCCATTTTCCGCCCTGCTATAAGGCCGTAATAACCGCGCCGGATCGCGTCTTTGCTTTCATGAAGCTTGTCTCCATTCCTGCCAATCCGGTGCCTGAGAATGTGGTGACCGGTAGCCTGAAGACCCAAGACGGGGTGAATTTGCGTTTCGCACGCTGGGCGCCGCCGAGGGGTCGCAAAGGCACCGTCGTGCTACTGCAAGGTCGCGCCGAATATATCGAGAAATATTACGAGACCGTCCGCGATCTGCGGGCGCGCGGTTTTGCAGTGGCTACGTTCGATTGGCGCGGGCAAGGTCTGTCGGACCGCGCACTGTCTGATCGCCGCAAGGGGCACGTGCGTAATTTTTCTGAATACGCCACCGACCTCGATGCAGTCATGGAGCAGGTGGTGTTGCCCGATTGTCCGCCGCCGATCTTTGCGCTCGGCCATTCAATGGGTGCAGCGATCGCCATCCACGTTTGCGACGATGGCAACCGCTGGTTCGAACGGATTGTTCTTTCGTCGCCGATGATCGCGCTGCGGTCAGGTCGCTTCACTGCCCTGGTGGGACCATTGGCGCGCTCCATGCGCTTTCTCGGAAGAGGCGGCGGCTACGTGCCAACTGGCGATGATAGGCCCGTCGGCGCCGAGGAATTCATCGGCAACCTGCTCACCTCTGATCCGGTGCGCTATGCCCGGAACGCTGCGGTGATTGAGGAAGAGCCTGATCTCGGAGTCGGCGCGCCGACCGTTGCCTGGGTCGATGCCGCGCTTCGTTTCATGAAGCGATTTGCCGCGCCCGGTTATGCCGCCCAAATCCGGCAGCCGATCCTGCTGCTGGCAGCTGGTCGCGACGAGGTCGTCTCGACACCGGCAATCGAGACCTTTGGCATGAGTCTCTTGGCGGGACGGCATCTCATCGTCGCCGGCGCCAAGCACGAGCTCCTGCAGGAACAGAATCACTACCGTGACCAGTTCTGGGCGGCCTTCGATGCGTTCGTTCCTGGAACGCCGCGCTACTAACGCTTCGACAAGATCTCCACCGCGGCTTGATGCACGCGAGCATCCCCCGCGACCACGATGCGGCCGCCGCCTTGCGCCGGCTCATTTTCCCAGGTGGTCACGATCCCGCCGGCGCCGGTGATGACTGGAATCAGCGGCACGATGTCGTGCGGCTTGATTTCGGTTTCCACCACCAGGTCGATCAGGCCGGCCGCCAACATGCAATAGGCGTAGCAATCGCCGCCGTAGCGCGAGAGTCTGACCTTATCCTCCAAGCGGATAAAGGTTACGCGGTCGGCATCGTTCATCAATAGCGGGCTCGTCGTCGACATGATGGCGCCGTCGAGCGAAGGGCAGCGGCGCACGTGCAGATCCCGATTCCCGCCCGGCCCGCGGTATCGCGCGGCGCCGCCATCGCCGGAAAATTTCTCGCGCGTGAAGGGCTGGTTCATCATGCCGAACACCGGCTCGCCGAACCGCATCAGGCCGATCAACGTGCCCCAAGCAACCATACCGGTGATGAAGGATTTGGTGCCGTCGATTGGGTCGAGGACCCAGACGTATTCTGCGTCGGTGCGCTCGGCGCCGTATTCCTCGCCAATGACGCCATGACCAGGAAAGTTCTTACGAATCAGCGCGCGCATGGCTTGTTCGGCGGCGCGGTCGGCGGCGGTGACTGGATCGAAACCGCGGGTCTTCTTGTTGTCGATGGCCAGCGCTGTGCGGAAAAACGGCAGAATGGTATCGCCCGAAACACCGGCGAGCTGGTCGACGAAACTGCTGAAATCGATGGCTGTCATACCGCTCGCACGGACTGCCGTCTCGACCTATCGGAGACTTGCCCTCGCGGCAACCGGTCATCCACGACGGAACGCGAAGTTTTTGCCGCACAATAAACCTGCATGGCCGGCATCTCGCTGTCGGAAGAAAGAAAGGCACCGTCTCGATCAAGAAAAATCATGCAATGTTTCCTGTAACTCAGCTATGCAAAAATAACATAAGTAATGCCTGCTTTGCTCTTGATTTTTGTGCATTGCGGTGTAACTTTTGCGCTGCGGTAGCGAAAGCTATCGTTGCCCTCCTTGGGCGTTTCCTCCCTAGACTTGGGCCGCTTGCAAACCGCGAGCGGCCCTTTTTTCTAGTGGTTATTCCGCCGCCGTCGCCCGGTAGGGGCGCAACTCTTCGATCGGGATTTCGCCGAGGTGACTGGCCAATGTTTCTAGATCGGACACGAGCTGCGCGAACGCATGAGAGCGGGCACAACGGCGCTCGTCCATGTAGAGCCCACGGTTGATTTCAAGTTGGATGGCATGCAGGCCAACAGCGGGGTTGCCGTAGTGTTCGGTAATGAAGCCGCCAGCATAGGGCTTGTTTCGGTTCACGCTGTAACCAAGTGCGCGCAGGGTCTTTTCCATGGTCTTCGAGATTACACCGGCACAACTAGTACCGTAGCGGTCGCCGAGCACGAACTGCGGCCGCGGTCGTTCGTCCTTCTGGCCGATGCTGGAAGGCATGGAATGGCAATCAATCAAGACCGCGGCGCCAAATTCCCCCTGCAGCCGGATAAACGACCGGCGTAAGGCCCGATGATACGGCTTGTACAGGCTTTCGATGCGGCGCAGCGCATCGTCCACCGGAATGCGGCGATCGTAGATTTCCTGCGAATCTCCAACCACCCGCGCCACGGTTCCTAAGCCCCCGGCCACTCGCATGGAACGCGTGTTGGCGAAAGAGGGCAGGCGGCCCTCGAACATGCGCGGGTCAAGTTCATAGGGCTCTCGATTGACGTCAACGAAGCAGCGCGGAAAATGCGCGCGCATCAGCGGGAAGCCTTGCTTCACCGCTCCGGCGATCAACTCATCGACAAAGCTATCTTCTGACCGCCGCAAGGCAGTGATGTTGAGCCGGGAGCAGGCCAAAAACTCCGCTGGATAGACGCAACCGCTGTGGGGCGAATTGAACAATACCGGTCCCCCGGTCCTGGCGGGCTGGAGAATCTCAAAAGGCGGGTCGAGCTCGTAGCGGATTTCACTCATAGCTAAGCTTGGCCGTAGCAAGCCTCAGTGGAGGAGGTCCCAAATAGCGCATTATAACGAGTCTATTGTCTATGCGCCGAACGCCAAAGCCAAGTCATGCTTTAGGTTCACTCGATATTTACCTAGCATAGGTTTTATGGGGTGGGGCATCTGGTAAGGCCCCCCGGACCGAACGTTCAGGAAAAATGTCCAAAATCCTCCTAGCTGAAGACGATACCGATATGCGACGCTTCTTGGTCAAGGCGCTGCAGAATGCGGGATTTGATGTGACTTCCTACGACAATGGCCTGTCCGCCTATGAGCGTTTGCGCGAAGAGCCGTTTGAACTGCTGCTGACCGATATCGTTATGCCGGAGATGGACGGCATTGAACTTGCGCGCAGGGCGGCCGAGCTCGATCCCGACATGAAGATTATGTTTATCACAGGCTTTGCCGCGGTCGCGCTCAACGCCGATTCGACCGCACCCAAGCATGCGAAAGTGCTTTCTAAGCCGGTGCATTTGCGCGACTTGGTCAATGAAGTCCAGAAAATGCTGGCGGCTTAGACCGCTAAAGGCTCGGCTTGCCTCGCTGGGTTGGAGCCGATAAGACCACATCGGAAGGGTGCGTAGCTCAGCGGAAGAGCACTACCTTGACATGGTAGGGGTCACAGGTTCGATCCCTGTCGCACCCACCATATAATCAGGCACTTTCGGCGCGTTTTCCTCCAAAAATGTAGTGCTCCTTAGGTTCGTTGAACCTAAATCATCGTACTCTAGCGCCGCCGCGGCCTCGCGCAGATATGTCGGCGAATAGCGCGCGTATTTTTTGCGCGTGACATTGACGTTCTCATGCCCGAGGTATTGCGCGATCACTTCCATCGACAAGCCGGCTTCGGCCATATGCACGGCCGCCGAATGCCGGAACAAGTGAGGCGAGACGGAAATTTTCTGAAAGCCGGCCGCTCGCGCCTCCCTTTTTTAGCGCTGCGAATGCGCTCGCCGGCCCACTCGATCACATGATCGGACAACGCGCCATCGCGTGCCTCTGTTAGCGCCGCGCGTATGGTGCCGTTCATCGGTACGATCGCGCGGCCCTTGTGCGGACGGCTGATTTCGGGATTGCGGAGGTCGATCAATCCGCGATCGAAATCGCAACGCGACCATGTGAGGTCAAGCAACGCCTCATTGCGTCCGCCGGTCGCAAGCGCCAGGAGGATATAAAGCCGAATGTGAGGCATTGTCGCCGCGTCGATCAATGCCCGGCATTGCCCGCGCGTCAAATGAAGCTCTTTGCGCCGCGGTGGCGCCGGCCGTTCGATATAGGGCGCGCAGATCATCCCGCGCTTTTCGGCCCATCGCAGTACCATACGCAAGTGACCAAGTTCGGTTGAAATGGTGCCGTCTTTGATTCCGGCTTTTCGGCGCGCGGCGGTATGCGCCCGACAATCGTCAACCGTGATTTTGTCGCCGGCAAGATCACCGAACCGCGGCTCGATCGCCTTCCAGGTGTAAACCATCGTTGCAATGATCGCGCGGCCTTCACGATCGGCTAAAAAAGCGCCCCAAATTTCGCGGACTGTTTTTCCGGGCGGCTTCGTCAGGGCGGCGACGATCGCTCGCGCTTCGCGTTCAGCCGTG
>Ga0207726_1000202_pt1 | contig 13430 bp, 14 predicted proteins | sample LuqExpMetageno40_FD_187798 | JGI IMG/M metagenome (GOLD analysis project Ga0207726, IMG submission 187798) | Tropical forest soil microbial communities from Luquillo Experimental Forest, Puerto Rico - Sample 40 (SPAdes) | ecosystem: Environmental > Terrestrial > Soil > Tropical forest ...
CGATCGTCTGTGTGTCCTTGTTGGCCACCTTCGCTAACATGACATAGCGCGTATGACGTTCGACCAAGGTCGCGATGTAGCTGTTCTTTGACCCGGACGAGCACCGCTGACGCGGCAATGTGTTCCAGCCCTGCGCCCGCGGCGCGATGCAGCTGGTGCGCCGGCCTCGCGTGATGCGGATCGACACAGCGTACCCACGGATGATTGCCACAATCCGGTCTCGAGCACGGCGGGTCCGTTTTCTACATAGCCGGATGCCATCGACTTGATAGCGAGCCGGCATTTCAAGCCCGGCACTGCTGCGGACTAAGATGTTTTCATGATTCCGATCCGCGGAGGCCGGGCGACGCTACGCAGGCTCTCGACGCGCGATCACGAACGCGTGAGCGCGTAACAAAGCGCAGAGGGGTTTATCGGATGGACGAGCGGACGTTCTTTCCCTTGTCGTTGCGGACCGTCGCGGCCACCGCGCTCGGCGCCATCGAGCCCACAACGCGCGCGCTCGCCCAGCCGATCCATATCGCGACGACCTACGTCCGGGATGCGGATAACGGCTACAGCACCGGCTTCGTCTACGGGCGGCCCGATAACGTCACCATCCATCAGGCCGAAGCCCTCCTCGCCGAGCTTGAATATGCCGATGGCGCCATGATGTTCGGCTCGGGCACGGCGGCCGCCGCGGCAGTCCTCCTCTCGCTTCCACCGACCCATGTGGTTGCTCCGCGGGTCATGTATTGGGGCTTGCGGCAGTGGCTGCGTGGGCTTTCGCGCTACGGTCACGATGTCACCTTCGTCGACATGGAGGACCTCGACGCGGTCCGTTCCGCAATCACTCGCGGCAGAACCGGGCTCGTGTGGATCGAGACGCCGAGCAACCCGCTTTGGACGATCACCGACATCGAGGCGGTGTGCGACCTCGCCCATCGCGCGGGCGCGATCGTCTGCGCCGACTCCACAGTGGCAACGCCCGTCCTCTGCAAGCCCCTCGATTTCGGATGCGACCTCGTCGTGCATTCGGCAACCAAGTACCTGAACGGCCACTCGGACGTGGTCGCCGGGGCGATCGCAACCGCCCGGGTGGATGCGGCCTGGCAGCGGATCAGGGACATCCGGCTGCAGCATGGAGGTTTCCTCAGCCCATTCGACGCGTTCCTGCTCTTGCGCGGACTGCGCACGCTGGACTTGCGGGTCACCGCCCAGAGCCGGTCGGCTCATCTGCTCGCGGAGCGGCTCGCGCGTCACCCGGCGATTCGCCAGGTGCTCTATCCGGGGCTTCTCGGCCATCCCGGCCACAGCATCGCGGCACGACAGATGACGGGCGGGTTCGGCGGGATGCTGTCGATCCGGCTGGGCAGTCGCGCCAGCGCAATCGCGGTCGCTGCGAACGTTCAATTGTGGCGCCGGGCCACGTCGTTCGGCGGCACCGAGAGCCTGATCGAGCATCGTGCGTCCATCGAAGGCGAAGGGTCTCCATGTCCGGACGATCTCCTGCGCCTGTCCGTCGGCCTCGAGGACCCGGAAGACCTCCACCGCGACCTCACCCAAGCCCTCAACGTCCTCACCTGAGCGATGAAACGAGACGCCTCATGAACACCGTCGCCGTCGCTATCATCTGCAAGACCCCGCGCGCCGGATATTCGAAGACGCGCCTGTCCCCTCCCTTGAAGCCCGAGGAGTGCGCGCACCTCTCCGGCTGTTTCATCGCGGATTTGTCCGCCACAATCGTGCGTGTTGCCAGGAACGGGAAGGCCGATGGCTACGTCGTCTATACGCCGGCCGGCTCCGAAGCCGATCTGCGTCGGCTGCTGCCACGCAATTTCGGCCTCGTGCTGCAAGGTGGCGGCGATCTCGGTGACCGTCTCCACAAAGGCATCGGCGATCTCATCGCGGCAGGCCACGCGGGCGCCATCCTGATCAACTCCGACAGCCCGACCTTGCCACGGACTGTTCTCGAGGCGGCCGTGACGGCCGTGTCGAATGGCGACCGCCTCGTGATCAGTCCGGCTCTCGACGGCGGCTATACGCTGATCGGCCTCTCCAGGCCGCATGCCCACCTGTTCACGGACATTCCGTGGAGCACCGACGTCGTCTACGAGCGGACGCTCGAGCGGGCGTGCGAGATCGGGCTTCCGGTGGTGTCGCTCGACCCCTGGTACGACATCGACGATCACGTCTCCTATTCCATGCTTGAACGCGAACTCGATGGAATCCGCCCTGCCTTTGCGAAGGGGCTGCTCGAGGATGCGCCGCGCACCCGTGCGTTCATGCATCACCGACGCGGAGCGGAGGCATGAATTCCGCATCGTCCAACCTCCCGTCAACGGCAGTGATCATTCCCTGCCTCAACGAGGAAGAACCGATCGCCGCGGTCGTGCGCGAGGTGCTCGCCACCGGCTTCGACGATGTCATCGTCGTCGACAACGGATCAAGCGACCGCACCACCGAGCGGGCGTTGGCGGCCGGCGCCCGCGTCGTCCATGCACCGGAGCGCGGCTACGGTCGGGCGTGTGCGGCGGGCATCGCCGCGGTGAGTCCCGGCACCGAGATCGTCTGTTTCTTGGACGGCGACGGCAGCGACGTTCCTGCATTCCTGCCTCTAATCGTCGAGCCGCTGGCGCGCAACGAGGCGGATTTCGTGATGGGGTCCCGCCTGCGCGGCAAGCGCGAGGCGGGCAGCATGACGCCGCAGCAGATCGCCGCCGGCTGGCTGGCGGGCCGGCTTCTGCGCCTCGCCTACGGCGTGCGTTTCACCGACATGTCGCCGCTGCGGGCCATGCGAACGGACACGCTCGAGGCCCTGGGCATGAGCGAACGGACCTACGGCTGGAACCTGGAGATGCAGATGCGCGTCGCGGCTTTGGGCCTGCGGAGCCGCGAGCTGCCCGTCGATCACCGGTGCCGCCGCGGCGGCGAATCGAAAGTCTCCGGCAATCTTGCCGCCGGGCTCAAGGCGGCCTGGAAGATCACCACCACCTTCGTGCGTCTGGCGATGACGCTGCGCCGCCCTGTGGCGGCAGGCCCGTCACTGCGACTGCAGACCGGAGGACAATAACATGCATGTTCTTCTAACCGGTGGAGCGGGTTTCATTGGCCAACATGTTCTCGCCCGCGTGCGTGCCAAAGGGCACAAGGTCAGGGTGATGGACTCGCTGCGCCCCGACGTGCACCGCGGAAAGAATTGGACACCCCCGGACGGCGTCGAATTTCACCACGCCGATGTGCGTGATCCGGATGCAGTGGCCAAGGCCGTGAAGGGTGTCGACGCCGTGCTGCACCTCGCCGCCAAGGTGGGTCTCGGCGTCGATGTCGGCGACCTGCCGGACTATGCCTCCTCCAACGACTACGGCACCGCCGTGCTGCTCTCCGCCATGGCGCGCGCCGGCGTGCCGCGCCTGACGCTCGCAAGCTCGATGGTTGTCTATGGAGAGGGCATTGGGCTGTGTCCCGAGCATGGTCCGGTGACACCGAGCCCCCGTCTTAAGTCGGCGCTCGCCGCCGGCAACTTCGAGCCGCCATGTCCCCACTGCGGCAGGCCGCTCGGAACCGCCCTGGTCAGCGAGAAGGCGCCGCACGATCCGCGCAACGCCTACGCCAGCAGCAAGGTTGCGCAGGAGTTCTACGCCTCCAACTGGGTGCGGGCGACCGGAGGCTCGGCGGCGATGCTGCGCTATCACAATGTCTACGGGCCGGGCATGCCGCGCGATACGCCCTATGCCGGTGTTGCGGCGATCTTCACCTCGGCGCTCCGAAACGGGCATCCGCCGCAAGTGTTCGAGGACGGCGGGCAGCGACGCGACTTCGTTCATGTGCGGGATGTCGCCGCCGCAACGGTGCTCGCGTGCGAGACTCATACCGACGGCGTCAAGGCCTTCAACGTCGGCTCCGGCACGCCGCGCACGGTGGGCGAGATGGCCCGGCAGCTTGCAAAGTCTCTCAAAGGACCGTCGCCGGTCGTCACCGGGCGATTCAGGCTCGGCGACGTGCGTCACATCACGGCGGATTCGTCCCGGCTGCGATCGGAACTGGGCTGGCAACCGTCGGTCGCCTTTGACGACGGCATGGCCGAGCTCGCGAGGGCCTGAGACCATGGACCGTCTGCATCTCATCGGGATCATACAGGTCGGCGTGGCGCTGAACGCCTCCGCCGAGGTCCTCCTGCGATGGGGTGCCCGGCGCGGTTTCGCGGCCACCGACGGCGCAACCTTGAGTGCGCAGGTCGCAACGCTGTTGCGTCCGGGCGTGATCGGCGGGCTGGCGTGCTACGCGATCAGCGTCGTGATTTGGATCCATGTCCTGAGCCGTGCGGAAGCGTCGTTCGCCTATCCGTTCCTCGGGCTCGGCTTCGTTCTCGTGTCGCTCGCCGGCTGGCAGTTCCTGGGTGAGCCTCTCACGATCCAGCGCGTTGCCGGCACTTTGCTCGTGAGTGTCGGCGTGTTCGTCCTCGCGACCAGTTGAAAGCATGGGAGACGAAAGTGCTTGTCGAGCCTGGAATGAAATGGATCGCCGCGGGCTTCGTCGCAGTGCTGCTCGCGACCGTGCCTGCCCATGGCGCGAGTCCTGTCGAGGGCGGCGCGCACAGCCAGGCTCGCGAGGCGCCCCCCGACAACAGGACGCCGGAGGAGCGGATGGCGGCCCGCTTTCCGCAGAAAGTCCGCGTGGGGGATCTCATCGGCATTCCGGTCCAGGACTATGACGATCGCATCCTCGGCTACGTCACCGACGTGGCGCGGACCCCCGAGGGCAAGATCGTCCTCGTCATGCCGGAAGGCGGATGGTTCGGCCGTCGCGGCCGGCCGCTCCCGATCCCCATCGAGACCGTCGCCATCCTCGCGCGGCACCTCAACCTTCTCGACATTCCGCGCGACGACGTCCCGAAGCTATCCACCTGGAACATGGCCGACGGCCGCTCCATCGACCGCAACGAGATCATCCGCATCGCTATCGGACGGCGCTGATCATGCGAAAGGCAACCCACGGACGCACCGCCATGAACAGAAAGATGCATCCCACCATCATCCGCTTCGCCCATTGGACCAATGCCGTCGCGATGATCACCCTGATCATGAGCGGATGGAAGATCTACAATGACGAGGTCCTGTTCGGCGTACTGCATTTCCCGGAGTCGATCGTGCTCGGCATCTGGGCGCAGCATGCGCTGCAGTGGCACTTCTTCGCCATGTGGGTGCTCGTCCTCAACGGCCTCGTCTATCTCGTCTATGGACTGTTCTCCGGCCGGTTCCTGCGGATGCTGTGGCCGATCCGCCCGCGCGAAGTGATCGCCGAGATGGTCCAGGCTCTGACATTCCGCCTGAAGCACGCCGACCTCACGCATTACAATGCCGTGCAGAAGCTGCTCTATGTCGGCATCATTCTCGTCATCATCATGCAGGTCGTCTCCGGTCTTGCGATCTGGAAGCCGGTGCAATTCTCGAACCTGGTTTTGCTCTTCTACGATTTCCAGGGCGCCCGCCTCGCCCACTTCATCGGTATGGCCGCGATCTGCCTGTTCATCATGGTTCATGTGACGCTGGCGCTACTGGTCCCGCGGACCATCCTCGGCATGCTGACCGGCGGACCGCGCGTCCTGACCGGCGGGGCTCGCGTCACGCCCGCGCCGCACGCTTCCAACCCGGCCCACTGAGCTTCGGAGCCTGACCATGATCCGCCCTCGTACCACCTCGCGCTTCCGCCCGAAGATCGTTCCCGACCAGTCGCTGTTGGTGGAGAACCGCAAGCTGATCGCCGACATCGACCGGCGCAAGCTGTTGCGCGGCACGCTGAGCCTCGGCGCGCTGACCTTTCTGACCGGCTGCAACGTCTCCGACCGCGCGTCGGTCCAGGATGTGCTCAGGACGGTGTCGGCCTTCAATGACCGGGTCCAGGCCCTGTTGTTTGATCCGACCCGGCTCGCGACCACCTATTCCCCGGACCAGGTGGTGAAGCCGCCCCGGTTCAACGCCTATTACGAGATCGAGGACGTCAGGCCGATCGATCTTGCGACCTGGAAGCTCGAGTTCGCCGGCCTGATCGCCGACAAGCGCCCCTGGACCCTCGATGACATCTATCGATTCCCGGAGCAGGAGATCATCATCAAGCACATCTGCGTCGAGGGATGGGACTACATCGGCCAGTGGTCGGGGCCGAACCTGCGCCAGTTTCTCACGCGCATCGGTGCCGACCTGACCGCGAAATACGTCGCCTTCCATGGCAACGACGACTACATGGAGTGCATCGACATGGCCTCCGCCCTGCATCCGCAGACCATCCTGGCCACCAAATATGCCGGGGAGCCCATCACCGATCCCTATGGCGCTCCGCTGCGGCTGCGCACGGCGGTGAAGCTCGGCTACAAGAACGCCAAATGGGTCCGCGCCATCGAGGTCACGAATACGTATCCGGGCGGTTTCTGGGAGAAGCAGGGGTTCAACTGGTTCGCCGGACTGTAGAACATGCCCGCCTGCGTCCATCGTCTGAGGCGGCCGGAGCTTGCCGAGTAACATGGCTACGCCATCCGCCGCGACCTTGTGCGCCGTCATCGCGCTCGTCCTGTGGCTGCCATCCGGCTGGCTGATCGCACGGCGGCTTCCGCTCGGAGCGGATCTGCGTCTGGCGGCGGCGCCGATCCTGGGATGGGGCGTGCAGTGTGTCGTCGTCTTGCAGGTTTCCATGCTGGGCGGATTTTCGGCGACCTCGGTTGTCGCGGCGACGGCAGCGCTCGGCCTGGCCGCAATCTTCGCTCCTCCGCCGGCCGAGCCGTCGGCACGTCCCATGCCGCTGTGGATCTTCGCGGCGGCCGCCCTGATGGCGGTCGGCCCCGCGATCGCGCTCGTGCCGAAGGCCGCACCGGACGGCATCGCACTCGCTACGCCGATTTTCGACCATGCCAAGATTGCGTTGGTGGACGAGATGGTGCGATCCGGCGTGCCGCCCACCAATCCCTTCATCGGCGGAGCAAGCGAGCCCGGACGGATCGCCTACTATTATTTCTGGCTGTTCGGCGCTGCGCAGCTGGCGCTCGTGTCGGGCGAGAGCGGATGGGAGGCGGACATCGCCGCCACCTGGTTCACCGCTTTTGCGACCCTCGTGCTGATGTGCGGCCTTGCCTTCCATCTTTCCGGTCAACGCCGGGCCGGGGCGGCGTTCGTGCTTGTCGCGGCACTCGGCGGCTCGCTGCGCCCGGTGCTGTCCGCGCTTGTCGGCCCGGACCGGATGAAGGCCGTCCTCGAACCTGCGACGGGGCTTGCGGGTTGGTTGTTCCAGGCGAGTTGGAGCCCACATCACGTTGCCGCAGCCGCGACAGGTGTTCTGGCAATCCTGCTCGTGGAACGGCTCGCGCGCCGACCCGAGCCCGTGGCCGTTGTGATCTTGGGCGTGCTCGCCGCGGCAGGCTTCGGCAGTTCGCTGTGGGTCGGCGGCGTCACTTTTGGGCTTTGCGCCATGGCGGCGGGAGTGGTTCTGCTGGCGAGGGCTTCCCCATCAGGACGGACGGCGTTCCTCATCGCCGTCGCGACGGCGGCGGCGATCTCGGTCGTGCTCGTCCTTCCCCTGCTCATAGAGCAGCTGCGCTCCGCAATGAGCCGCGGCGACACGGCTCCGATCGTCGTCAGTCCGTATCCGGTGCTGGCAGCGGCGCTTCCCGAGAGCGCGCGCCGTCTGCTCGATGTACCGGCTTATTGGCTGATCCTTCTTCCACTCGAATTTCCTGCCGTCTGCCTGCTCGGCGCGATCGCGCTCTTTCGGTTGAAGAGCGTCCTCACGGCGCCGCTCTCGGCTGCTGCTCTCGTGAGCCTGTGCGCCGGCGGTCTCCTGACGAGCACTGTCGGCGAGAACAATGATCTCGGCTGGCGCGCGGTGCTCCCCGCTCTGATGATTCTCTTCGGATTCGCGGGCGCCTGCTTTGCTCGCAGCCTGGAGCGGCGAGACGTGGGCGTGATCACAGCCGGGATCATATTCTTGGCCCTCGCCCTGCCCGATGGCCTCGCCCTGCTGCAAAGGAATGCCGCCGGCGAGATATCCACGGATGCTGCCCGGTTCCGCGACGCGCCTGCGCTCTGGGCCGCCGTCCGGCAGTATACGGCGTCGGACGAGCGCATCGCCAGCAATCCACGCATGACGCGCCGCCTCGTGCCCTGGGACATCAGCCTGTCGTGGGCCCTGCTCGCGGACCGCCGTTCCTGCTTCGCCGGCACGGAGCTCGCTCTCGCCTTCACGCCGCTCTCGCCCCGCAAACGCGAGTCGGTGTCCGATTTGTTCGACCGGGTGTTCGCCGGCGCCGCCACCGCTGCCGACGTCGCCGCGCTGAAACGCGATTTCGACTGCCGAATCGTCGTGCTCACCCCCGAGGATGGAGCCTGGTATCGCGATCCATTCACCGCCGACCCTGCTTTTACCCGCGTTGCGGAAGCGCGCGACAAATGGCGAATCTATCGTGTCATTCCCTGGACGCGCGAGGCCGCTGCTCGTCGCCTTCCACCCGCTGCTCGTCTCGCCCGGCAACTTTGCGCAGTTCAATCCGTTCAATGGTGCGCCGATGAGCCGCTACGGCGCGTTGGCGTTCTGGTTACTCGTCACGCTGACGCTGACGTCACTACCGATGGCGCTCTGTTTGGAAACAAGAGATTGCCCCTCGAGCTCTTTGGTAACTAGACATGGTCAGTCGTACTAGCCGGTTTGTCAGTATCGCTCCGCTTATTTCGCTTGCGATAACATTTCCGACCGCTCGTTTTTCTGCTGGAACGCCTGCACAACGCCGCGCGTGCGAATTCCGCGACGCTGCCCATCCTGATAGGATGGGAACGGAAAAAGGCCGAGGTAGCCTTTGCGGCGGCCACCACACGCTTTTTGGAGAACTTGAATGACGTCGAAACCATTGGCGGAAGCTCTCGAAGAAGCGTTTCAGCATTGTCGCGACATGGACGCATCGTTGAGCGAGCGCCTCGATAGCCTTGCTCAGGCGGTACGGAAATTAAGCCCACCCTTTGCCGATGCTGTTGATCGTTTGGTGACGCGGCTGCAACAAAGTGGCGTCGGGGAAACCGCCCCTCAGGTCGGCGAGCCCTTGCCGCCCTTTCATCTGCCTGATGAGGCGGGACGCATCGTCAGCCTTAACGAACTGCTGAGCAAAGGACCTGTCGCCGTCACGTTCCACCGCGGGCATTGGTGTCCTTATTGCCGTCTAAACACCAACGTCTTGGCGCAGGCGCAGAAAGAAGTGGAGCGCGAGGGCTGTCAGATCGTCGCGATCATGCCCGACCGTCAACAATTTACTGAAGAATTCAAAAATGAATCTAAGGCCCGATTTCCAATTCTAACAGATATGGACAATGGTTACGCACTTTCCTTGAATCTGGTGTTTTGGGTCGGTATGGAAATGGAGCGGATGATTTCAGCGGCCGGTTGGGATATTCCGAATTATCAAGGCAATACCTCCTGGTTGCTTCCCATCCCGGCTACCTTTGTCGTGGACCAGGATAGAAGGGTCAAGGCGCGCTTTGTCGATCCGGACTATCGCAAGCGCATGGCGGTTGAGAACATGCTTGCGGCGCTGCGAAGCGCACGCTAAGCCCTAAATCTAGTTCCAATCGGCCGCACGCAACATCTTTAGCACTGCGGATGCCGCCGCAGTGCGTTGGCGGCCGGCTACACCATAGAGATAGATTGTGCGTCGGAGCTCCAGGCCTTTTACTGGTAATAGCTTCAGCGTTTCAGGGCACGAAGTGCTGCGAGGGGCAAACGCAATGCCCAAATCAGCTTCAAGCAAAGTGATCAGATCGCTTTCTGAGGTCAGCTCGTAGCCCTGATCGACGTCGAGGTCATGGCTCTGAATCAACGACATGGCCTGCTCGAAGTGCTCACAATAAATACGTCGCAGCCAGCGCTCCCGTCGCAACGCATCGATGTCAATATCGGAACGTGATGCAAGCGGATGCTTGGAGTTGAGCATCAACCCGAATTCCTCGGTAAAAAGAGCCCAGCGATCGAGGCGCTCCCATCCCTCAAGCTCAGCGGCAATAGCCAGATCGGCCTCGCCTGACTTGAGCAGCCCGACAATCTCAGGCGAAGTGCCGCGTAGCAATTTCACCTCTATCCGTTTGAACAGACGACTAAGCTCGGCGAAATGCGGCGTTAGCAGGTCAAGATTGATCGTGCGCGACAAGGCGAGCTTGAGCGAACCAATTTCACCACTATTTATGGCAGCAGCAAGCGATCTCACTCCGAGCGCACTCTCGTAGCATTGCTTTAGCAGCGGATGCATGCGCTGGCCAAGCTCGGTCAGCTGAGCTTGCGGACGCTCGCGCCGAAACAGGTCGCCGCCGAGCTCGTCTTCGAGGTGTCTAATGGCGCGAGTGAGCGACGGCTGCGTCACATTGCACCTTTCGGCAGCCCTGGTGAAATTCAGCTCACTGGCCGTCGCCAGGAAATATCTGACGTGTTGCATTTCCATAGCTGCAGTCTACCTGTCCCTTCCGAAATTTAAATACGGACGTATTTGTGATGCAGGCCGGCCAGCCCGAGCCGTTGGACCGTCCGTTGTAACGGCGCATTTTTGTTCAAAGCCAGATGCGTGCGCGTTTGATTGTAATACGTCGCATAGGCGGAAAGAATTCGTCGCAGGTGCGCCTCGCCACAAACAACTACATGATCAAGGCACTCGCGACGCAGCGTACCGATCAGACGTTCGACAATGCCATTTTGGCATGGCGATCTAGGAGAGATCGGGGGTCGCGGATACCTATCGCCCGGACCCTTTCGGTGAAGACATGCCCATAGGCGCGGTCATTGTCGCGTACCAGGTAGGCGGGCGCAGATGCCCAGGGGGTGGCTTCTTTGGTTTGCCCCTTTTGAGCCGATACCGCACGGGGAACCCCGGCTGATGCCATAACCAGCCGGGGTTCTCTCCCACATTGGACGCGAAAAATATCCGCGTGCCACCGACTTGGCGTCGTGGCATTATTAAGATTATTGCGTTCTTGGTGGTTGCGCGCGGAGCGCACGCAATGGCCGATATTATGACCAGCTGCCCGTTCCTAAAAATGCCAGTCAAGACAGGACTGACTACGGAAACGATAGTGTTCGAGTCTTTGTCGCCGTCGATAGAGGTGCCGTTCCGTTGTCCGGCCTGTCGAGAGGTTCACAGGTGGACGCGCATTGACGCCTGGGTGGATAAGAGTTCTAACGGTCAAGGGTCGGCGGCTCAAAAGGGCCTCCGCGTAGTTAGTGAAATGCCCCATTAGGTGGGCGCTGGCAGTTGCTCAACTTTTATCGCTCTGACGTCGCCACATTCCGTGCAGATGAAGGTTTGCAACGCGGGAAGGGCTCCAAGTTTCGGCGTTGTTCGCACAAATGTCATCGGCTCACCGCAAATTTCGCACGGCAAGCCGTCAGCATCCTCTGAGTTTTCCGACATAATCGTGTTAGGCACCGTTGCCCAAAAAGATGGCCAAGCCTAAGTGATGGGCTGTCAAATTTCCTTTGATTTACATCAAGGCGAAGTTGCTTGGGTAGCAACGCGATAGCGCATGGAACAATCTCCCGCGCCTCCAAAGCCGCCAAAGGTTTGCCCGGTCTGTTACGTCGCAATGCAGGCGACTAAAACAGGGGAGACGGTCGTCCATCTGTGCCAGCGTTGCGGTCTTACCATCACGATCGGGCCACCACAGGCAAAGACTAGAGAGCCCCCCTGATTTGCGTCCTCGCGATTGATCGCGCAGTTTCTCCGCGTACCAGCGATGATCCGCTGCACGGAAGTCCTACACCAGGGAAGCCCTACACGGCGATTGCAGAGAGCTGATCGGTTCTTACGCAGCCTTGGCGAATTCTGCGAGTACGGTTTTCTCATAGGCGAGGCATCGCTGAATGCTCGGCCGTTGTTCAAGACGGGCAAAGTGGGCCTGACAATTTGTGAACCTGGCCAGATCGAGTTCGAACTGTTTGCCACGACGGAAGCACCAGAAGAAATGTGCGTCCGCTGCGGTAAATTGATCAAAGAAGTACTCGCGACCGGCGAGCCAATCGTCAGCAATCTGATAATTTTCGTAGAGTTGCGCGGCGGCGAGCCTTCGCACGCTCTCGTCGGCACCCGGTAGGTCGCAAACGCGTCGCGGCGCATTGATCCGAGCCAGGAACGGGTGAATGCCGGACGCGCACCATGACATGATCGAGAGCGCCTTGAGTTCCGCCCATGGCTCAGTTGGTAGGAGCTTCGCCTGTGGGAAGTGGCGAGCGATCCAAATTTGAATGGCAACGTTTTCGGTAAGTGTTTGTCCGTCGACGACTAACAGCGGCACTTTGTGTTTGGGATTGAGCTTGAGGTAATCCGGCGAGCTCTGTTGGCCCTTCCGTAGGTTGATGTTTCGCACCTCGAAGTTAGCCCCCGCCTCTGTTAGCGTCACGTAGGGAACCAGCGAACAGGCGATCGGTGCATAGTAGAGGACAATTTGCATTTGGGTCCCTCCCAGGTGTCGCTGATCGAAGTCGGGTTATCATATTAGCCGTCAAGCTGCCTCGAAAGTGCCCTCCGGACACTCGAAATTCTCAAGCGGCGTCTCGCATCGGGCGAGAGACTCCTGACCCCCAGATTCGTAATCGTCAGTGCCTTATTTCGATGCGTTGACCGGGGGTCGCGGTCCGAAGCTGTTGGTAATAAGCGGCGAGCGACTCAGTCTCGTGAGAGCTGTCCATGCTTCTCTGGTAAGTCCGGGAGGGGCCCGGCATCTCTTTCAAGCTTGCAGCGGCCCCCAACAATAAGAACATTAAATTTTGCGCCGCTGCTAGGCATTAATCGAAGCGGCCAATCTATTGTCCAGACAAGGCCAACCGGCGCCGTGGGAGGGGCGAAGGATGAGCAAACGGACGACTGCCGCCACCTGGTTGAAGGGTATCACAGAGATGCTTGCCGCCGAGGGTCTCGACGTACGCACATTGCTCGTCGCGGCCGGCATCGATCCTGCAGCAGCGCTGGACGCTCCGGGAGCGCGCCCGTAGACCGAAACGATCAGCCTGCGATTGGCCTTGCGCAGTACCAGGTCGCCCGACCCGCAAGCTTTGACGTGGGCAGATCATGGTGCAACATCCGGTCTTCAACCACGGTGCGCCACAGTCGGCGCGCTTGGAATGTTTGCTAGGGGCCGCGAAGAGCAACCGAATGCACCGCAGCAAGTTTCATCATATCAAATACGCAATATTTCGCCTCTCAAAGCCTAAAGACTCGGCGAGCGTTGCCGGAAAGGAACATTTCCGTTTGCTGCTCGGAAAGTCCGAGACCGCTTAATCCTTCAAGGCATTTTGCGGGGGAGAGCATCGGCCAGTTGGTGCCGAACATGACCCGGGTCTTGCCGATGCCCTTCATCCAGCCAACAAACGCGGGCGGCAACCGGTGCAGGACATAGGCGGAAGTGTCCACGTGGAAATTGGGGAATTTCACGCTAAGC
>Ga0207726_1000205_pt1 | contig 13377 bp, 12 predicted proteins | sample LuqExpMetageno40_FD_187798 | JGI IMG/M metagenome (GOLD analysis project Ga0207726, IMG submission 187798) | Tropical forest soil microbial communities from Luquillo Experimental Forest, Puerto Rico - Sample 40 (SPAdes) | ecosystem: Environmental > Terrestrial > Soil > Tropical forest ...
CGGCTGGACTAAAGCTTCAATCAAATGCGGAGGTAAAACAAAGCGGCGCGACGATGCTCATCGCCTTCAACCGCGTTCATTCACCTTCGGGCGACGCGAACACGTGACGCGGACGTGGCATCTACGTCCCCTTGTGACCTTCTGTTCAATGACTGCAACATAGCGGACATCACCATCGTTGATGCTGCGCGATCTTTATTGATTCGTCAGGGCCGTCGACTTGATAGGCGCTGACCCCGCAAACCTGATCCCCGATGCGCGTCACATAAGCGCTTTTGAAAGCTAACTCAGTCGATCCTGGCAGAGGCGAGACGAATGTGACCTCAGTAACCCGACCTTCCTGAGCGGTGTTGTACATTTCCGCGCCGAATGGCGCTCCGTTTGAATCGCAAAGGTTGCGCACATCGCGTGTAACGAAAGCCTCGTGCGCAGTGAATCTTCCATCGCTGCCGTTGAAGCAAAACACGAATAGATCGCGGTCCCGGAACGGCAGGTCATTGTGATTAAAACTGTCAATCGCTGCGAGCTTGTCCGTTTTTACCTTGGCGATAGCTCGGTCCAGCATGGCCTTTGCCTCGTCGGCATTGCCGAATTCATTGCTGGCCGCTGGGGTTTGGCCTGCGACTGTCAGAACAATCAGAACTGAGCAAAGGAGCAATTGCTTGAGCATGGCCTTCCTCCATGTTGAAAAGAAAGCCTAAAACGCATTAAACCTCGCCGCGCTTGGAGCACGCCCAAGTTACCTCACTGCGATGCGAGGTGCCGCCGCTGGCCACGCACTCGCCGGTCGGCTTGGAGAGGCGCGGAGATTGATCGCGCAAGTACTGTCAGCATTCTAGATTGGGCCGCCGCTCGCAGCCAGCCTTTGTCAGTCGAAGTTACGCCTTGTTTCATCACGCGCGGAAACGGATCTCGCCTACGGGATTCCCCGTACTTGTCGGCCCGCTTTGGTTCCTATCCTTTCGGCATGAATCAGGATTTACCCAAGTTTCGCGATTTGCCCTACGATTGCAGCTGCGGTGGCGAAGGCATGGCCCCCGTCAGCCGCGTGCCGGGCATCGGCGCAATACCGGAGTTGGTCACCTACCAATGCCCCGCCTGCGGCCACGTCGAAACCCTCGAGAGGCCAAACGGCTCCGGCTACACGGACTAATCAAGATCTAGCGGCGCTTGAGCGCAGCGTATCAGCCGCCCTTCATCCAAGATCCGCCCAAAATCCTTTCAGCAATTGTTGGGCGCGAAATCGACACAGAAACGCATGAGGCTCGAGCTGCAAGCTGCGGCCTAATAGTGCCGCACCATATTTCTGAGAGCCGAATATACCACGCCCGTGCGCTCGAATACCGCGCCGTGGCCGCGTGTCCAAGCTCACCACGGTGTGTTTCCTTCTCCGCGCCGGTGCGCGGTCCGCATCCAGTGACTGGATGATTTACTCATCTCAGTTTGTCGAGGGCGGCGAAATCCACCGCGATCGAGACTGCGAGCCTGCAGCCAATCCTGCTCGACCATGATCCGTCTCCTGGGTTGACGGACCATGCGCGGAATACGTGGTAGGGTGTGGTGTTTGACAAGAACAGGCTTACCAACGCCCGACTTAGGAGAGGAACAAACATGACGAAGACCGTTCTGAACGCGATCGCCGTGGCCGGTGCCGTGGCCTTTGTCAGCCCGTCGATGGCGGCGATGGTCAATTTCACGGCCGAAATGAATGCCGCTAGTGAAGTGCCGCCAAATTCGAGCAAGGCAACCGGCGCGGTCACGGCCACCTATGACACTGGCAGCAAGAAGCTGACCTGGAAAGGCAGCTACAAGGACCTGACCGGCCCCGCCACCGCCGCGCACTTCCACGGCCCAGCGCCCTCCGGCAAAAACGCCAGCGTCATGGTGCCGATCAATCCGCACGACGCCACGTTTGAAGGCTCGGCCACGCTCAACGACGCGCAGGCCAAGGCACTGATGGACGGCGACTTGTATGCAAACGTCCACACCGCAGCCAATCCGGGCGGCGAGATCCGCGGCCAGTTGAAGCAATAATCTCGGGCTTCCGTCTCAATTTTCTTCATGGCTGTTGCAGCCGTGGTGCACTTGGCCTGCGGCGGGGTGGCGTTTTAATCTGAGCTCACAAGCTTATTAGAACAGTCTGGGGAACGAGCATGGCCGGCACGAATGGTAGCGCACCGATCTTGATATCCGGCGGCGGCATTGGCGGCTTGATCACCGCCTATGCACTGGCGCGGCAAGGTTTCCCAGTGCGCCTGTTCGAGCAGTCGCCGGAATTTCGCGAGGTGGGCGCCGGCATCCAGCTCGGGCCGAACATCTTCCGTGTGCTGGAGAAAATCGGCCTCAAGGACGCGGTGCTCGCCGACGCACACCGGCCGCCGGCGCAGGAGATGCGCGACGCGCTTACCGGCAAGCTCATCGTGCGCATTCCGCTCGAAGAAGCCTTCTTCCAGCGCTTCGGCGAGCCCTACGCCGTCACCCACCGCGCCGACATCCACGGCACCTTCCTGAAGGCGTGCCAGAATAGCAACCTCGTCACACTGGAGACGAGCCGGCGCGTTGACAGCTTCGAGGACACCGGCAAAGGGGTCACCGTCACATTGGAGGACGGCCAAAAGGCGGAAGGCCGTGCCCTGATCGGCTGCGACGGTATGTGGTCGAAGATCCGCGAGCGCATCGTTGGCGACGGCAAACCGCGCGTGTCCGGCCACATCGCCTACCGGGCCGTGCTCAAGCGCGAGGACGTGCCGAAGGATCTGTGGCGACCGGAAGTGGTGCTTTGGGCCGGCCCGCGCACGCACCTCGTGCATTACCCATTGAGGCGTGGCGAACTCTACAACTTGGTCGCCGTCTTCCATTCCGATCATTACGAGGAAGGCTGGAACGCCGAAGGCAGCAAAGACGTGCTCTGGCAGCACTTCAAGGGACAGCGCCCCGAGGTGTTGCGCATGCTCGAGCGCATCGAGACCTGGCGCATGTGGGTCTTGTGCGACCGCGAGCCGGTCAAGAACTGGACGCTGGGCCGCGTCACCTTGCTCGGTGATGCCGCGCATCCGATGCTGCAATACCTCGCGCAGGGCGCTTGCATGGCGACGGAGGACGCAGTGTTGCTCGCCGAGAAAGCGAGGGCACATCCTGATGACCTGCCGGCCGCTTTCAATGCCTACACGCAGGATCGTTATCTGCGCACCGCGCGCGTGCAGATCATGGCGCGGGTCTACGGCGATTTCTATCACGCGCGCGGTGTCACCGCCGAGCTGCGCGACATCACCCTCTCCGGCCGCACGCCGCAGCAGAGTTACGACGGCATCGCCTGGCTCTACGGCGGGCCATGAAGCTTAGGGCAGCCCCCAACCTTTTTTGCCGCGCCGGTCAGTTCCAGAATGTGCAGCCCGCTAGGCGCAGTCGACCATGTAAAATGCAGGCGCGGTCGCTGTCTGCACGGCGGCGGCGCTGAGGGTGGCTATACCTGCAATCGAGAAAGCAAACGGCGCATGGGCACCTCCCCCACGCGGCAGCTGGCTTGGACTGCCGGCGTCCCTATCACCAGAACTTGCCGATTCAGTTCCGCGCTACTTTTTATCGATGCCCGCTTTGACAATGACGTCATCCCATTTGGTGATATCACCCTTCAGCCGCTCTAGCAGCTCCTCCGGTGTCGAGGCGTGCGCTTCAACACCGACCTTCTCGAACTGCGTCTTCAGGTCGGGCACCGCCAGCACCTCGTGCATCGCCCTGTTCATCGCCGTGATGATCTCCTTCGGCGTACCCTTGGGCGCGCCGACGCCGTTCCAGGAGATCACCTCATAGCCTTTCACTCCAGCTTCGTCGGCGGTGGGAACGTTCGGCAGCAGCGCCGAGCGCTTGGGCGATGAGGAGGCCAGTAGCCGCAGCTTGCCGTCATTGACCTGGCCCTGCACCGCCGGTGGGAAGTCGACCATCATCTGCACGTCGTTGCGCAGCAATGCGACCACAATGTCCGGCGAGTTCTTGTAGGGCACGATCTGCACGTTGAGCCCAGTCAGAATCTTGAACAGCTCGCCACCGAGATTCTGCGTGCCGCCAACCGAGATGGTGCCGATGTTGAGTTTGCCGGGATTGGCCTGTGCCGCCTTAATGAAATCGCCGAGGGTCTTGAATTCGGATTCCGCCTTGACCGCGAACACCAGATCGAACGTGCCGACCATCGACACCATCTCGAAATCCTTCACAGGATCGAATGGCAGCTTCCTGAAGGCCGCGACGCTAATCGCGGTGCCGTTGGTAACCAGCGCCATGGTGTAGCCGTCTGGCGGGGCGTTCACGACGGCACGCGCAGCAGCGATACCACCCGGCCCCGGCATGTTCTCCACCACGACCTGCTGCCCGAGCTTATCGCTGAGCTTCGCCGCCATAATGCGCGAGGTAACGTCCGCGACACCGCCTGGCCCGAACGGTAGCACGAGCCTAATCGGCTTTTCCGGCCAGTCCGCCTGCGCTCGCGGCACAAAGACCGCCGCGAAAGCCGCCGCCAGCAGCGCGAGCAGTGTGTTCTTCATCGAACCCTCCCGTTCCTTCTCTTCTAGGCGAAACCATAAAGCCAGGCCGAACTCCAGCAGCGCCTTGAGCGGCGCCTACTTTGCGCCTTTCTTGCCCGGCACGCGGCCCATATGTGATCGATGACCAAGGAGGCGGCAATTTCCGGATCAGATTCCCCTATGCTCCGAACCGCCGCTACAGGCCGGAGGACGCCCGCGACGGTGGTGCCCGGCGAAAGCTTGAAGCGCGGCTTGCTCCGCTTGGCGAGAAATGAAGGCTGATGTTCATCCAGCTGCCTTTAGCCAGGTGCCGGGAGCGGCGCGATATCCCCCCTTTCCCAGCCCGCCATCGTTTCAGTTTTGAAATCGGCAAAGCGTCCGGCCGCGATGGCCGCGCGCACACCCGCCATCAACTCCTGGTAATAGGCGAGATTGATCTTCGACAACAGCACCGCGCCCAGCATCTCGTTCGCCCTGATCAGGTGATGCAGATAGGCGCGCGTATAGCTGCGCGCGGTCGAATGCGCGCTCTGCTCGTCGAGCGGGCGCGCATCGGAAGCATGCCGCGCATTGGCAAGATTGACCGCGCCGTAACGGGTGAAAGCCATGCCGTGGCGGCCGTTGCGTGTCGGCAGCACGCAGTCGAACATATCGATGCCGCGCGCCACCGCTTCCAGGAGATCGTGCGGCGTGCCGACGCCCATCAGGTAACGCGGCTTATCCTGCGGAAGTTGGGGCGCCGTCTCGGCGACGATCTTTAGCATCACTTCCTGCGACTCGCCCACTGCCATACCGCCGATGGCATAGCCGTCAAAGCCGATATCGATCAGCGCCCGCACGCTCTCCGACCGCAGCACCCGGTCGTCGCCGCCCTGCACGATGCCAAACAAGGCACGGCCGCTGCGCGCACCGAAGGCCTTCTTGCTGCGCTCCGCCCAGCGCAGCGACAACTGCATGGCGCGCGCGATTTCCTCGCGTGGGGCCGGTAATCCGATGCATTCGTCGAGCTGCATGGAGATGTCGGCGCCGAGCAACCCCTGGATCTCGATTGCGCGCTCTGGTGTCAGCTCGATCATGGTGCCATCGAGATGCGAGCGGAAGGTGACGCCTTTCTCCTCCAGGCGCCGCAACGCCGACATCGACATCACTTGAAAGCCGCCCGAATCTGTCAAGATCGGCAGCGGCCAATTCATGAAGGCGTGCAAACCGCCGAGCGCGGCAATGCGCTCGGCGCCGGGCCGCAGCATCAGATGGTAGGTGTTGCCGAGTACGATCTCGGCGCCGCTCCCCCGCACGTCGTCGGGAGTGAGGCCTTTCACCGTCGCCTGCGTGCCGACCGGCATGAACGCGGGCGTCTGTACTTTACCATGCGGCGTGACGATCTCGCCGCGGCGGGCGGCGTTGTCCGTTTTGTTGAGGAGACTAAAGGAAAACGGCGCGCTCATTGGCTCGGAGGATAAAGCAGACAGGCGTCTCCGTAGGAATAGAAACGATAACCGGCCGAAATCGCGTGCGCGTAGGCGCGTTTCATACAGTCCAACCCGCTAAAGGCCGAGACGAGCATGAATAGGGTCGAACGCGGCAGATGGAAGTTGCTTAGCATCAGGTCGACAGCTTTGAAGCGGTAGCCCGGCGTGATGAAAATCGCAGTTTCACCGTTGAATTTACGTAATTTGCCATCCACTCCGGCGGCGCTTTCCAGGAGCCGCAGAGTGGTCGAGCCAACCGCGACGATCAGCCTACCTTTGGCGCGCGCGGCGTTGAGGGCATGCGCCGTCTCGGCAGTCACGATGCCAAATTCGGAGTGCATCTTGTGGGCTTCGATGTCGTCGGTCTCCACCGGCAGGAAAGTGCCGGCGCCGACGTGCAGAGTGACCTTGTGCAGGCCGATCCCGCGCTCCTTAAGCAGCGCCAGGAGCCCCGCGGTGAAATGGAGCCCGGCGGTCGGAGCCGCCACCGAGCCCTCCTCATGGGCAAAAACGGTCTGGTAGTCGGCTCGGTCTTGCTCGTCCGGCTCGCGACGCGCAGCGATATAAGGCGGCAGCGGCATCGCCCCGCGCTCGGCTACAGCCTGATCCAACACAGGGCCGTGGAAGGAAAATGAAAGGATTACCTCACCTCGTTCATCTTTTCGTGAAACTTGAGCATCGAGTTCGCTTAGGAAACATACCTTTCCCTCGGTCCCGAACCGAAGGTTATCCCCCACCTGCAGCTTCTTGGCACCCCGGACGAAGGCCCGCCAATGCGAGCCGTCGATGCGCTTATGCAAGGTCGCCTCTATTTCGGGCTCGGTCGTGCCCCGCCCAATCCGCCGCCCTTTAAGCCGCGCAGCAATCACCTTGCTGTCGTTGACCACCAGACAGTCGCCGGCCCGTAGCAGCCCGGGCAAATCGGAAATTTTCCGGTTTTCTAGCTCAGCCGCCTCCCCCGGCCGCACCACTAAGAGCCGCGCTGTATCGCGTGGACTCGCCGGTCTCAGCGCGATGCGGTCTGCCGGCAGATCGAAATCAAAGAGGTCAGTGCGCATGGCTCCCCATTTTGGGGGAAGGCTTTAAGCCCCAATCGTCGCCTTGACGATTTTGTCGGGGTTCTGTACCGGCTCGCCGCGCTTGATTTTGTCGACGTTCTCCATGCCCTCGACTACCTTACCCCAGACTGTGTACTGGTTGTCGAGGAAGCGCGCGTCGTTAAAGCAAATAAAGAACTGGCTGTCGCCAGAATCCGGGTTGGCCGCGCGTGCCATCGACACGGTGCCGCGCACGTGCGGCTCCTTGTTGAACTCAGCTTTCAGCTTCTTACCCGAGCCGCCGGTGCCGGTGCCGTGCGGGCAACCGGTCTGCGCCATGAAGCCGTCGATCACCCGGTGGAACACAATGCCGTTGTAGAAGCCCTGCTTCACCAGCTCCTTAATGCGCGCAACGTGATTGGGCGCAAGGTCGGGCCGCATCTCGATCACTACCTTGCCCTTGGTGGTCTCCAGCGTGAGCGTGTCTTCCGGCTTGGCCATTGAACTCTCCTCTTATTATTTTATTACTTAGCTACGCGCCCCGCCGATCAGGGCTCGAGGGTCGCCTTCCTCACGAAATCCATGCGCGGGAAATCCTTCGTCAAATACGCGTTACCTTCGCGCTGCAGGCGTCCCTGGTCGGGCCCACGGCCGCGCGGAGCGCCTTCGCCATACTCGGCGTTAAGTTTGTCGACCGTCTCCATGCCGGAGACCACCCGGCCGAAGGGCGCAAAGCCCATCTGGTCGAGGTTGTCGTTGTCGACGAAATTGATGAAGACCTGCGTGGTGCGCGTGTCCGGTCCGGCCGTGGCGAAGGTGATGTAGCTGCGCTTGTTGCTCTGCGTGACCGGATCGTCTTTGATCGGATTATCCCGCCAGCGGGCCATCACCCCCGGATTACCGTTGATGCCGAACTGAACCATGAAGCCGGAGATCACGCGGAAGAAGCGCACGTCGTCGAAAAAGCCGCTCTTCACCAGATTGTAGAAGCGGTCGGCACCCTGCGGCGCCCAAGCGCGCGTCACCTGCACAACGAAGGTACCCTTATTGGTGTCGAAGCGCACCTTGTAGGTCGGCGGCGCCTGCTCAGTGGTTTGCGCGAACGCGGGTGCCGCGCAGACGAGCACAGCAATGACAGCGAGAATACGGATCATGATGTCTCCCGGTAGAGGTTTTAGCGTGAGAATTTCTTCTTTAGCCCTACCGCTACAGCGGCCGGCACGAAGGCGGATACGTCGCCGCCCATGCCGGCGATCTGACGCACCAATGTGGCGGTGATCGGGCGCGCCATGGGCGAGGCCGGTAAGAACACGGTCTGGATTTGCGGCGCCATGGCGGCGTTCATGCCTGCCATCTGCATTTCGTAATTGAAGTCGATGCCGTCGCGGAGACCCCGAATCAGGATGGTGGCGCCGACCTTGCGCGCTGCCTCCACCACCAGCCCAGAAAAGGTCACGCAGGAAAGCTCGCAGTTGGCCTCCTCGGCGAGCGGCCCGCAGATCTCCTGCAGCATGGCCAGCCGCTCGTCGGCCGAAAAAAGCGGAGCCTTGTCGGGGTTCACCCCGACCGCCAGCACCAGCTTGTCGGTCAGCGCCACGGCTTGGCGCATCACGTCGAGATGGCCGTTGGTAACGGGATCAAAAGACCCGGCGTAAAGGGCGGTTCTGGACATCTGGCGGGTCTAGCCCGCCACCTGGCTGCTCGCAAGACTGTTACCGGCCGGGGGGCCTTGGCCAGTTGAGAAACGAGTAGTCGCTGCAACCATCGCCGCACCACCCTGTTTGCCACGTCGAAGCCACCCCGTTGGCAAAGCCGGTCGCCGACGCGACGGCCGCCGGCAAGCAGCATTCTAACCCTACCTCGATTGCATCGACGCCCGATGCGCTTCATCGACAGCGACGAATGCGATATCGATATTTGCGTGCCATGATTGCCGAAGGTTAGCGCCAGATCCTACTGGAGGGTGTCATTCGCTGGCTCGTGTTTCTCGTCTTTCCCTTGTTGACGGCGTCCGCGCTAGCGCAGACTTATCCCGACCACCCAATCCGTATCATCGTGCCAACACCGGCGGGCGGCCCAGTCGACGTAATGGCGCGGCTCTTTGCCGCCGCTCTGCCGGCAAGCCTCGGGCAAAATGTCATCGTTGAGAACAAGCCGGGCGCCGGAAATACACTGGGCTCGCGCGCGGCGGCCCAAGCGGCGCCAGACGGCTACACGCTCATGGTTTCGGCGGCAAGCGGGCTCATCATCAGCCCGATGATCTACAGGACCGCTGGTTATGACGCATCGAGCTTCGCGCCCATCGCCCTGCTCACCGAGACGCCGCAGCTCTTGGTGATCAACCCGCAGCTGCCGTTCAAATCCGTGGCGGATCTCGTGTCCTATGCCAAGGCCAATCCCGGCAAGCTCAATTATTCGACTGGCGGCAACGGCACGCTGCCGCATCTCGCCGCCGAGCTGTTCAAGAAGATTACGGGCATCAACATCGTGCACCTGCCCTACAAGGGCGGCGGGCCGGCGCTCACCGGCGTTGTTGCCGGCGAGGCCCAGATGACCTTCGATCCTGTCGCCACCTCGCTGCCACTGATCAAGGACGGCAAGCTGCGCGCGCTGGCTATTGCCGGCTCCGCACGCGTGCCGGCACTGCCCGACGTATCGACCATGGGAGAAAGCGGCTATTCGACGTTGCTGGTCGGCGCCTGGACGGCCGTGCTCGCGCCGAAGGCGACGCCTCCTGCGATCGTCGCCAAGCTCAACGCCGCGGCGAATGCGGCGCTGCAGTCCGAACAGATGAGCGTAACGCTCGCCAAAATCGGCGCGCAGGCGCACGGCGGCACACCGCAAGCGCTCGCCGATTACATCGCTGGCGAAAACAAGAAATGGGGGCCGATTGTAAAGGCGCTCGACCTCAAGGTCGAGTAAACGGTGGACCGAACCCAGTCCGTTCGCCGACCGCGCATTAGTCACGTGCTCCTGCATAATCCTGCCAGGTGTCGCGCTGGACATTCCCTTTGTCTGGCGGCCGTAGCTGGCGGAACCAGCAGCAGGATGGCGGCGGCGGAGAAGGTCGTTTTCTTCATCAGAAGAAATCCTTCTTCAGCGCGTTTACTCGTGCGCCCGAGCGGGTATGCGGAAACAATGACGATTGCCGTCGGACATGGTCCCCGGCGTGCGGCGCAAGAACTGAGCCTCAGCGAAGCCCAATCTCTATTCTTCGTTTTCGGATTCTTCAGACAACCGCTCGACCGAGACGACGCGCTCGTCTTCGGCAGTGTTGAGCACGATCACGCCCTGCGTCGAGCGTCCGGCGATGCGGATGCCGGCGACCGGCGTGCGGATCAGCTTGCCCTGATCGGTGACCAGCATCACCTGATCGCCCTCTTCGACCGGGAAGGAGCCGACCAGGCGTCCGGTCTTGGCTGTGACGTTCATCGCCACGATGCCTTTGCCGCCGCGCCGCGTGGTACGGTACTCGTAGGACGACGAGCGCTTGCCGTAGCCGCGGTCGGCAACCGTAAGCACGAATTGCTCGGCCGCTGACAATTCGACGTAGCGCTGCTCGCCCAGCTCGATCCCCGCGCCCGTCTCCGTTTCGTCCTCGTGCTCGGCCGCCGGCGCCGCTTCTTCCTCGGCGGTCCCGCGGCGGATGGCGTTAGCGCGCTTGAGATAGGCCACGCGCTCCTCCGAGGCCGTATCCATGTGGCGGAGGATCGACATCGAGATGACCTTGTCTTCCTTAGCGAGCGCTATGCCGCGCACGCCATCTGAAGTGCGGCCGGAGAACACGCGCACTTCCGGAACCGGGAAGCGGATGCATTGCCCGGCCGCGGTGGTAAGTAGCACGTCTTCTTTCTCGGTGCAGATGGCTACGTCGACGATGGCGTCGCCCGTATCGAGCTTCATGGCGATGATGCCAGACGGCCGGATTTTCTCGAAATCGGAGAGCTTGTTGCGCCGCACGTTGCCGCTGGTAGTGGCGAACATCACGTCGAGCTGGCCCCAGGTCGTCTCGTCTTCTGGCAACGGCATGATCGAAGTGATGATCTCGCCCGGATCAAGCGGCAGGATGTTGATCAGCGCTTTGCCTTTTGCCTGCGGCGCCGACAGCGGCAGGCGCCAGACTTTTTCCTTGTAGACCTGGCCCGCCGACGAGAAGAACAGCACCGGCGTATGCGTGGAGGCGACGAACAAGGTGGAGACGAAATCCTCCTCGCGCACCTGCATGCCGCCGCGCCCTTTGCCGCCGCGCTTCTGCGCGCGGTAAGTGGAGAGGGGTACGCGCTTGATGTAGCCGAGGTGCGACACGGTCACCACCATGTCCTCGCGGTGGATCAGGTCCTCGTCCTCGACCTCCGCCTCCTCATTGGCGATCACGGTGCGCCGCGGGGTAGCGAATTCCTTCTTCAGCGCGGCGAGCTCGTCCTTGATGATCGACTGAATGCGAACGCGCGAGCGCAGGATTTCCAGGTAGTCGGCGATCTCGGAGGCGAGCTTGTCGAGCTCGTCCTTGATCTCGTCGCGGCCCAGCGCGGTCAATCGCTGCAGGCGCAGATCGAGGATCGCCTTAGCCTGCTCCGCAGACAGCTTAGTGGTGCCCTTGTCCGACACCTTGTGGCGCGGATCGTCAATCAGTGTCACCATGACGGCGACGTCCTTGGCCAGCCAGCCGCGTTCCATCAGGGCTGCGCGCGCCGCGTTCGGATCCTTGGCGGCGCGGATCAGCTTGATCACCTCGTCGATATTGGCAACCGCGATGGCGAGGCCGACCAGCACGTGGGCACGTTCGCGTGCCTTGCCGAGCAGATGCTTGGTTCGCCGCGACACCACCTCTTCGCGAAAAGCGATGAAGGCGGTGAGCAGGTCCTTTAGCGTCATCAGCAGCGGGCGTCCGCCGTCGAGCGCCACCATGTTTGCGCCAAAGGACGACTGCAGCGGCGTGAAGCGGTAGAGCTGGTTCAAGACCACATCGCCTTCGGCGTCGCGTTTGAGCTCGATTACCACGCGGTAGCCTTCACGATCGGACTCGTCGCGCAGGTCAGCGATACCGTCGATTTTCTTCTCGCGTACCAGTTCGGCAATGCGCTCGACCATACCGGCCTTGTTCACCTGATACGGGATCTCGGTGATAACGATCGCTTCGCGTTCCTTGCGGATAGTTTCGAATGCGACCTTGCCGCGCAGCACGATCGAGCCGCGCCCGGTTTCGTAAGCAGCGCGGATGCCAGAGTGGCCGAGGATGATACCGCCGGTCGGAAAATCCGGCCCCGGCACGATCTTGATCAGATCGTCGATACTCAGACTCGGGTGGCCGATCAGCGCGACGCAGGCGTCGATCAGCTCGCCGAGATTATGCGGCGGGATATTGGTTGCCATGCCTACGGCGATGCCGCCGGCACCGTTGACCAAGAGATTGGGGAAGCGCGCCGGCAGCACAACCGGCTCTTTTTCATTGCCGTCGTAGTTGGGCTGTAAGTCGACGGTGTCCTTGTCGATATCGTTGAGCAACGTCATCGCCGGCCGCGCCAGCCGGCACTCGGTGTAGCGCATCGCCGCCGGTGGATCGCCGTCGACCGAGCCGAAATTGCCCTGCCCGTCGATCAACATCAGGCGCATGGAGAAATCTTGCGCCATGCGCACGAGCGCGTCGTAGATCGCCTGGTCGCCGTGCGGGTGATATTTGCCCATCACGTCGCCGACCACTCGCGCCGACTTGACGTATTTCTTGTCCGGCGTGTGCCCGTTCTCGTTCATCGAGTAGAGGATGCGCCGGTGGACCGGCTTCAAGCCGTCGCGCACGTCCGGCAACGCCCGCGACACGATCACGCTCATCGCGTAATCGAGGTACGAGCGCTTCATCTCCTCGGTAATAGAGACGGGGCGTACGTCGGAAGGACTGCCGTCCCCCGATTTGGAAGTTTCGGTGTCGGCCAAAGAGGGTTTCCCCGCGGATGTTTTTCAGTTGATTTTTCTTAGCCGATTCATCCCCGCTTTGCCACCCGAAAGCAGCTCCATTTCACGCTAATTGTTCCTTTTAAATCAACCGCTTACGATGGTACCGTCTGGCCCGATAAAATTGCCCGAATTGCGCCGCAACCGATGCGAGGCGCGCATGCCGACTGGATTACCTAGCCTCCTCATTCGCACGCTGGTCCTCGTGGTCGATCCCTTGGGTCTGGTGCCAAGTTTCATCTCCATTACGCACGGCCTGCCCGAGCGCGCGCGTCGCTGCGCCGCGTTTATTGCGGCCACCATGCTCGCCGGCAGCGCGCTGATCGGCGACTGGCTGTTGCGCACGCTGGCCATCTCTCTTCCGGCCTTTCGCATCGCCGGGGGCCTGCTGCTGTTTTCGATCGC
>Ga0207726_1000215_pt1 | contig 13068 bp, 13 predicted proteins | sample LuqExpMetageno40_FD_187798 | JGI IMG/M metagenome (GOLD analysis project Ga0207726, IMG submission 187798) | Tropical forest soil microbial communities from Luquillo Experimental Forest, Puerto Rico - Sample 40 (SPAdes) | ecosystem: Environmental > Terrestrial > Soil > Tropical forest ...
TGGGTGGCTCGATGCACTCCACTCGCGTGGACGGCTGCCTGGTGGAGGCGGGGCCGGACTCGTTCCTGACCGAGAAGCCGTGGGCGCTCACGCTGTGCAAAGAGCTGGGTATCGATGACCAGGTAATCGGCTCCAACGACGCGAAGCGCAGGACGTACATCGTGGTAAAGAACCGGCTGATCGCCATGCCCGACGGCCTGATGTTCATGGTGCCGACCAAGCTGGTGCCGACTGCGCTGACGCCGCTGTTTTCGTGGAGCACGAAGGTCCGCATGGCGCGGGAGCTGATGCATCCGCCGCGGCCGATGCAAGACGATGAAACCGTGGGCGAGTTGGTGGAGCGGCATTTCGGCGCCGAAGTGGTCGACCGCTTGGCCGACCCGCTGCTCTCGGGCGTGTATGGCGGCGACGCCAACAAGCTGAGTGCGCGCGCCGTGCTGCCGCGTTTCGTGGACATGGAAGAGAAGTACGGCAGTCTGAGCCGTGCGATGCTGGCCGCTCACAACAAGATGAAAGCCATGGCGAGCAAGCAGCCGGCGCGGCCGTTGTTCAGCTCGCTGCAAGATGGCATGCAGCAACTGGTGGACGCGCTGACGGCGCGTCTCGACCATAGCGCGTTACGCACGAATACGCGTGTGCGCGGCATCTACCGCGATCACGACCAGTGGCGCGTCGCCATTGATATGGGACATGACGATGTTTTCGATGCTGTCATCGTCGCCACTCCGGCCAACGTCGCGGGCGCCCTGCTGGAAGGCGTCGACCGTGACCTTGCCGAGGATCTGCTGGGCATCACCTACAGTTCTTCTGTGACCGTGACGCTCGGCTATCACATGGACCAACTGCGGCACATGCCGCCGGGCTTTGGCTTCCTGGTACCGCGCAGTGAAGGCCGCCGCATGCTGGCCTGCACGTTTGTCCACAACAAGTTTCCCCATCGCGCGCCCGCCGACAAGGGCATCGTGCGCTGCTTTTTGGGAGGCGCGCGCGACGAAAACGTACTGAGCCTGACCGACGACGAGATTGTGGCCACAGTCCGAAGAGAACTGAAGGAAATCGTCAAGCTGGACGGGCGACCCATGTTCGAGCGCGTGTACCGCTGGCGGGGAGCGATGGCCCAGTACGAGTCGGGCCATCTGGCGCGCATCCAGCGGATTGAGCTGCGCACGAAAGCGATCCCTGGTCTGGAGCTGGCGGGTAATGCCTATCACGGCATCGGGGTGCCCGATTGCATACGCGAGGGCACGAACGCCGCGAATGCTGTGGTGCAGATGCTGACCGTCGCGGCGAGCGCGCAGGCGCGGTAATTCCTGCGAAGCCGGGCTAATCCCTACATCACAATTTGCCGCGACTGGCGGGCGATGGGATGCTGCATCTCGTCCAGGTCGCCCTTCACCAGGTTCAGGCCGTACACGCACGATTCGAACTGGTGCGCGAGCTTGCCGAACAGCGGCGCCAGGCGCGCGTATTCGAACTGGTCGAACTTGGAGACGATGAAGTAGCTCTCCTTGCCCGCTTTGATGAAATCCACCATGCTTTCGAGGCGCTGCCGCCGCAGGCGGATGCGGTTGATGCTCTCGGGGAACATGCCGGCGAGAAAGAGCGTGTAGTCACCGATGTGCTTGCGCACCTGGCGCTCGCGGTCGAACGACGGCGCCGGCCCATAAAGGGGATCGGCTTCGAGCAGCATCTCGCCCACGTCCTGGAGCGGCCGCTCGTTGGCATTGCGGATCTTGAACATCTGCTCGACCTCGCAGAATTCCGCGAGCATGTTGACGATGTAGTCCTGCACTTCGGTATCGCGCAGGCCGACTTCGCGGTCGAAGTGGACGTGGATTAGCTCGCCAAATAGCGCGTTCAGCGAATGCGATTCGGGAATCATGGGCCTGTTTTCTCTCCCCACAGTGCTACCGGTGGTGCTGCGGCGCACGAATTTCTTGCGGTAATACAGCAATTCGCAATCGAACGCAAGCACATAAAGCAACCCTCTTGACTAATTGGATGCTTGCCGGCGCAGTTTGATAGCAGTCGCGCGGCTTGGCTGCCAAAGAGTGCCCTGCAACTGGTCACTGGCAGATGCAGCCACACCGGGGCACTGGGGGCCTGGAGTGTGACAGAATTCGCCTTTAAAGGAGGAAGCGATGGAGCGACAAAATATCAAGGGCAACTCGCCGTATGAACCCAAGGTAGGCTTTTCCCGCGCGGTGAAAGTAGGGCCGTTCGTCACGGTGGCAGGCACCGTAGCCACCGGAGATGATGGAAAAATCGTCGGCGGCGATAGTGTCTACGCGCAGGCGGTTCAGACGCTCAAGAACATCGAACGCGCTCTGGCCGCGGCCGGGGCGAGCATGCGCGACGTGGTGCGCACGCGGATCTATGTCACGGACATTTCGCGGTGGGAAGAAGCCGGACGGGCACACGGCGAAGTGTTCGGCGAGATTCGCCCGGCGTCGACCATGGTGCAGGTGGTGGCGATGGTGTCGCCGGAAATGCTGGTGGAGATTGAAGCAGACGCTATTATTGCGGTTGAGTTGCAGTAAGGAATGACGACCAAGAAAGGTGAGTCTGAGATGAAACCAATCTGTGTCGTATTGTTGGCCATACTGTTGTTACTTTCGGCGGGATTTGCGCAACCCGCGGCCCCAGCCGCGGTGACCTTGATTCGCGCCGGCACATTGATCGACCCGCGGGCGAACGAGCCGAAGCACGATCAAGTCATCGTCGTTCGCGGGGAGCGAGTCGTGGCCGTCGGGGATGCGGGGACGGTGAAGGAACCGGCTAACGCCATAGTTATCGACCTGTCGAATGCGACCGTCCTGCCGGGCATGATCGAATCGCACACCCACTTATTCCTGCAGGGTGAGGACCCGGCAAAGGGCGGCTATGACATTCAGTTACTGAAGTTCTACCCATCGTACCGAGCTGCGCGGGCAACGGTGTCGGCCAGGCGCGCGCTGGAGCAGGGCTTCACCACCATCCGCGACATGGAGACCGAAGGCGCGGGGTACGGCGATGTCGGCATCAAGCAGGCGGTGAACGAGAGCATTATTCCCGGTCCGCGAATTTTCACGACCACGCGCGGGATCTCGACGACGGGCGGATATCCGTTGGAGGGATATGCGCCGGGAGTAGCTGTCCCGAAAGGAGTGCAGATTGTTGATGGCCCGGTGGAGGCGCGCAAAGCCACGCGAGAGCAACTCGACTATGGCGCAGATTGGATCAAGGTGTACATGACGCACCGGTCGTGGGTGGACAAGAGCGGCAACCTGGTCTCGCAGCCCACGCTTACGGTGGAGGAATTGAAGGCAATCGTGGATGAGGCCCATGGCTGGGGACACAAAGTGGCGTGCCACGCCTATAGCGGCGAGGGTCTGCATCGCGCCCTCGACGGCGGATGCGACTCCATTGAGCACGGGCTTCTGCTGGACGACGCCGCGATTGCGCAGATGAAGCGGCAGGGCACGTGGTATTGCCCCACCCTCTCGGTGTATTACACCGACTGGTCGCCGGAGAACACTGCCGAAGGCAAGCGGGACCGCGCACGCGCCGCTGACCACGAGCAGTCTTTCAGGAAGGCCGTGCAGGCAGGATTGAAGATCGTTTTCGGTACCGATATCGGCGGCATTCCGTGGACCGAGCCGATTGCGCCGGAGTTCGGGCTGATGACCAGGTTCGGCATGACGCCTTTGGAGGCGATCCGGTCGGCAACGGTGCGTCCCGCGGAGATGCTCGGGATGCAGGGAGAGATTGGAGTAATTGCGCCGGGTGCGTATGCCGACATTATTGCGATGAAGGGAAATCCGCTGGCTGATATAAACGAGTTGGGGCGAGTGGACTTCGTAATGAAGAATGGGCAAGTGTACGTGCGCAATAACACGCCCGCAGCACATTGAGCTTGCCCTGGGGCAAAGCAAAAGGCCGGCAAGTACCGGCCTTCGCTGTCTGAGAAACCCGGAGGCTACTTCTTCGGGGGAGCGATGGTGTCTTTCACGTTCTTGGCCACGCGGAACTTCACGACGGTCTTGGCAGGGATCTTGATCTCTGCGCCGGTCTGCGGATTGCGGCCGATGCGCGCTTTGCGGTTGGACTTCACTAGGCGGCCCAAACCGGGGACAACGAATACGCCATTCTTCTTGGTCTCCTTGATGGCGACTTCAGCGATGTAGTCGACGAGAGCCGCTACCTGCTTGTTGCTAAGTTCGTGCTTCTCGGCGAGGTGCCGAACGAGCTGTGTCTTGGTCATGCCTGCTGCCATTGGGTATTCCTCCTTGAATCATTGAGCGATAAAAGTGCTCAATTCAGGCGTATCTTATAACATTGGCAAACGCGAGGAAAGCGTTTTCACCATATTTTATGCGGGTTTTCCACAGGTCGCATGAAAAAAGTCCTGTATTTATGCGGCCTTGGGAGGTTCCTAGTTAAGCAACACGCAGGTGGTGCCACGGATCACGGTTTTGCCGGCAGCACGCCGGGCGTGATGCCGCCTGTTACCATCGAACTTCGCGCATGAGCCTCTCGCACGCCAGCATCCTGTTTTTCGCCGCCCTGGTCGCGGGCGCCATCAATGCCGTTGCCGGCGGCGGCAGCTTCGTGACCTTTCCCACTCTGATGTTCATTGGAGTTCCGGCAAAGTTCGCCAACGCCACCAACACGGTGGCGCTGTGGCCAGGACAGGTGGCCAGCATCGGCGCTTACCGGCGGCAGTTCGAGCGGCTGTCGCGGAGGACCGTGCTGCCCCTGGTTGCGACTTGCGTGGTGGGCGGCATCCTTGGCGCATGGACGCTGCTCAAGACGCCCGAGAGCATCTTCGTGTGGCTGGTGCCGTGGCTCATTCTGGCGGCGACCCTCATCTTCATGATGAGCGGTCGGGTGACTCGGTGGGTGAGGCGGCGCAGCTCCAGCGGCGAACACCATGAATTCAATACTGGGCGCGGCGTGGTGCTGCAGCTCTTCATTGCGTTCTACCTCGGCTACTTCGGCGCCGGAGCGGGGATTCTCATTCTCGCCATGCTGGCCCTGTTGGGCATGGAAGAGATCCACGCCATGAACGCGCTGAAGACGGTGCTGACGACCATCGCGAACGGCGTGGCCATGATCCTGTTCGTGGTAACGCCGCACGCGGTGTACTGGCCGGAGGCGATTCTGATGGTGGTGGCGTCGATGGTTGGCGGCTATTTCGGCGCGCATTTCGCACAAAAGACCAAGCCCGAGTATGTGCGCGCCATTGTCATCGTCATCGGACTTACGCTGTCGGCGTATTTCTTTGCGCGCCAGATCTGGCACTAGCGCCCTGACGCACCACCGTTGCCGCCAGTCGGACGCCTGCGTCGTTCGCAAAGCGCAGCTTCATCACCAGCAGTGGGAACGCCAGCAGGAACGTCACCATGTTCGGCAGGATGAGCGGCAGCGAGCGGATCATCACCCCATAGGCCACCCAGAGCAGAAGGCCGATGTTCAGGCTCACCAGCATGACCAGCGAAATGTCACTGACCGATTTGGTGCGGAAAGAATGCAGCGCCTGCGGCAGATAGGCGAAAGTGCACAAGGTGCCGGCCGCAAAGCCGACGAGAGAAACGAAGCTCATACTCCAGCGTAGCATCGGTCGAGCGCTGGATGGTTACAGCCGAATTACGCGTCGTCGCGGTTGAGCCGCCAGATGCCGAGGTTTAGATAGCTGGCATAGGTGACCCATAGCAGATAGGGAACCAGCAGCACGGCTGCCAGAGGCGTCAGCCAATGGAAGATGACGATGTTGAACAGAATCGCCAGCCAAAGCAGAACGATCTCAGCGAAAGCTACACCCGGAAGGCGCGCGCCGAAGAAAATGCCTGACCATGCCATGTTGAGGCCGAGTTGTGCAAAGAAGATGAATAGTGCGGAGCGTCCGCCGCGCCATCCGTAGTCGCGCCACACCAGCCACGCAGCGATGGCCATGAATACATAAAGCGTTGTCCAGACCGGGCCGAACACCCAACTCGGGGGCGTGCCGGGCGGCTTGCGCAGGTGGGGATACCATTCGCGCACGCCGCGCATAGTTAGGAAAGAGGCCAGGCTGCCCGCTCCCAGGCAGATCAGGAGAAAGACAATCAACATCATCCACGGATTCGGGTCCAAGACGACAACGCCCTTTCGTTTTCATGTCGCTTCACGCCGAGGCGATGCGTGCTCACGGCGCCGTTGATTCATCATCCGACGGTGAGGATGACCTTCCCGTAATTGGCGCGCTGCAACAACAGACGATGCGCGTCGCCTGCCTGCTCCATCGGCAAGGTGTGGCCAATCTCGGGATGCAGCTTGCCCTGATCAATCCACGGCAGCATGGCCTGCAGGCAATCGTTCATCAGAGCGTGGTCTTCGGCGAGAAAGCTCAGCCACAAACCGTGCGCGCTCAGCCCGCGTGCCATCATGGCGCCCACGTCGAACTTCTGGCGTTCGCCGGTGGCGGTCCCGTAGATGATGACCCGCCCGAACTCGCGACAGCAGCGCAGGCTCTTGGCGGTGTGCTCGCCTCCCAGCATCTCGAATACAGCATCCACGCCCTCGCCCCGGGTGAGTTCTTGGATGCGCTGCTCGTAGTCGACCTCGCGATAGTTGATGGCATAGTCGAGACCCAGGTTACGAACCCGCTCGAGTTTCTCTGCCGAGGAAGCGGTACCGTAGGTCTCAATGCGCAGCAACTTGCCGATCTGCACCGCGGCTGTGCCCACTCCCCCGGCCACCGCGTGAATCAACACCCGCCGGACACGTTCGCCCACGACGTACACCGGTTCGATGGCGTCCGAGGTCATGCCTGCCTTCCAGTAGGCGAGGTAGGCCGTAAAGAAATTGACGGGGAACGCAGCCGACTGCTGCGAGGTCCAGCCCTTGGGCTGCGGCCAGATCATCTTGCGCGACATTGCAATCTTCTCTGCCGCCGCGCCGTATTGCGCGTAGCCCATGACGCGCTCGCCGGTGGCTTCGACAACGCCGGCAAACTCGCGACCAGAAACATACGGCGGAGACGGTGTGCTCTTGTACACGCCACGAGTGGAAAGGGTGTCGGCAAAATTCACGCCGACGGCTTCGACCCGCACCAGAACTTCGCCGGGCTGGGGAATTGGTTCGGGCACGTCGCGGACTTCGAGGACTTCCGGCCCACCGGTACGCGCAACGACAACGGCCTTCATAGGTTGCTCCCGCAGCGAGTGTAAAACATCAGACTGGGCGACACGGTGATATCGCGCACACTCGGCTGGCATTTTCACCACGGAGGCACGGAGAACACAGAGGAGGGGAGAACGCTTTTCGCTCTTCGCTCCTGGCTGTTCGCTTCTCGCTTTTGCCCAGAGGTGTTTCGCACACAGTTGTCCAGCGAAGAGCGAAAGGCGTCTTTTGGGTTACGCCTTCGGCACCTGCATGAAGTCCAGCGCGCGAGAAATGTATTGCTTCAAGTCGCGGCGATGGACCACGGCGTCGAGCATGCCGTGCTGCAGCAGGAACTCGCTGCGCTGGAAGCCTTCGGGCAGCTTCTGGCGGATGGTCTGCTCGATCACGCGGGGGCCGGCGAATCCGATGAGCGCGCCGGGTTCGGCGATGTTGAGGTCACCCAGCATGGCGAACGAGGCAGTCACGCCTCCGGTGGTGGGGTCGGTCAAAACCGAAATGAACGGGACTTTGGCGTCGTCCATGCGCGCCAGCGCCGCGGAAATCTTCGCCAATTGCATCAGGCTGACGACGCCTTCCATCATGCGGGCCCCGCCTGAGGCGGACACAATGATGAGAGGGATCTTCTCGTCGGTGGCGCGCTCCACCGCGCGGGTGATGGTCTCGCCGACCACCGAACCCATCGAGCCACCGATGAAGGCATACTCCATAGCGCTCACGATGACGGACTTGCCGTCGATCTTGCCGCGCGCGTTAATGATGGCGTCATTCAGCCCGGTCTCGCTGATGGCGCGCTTCAGGCGGTCGGCATAGGGCTTCAGGTCGGTGAACTTCAGGGGATCGGTGGAAACCAGGTTGCCGTCTTCGGTCTGGTACTGGCCGTCGTCAAGAAGCAGCGCCAGCCGGGTGCGGGCGTCAATGCGGAAGTGGCGGTCGCACTTGGGGCAGACGTTGAGGTTCTGGTCGAGATCTTTCTTCCAGATGATCTGCCGGCACTGGTCGCACTTGACCCATAGGCCCTCAGTCTTGACACGCTTCTCGCCTGAGGCGTCGATCTCCACCTGATCTCGCTTAAACCATGCCATACTCGTTCACAAGTGTAGCTGAGTGGAGTGGCTGCTGTCGCTGTTCGCTCTTCGCTTCAACCCTTAGGCTTCTGGCGAAAAGCGAATAGCGAAAGGCGAATCGCGTCAATACTCAATCCCCCGCTGCGCTTCAACGCCTCTCTGGTAAGCGTGCTTCACTTCTTTCATCTCGGTGACGGTGTCGGCGATCTCGACGATGCTGGGGTGCGCGTTGCGTCCGGTCAGAATGACGTGCACCATCTCAGGCTTCTTTTTCAGCGTGGCGACGACTTTTTCGGGACCGAGCATCTTGTAGCCGATGGCGTAGTTGATCTCGTCGAGGATGACCAGGTCCCACGCACCGGAGAGAATTGCCTGCTCGGCCTCGGACCAGGCTTCTTCAACCAAACGAACGTCTTCGGGATCGGTCTCGGCGCCGCCGACTTTCACGAAGCCGCGGCCCATCTGCTTGATCACGAAGTTTTCGCCGAAGGCCTTCACGGCGTCGAGCTCGCCGTAGTGCCAGGAGCCCTTGAGGAACTGCAGCATCAGGACTTTCAGGCCGTTGCCGACGGCCCGCAAGGCGGTGCCCATGGCGGCGGTAGTCTTGCCCTTGCCGGGGCCGGTGTTCACGATGATGAGTCCTTTGCGCACGTCCGCCATGAAGTTTTCTCCCGCAAATGAAGGCGCTGCGAAGCTACCAGATTAGCAGTTCGGCATGCCCGGAATCGCTCGGTTTTCTGCGATACTAAGGATTGAACGCGGCGAAAGTGGCAGAAAGCGGCATGACCATGGAACTGGTTGCAGATCCCAAGTCGATCAAGGTCAACAAAACCACCGGCACTGGCATGGACATTGAGTGGAAAGACGGACACCACAGCTCATACAGCTTCGTGTTTCTGCGTGACGCCTGCCCGTGCGCTCTGTGCCAGGAGGAGCGCGACAAGGACGGACGGCAACCAGGCGATCCGTTGAAGCCGGTGGCCGGCACGCTGCCCATGTTCAAGGCGCTGGCGCGGCCCACCGAAGTAGAACCGGTCGGCAAGTACGGTATCCGCTTCACCTGGAACGACGGCCACCAGCACGGCATCTATTCGTGGGAGTTTCTGCGCGAGCACTGCCCTTGCCAGGACTGCAAGGCGCGGCGGTTGATGGGTGCGACGGCCGCCAGCGGAAGCAAACCGAATTGATCGCCTCGAGCCAGAGCCTAGGAAGCCCGATTTGTCGTACCTTTCGCAGTTGAATCCCCAGCAGCGTGAAGCCGTGGAAACCGCCACCGGGCCGGTGCTCATCCTGGCCGGAGCGGGCAGCGGCAAGACGCGCGTGATCACCTATCGCATCGCCCACCTCATCGATGACGTCGGCGTGGCGCCGGACTCCATCCTCGCCGTCACCTTCACGAACAAAGCCGCCAGCGAGATGGCAAGCCGCGTCGAATCTTTAGTGGGCGCGCGGACGCTGGCCAAGCCGCTCATCGCGACGTTTCACTCTTTCTGCGTGCGGCTGCTGCGGCGCGACATTGAGTCGCTGCAGATCGGCGGCAAGGGCTACCGCAAAGACTTTGCGATCTATGACGAGTCGGACCAGCAGAGCGTGGTGAAAGCGGCCATCCGGCGGCTGGGCATCGACGACAAGCAGCTCACCCCGCGCAGTGTGCTATCGCAGATTTCGTGGGCCAAGAACCATATGCGCGATCCGCAGGAGATGTACCTTGAGTCGGCCGATCCCAAGACCGAGCGCACCGCCCACATCTACGAGGTCTACAAGCAGGAGCTGGCGAAATCAAACGCCCTCGACTTCGACGACCTGCTGCTCTACGCGGTGCGCGTGCTGAAGGCTTCGGGCGAGACGCGCGAGCGCTACAACCGGCGCTACCGTTACATCCTGGTGGACGAATACCAGGACACGAACCGTCCGCAATACGAATTAATGCGCATGCTGGCGGGCGAGGAGCACAACGTCTGCGCCGTGGGCGACGAGGATCAGAGCATCTACTCGTGGCGCGGCGCGGACCTCCGCAACATCCTGGAGTTCGAGAAGGACTTTCCTGACGCGAAGATCATCCGCCTGGAGCAGAACTACCGCTCCACGCAAAACATCCTGCAAGCGGCCTCGGCGGTGGTTTCGAACAACTTGCGGCGCAAGGGCAAGAACTTGTGGACCGACCGCATGGGCGGCGCGAAGATCGGCTACTACGAAGCGCCGGATGGGGAGAACGAGGCGCTGTTTGCCGCCGACTACATTGCGAAGTATCTGGCCAAGGCGGGCGAAGAGGGCGGCCACGCTCCGCGCGCTGCGGTGCTGTACCGTATCAATTCGCAGTCGCGGCTGCTGGAAGAGGCGATGCGGCGCTACCAGATGAAGTACCACGTTGTGGGAGGCTTCAGCTTCTACGAGCGTGCCGAGATCAAAGACATGATCTCGTACCTCAAGGCCATCCAGAACCCGGATGATTCGGTGGCGATACAGCGCGTCATCAACACGCCGGCGCGCGGCATCGGCAAGACCACGAGCGAGACGCTGGAGCGGATTGCACTGGAAACCGGCATTTCGATCTGGGGGGCGATCCAGGAGGCTATAGAACGCGGCCTGCTGCAGCCGCGCGCGCTGGCTGCGCTGAAGGGCTTCAAGCAGTTGATGGATGATGCCCGCGCGATGTATGTGGGGTCGTTTCGTGAGCGGATGGAAGAGACCGCCGCCGCTGAGCCGGGGCAGAGTGACTCCGACTCCCAGCACGCCATCGACTTCTCGCCGGAGATGTTTGCGACGAACGAAGAGACGGAACCCAGCCCGGAGTCGCTCTCTGCATTAGCCGGGGACGATCCGGAAGATGTGGTCGCCGACGCCGTCGAGGGTTTTCGTGCCCCCGGTGACCGAGCCACGACTGCCGAGTTGCTCAAGTTCCTGATCGACCGCACCGGCTACATCAAGCAACTGGAGGAAGAGGACACGCCGGATTCGCTGGCGCGCATCGACAACCTGCGCGAACTGGTGAACGCGGCCATGGACTCGCGCGACCGGGGCGAGACGCTCAACGAATTCCTCGACCACGCCGCGCTGGTGAGCGACGCTGACGACTACGACGAGAACTCACGCATCACGCTGATGACGCTGCACGCGGCGAAGGGGCTGGAGTTTCCGCTCGTGATACTCGCCGGCCTCGAGGAGGGACTGTTCCCCCACTCGCGCACGCTGATGGCGCCCGACGACATCGAAGAGGAGCGGCGCCTCTGCTATGTGGGCATGACGCGCGCCATGGACTCGCTCATCCTCACCAACGCGCGTTATCGCCGCCGCTATGGGACCGACATGCCCGAGGCGAGCATTCCGTCGCGCTTCCTGGAGGAAATCCCTCAGGATTTGCTGCAAGACCTGGGTGCGGCTCGACGGTCCACGTCGCGATTGACGTCGGAAGCCTCGCGCCCTTCCCACTATGCCTATGAGGACGAAGACCAGCGCCCGCAATATGGGCAACCCAAGCCGAAGCCTCGTGCCTCCTACAGTGGAACGGCGTACAACTCGATCGACAATATTGCCGAGTTTTTTGCTTCGCGCGGCAAGAAGTTTTCACTCCCGAAGCAAGCCCCGCCCGAGACGCATGGCAAGTCGGGATTCCGGCCCGGACAGCGAGTCCGGCACCCAAAGTACGGCGAAGGAATGGTCTATCAGCGCGAGGGAGACGGGGAAAACGCCAAGCTTACGGTACAATTTCATAAGTTCGGCTTGAAAAAGCTGGTCGAAAAGTACGCCCAACTGGAAAAGGCGTAAGCCGCCAAGGGCAACAACGAAGGCCCGCTGTTTCGACACAGCCACTCCGGGCTGCAAGACGCGGCCTTCGAATCCAAGATCGCAAAGGAACCCGTACTACATGGCAAATACCAAGAGCATCGCAGACAAGATCGAGCGCAAGAAGGTAAAACGCGCGGCGCGCAAGAAGGCCGTCCCCAAGGCGGCGCGCACCCACGCCCGCGGCTCCGCCAAGCGCAAGGTCAAGAAGCTGGCACGCGGACAGTCGAAGCGTTAGTCGAGCAGCCGCAGAATCGTCAGGCCCCGTTCCGTCACCGGAGCGGGGCCTTTTCAATCTTCCTTGCCTGAGTGAGTGGCTCTGGACGAAATCAGTGTGGCGAACTGGTGCTGGCCGGGGGATCAACCGCAGCAGCGGCGGGGGGCGTAGGCCCGTTGGCATCCTTCGCCGAGATAGTCTTTTGCCGCTCATCGAGGTTCACCAGGATTGAGCCGGCCGGCTGGTCCAACCCAAATTGGTCTTCATTGATGGTCTGGTTAATCGCCAGCTTCACCATGAACAACCGGATGTCGTACTCTTCTTGCGGTCGCTTGATGTCGATGTAGCCGGGGAACTGCACTCCGTCATAGTCCTTGAAAACCTGGTAGCTGGCGTCAGTGACGGGCTTGCCGTGTTCGTCGTAGATGACTTGCCGGTGCGGCACCAGGTTGGTGCGGTCAAACACCACCTTGCGCGCCAGCGTCCAGCCCTTGTTGGTCTTACGGACGACGTCCAGCACGTAATTCGGCTGGTACACAAGCTTGTGGGTTTGCTTATCCACCACCATCTCGGTGCTGTCCTCGAGCACCGCGACTTCGTTTTCGGGATTCACGCCTTGCAGCAATAGTGCGTCGTAGATCGCCTGCGGACGCAGCGTATCCAGCGGACTCTCCGATCCCTCAATCACGTCATTGTGGCCCACAAAGAACTTGTTGGTGGCCGGGATAGAGAGCTTGAACTGTTGGCCATCACTGACGATGTCGAACGCTTTATTGCGAACGATAGGGTAGAGCCCGATCATGCGCAGCATGCTGGGCTGGCGAACCAGGATGTAGCCGCGGATTTCCTTGAAGTTGG
>Ga0207726_1000220_pt1 | contig 12836 bp, 11 predicted proteins | sample LuqExpMetageno40_FD_187798 | JGI IMG/M metagenome (GOLD analysis project Ga0207726, IMG submission 187798) | Tropical forest soil microbial communities from Luquillo Experimental Forest, Puerto Rico - Sample 40 (SPAdes) | ecosystem: Environmental > Terrestrial > Soil > Tropical forest ...
GACGAAGACCAATCGGTACTTTCGCGAGGCATAATCCAGGCCTTCCTACCTCCCTATTTCAAAGGACCAGAGCCGGTTGCGCTCGGCGATGTAGACCACTTGATGAATACAGGTCGATATACGTTTATCATCGACATCCCACCTCATTTCGAGCGGGATGTGCTTGCGGGTCGAGCTCCGGGAATCCAAGTCAATGTCGACGCGACGGCGATGGTCCAGGCAGGGCTTGGGTCAAGTTACGCGCAGCAGATAATAAGCGCAAAGGTGGATGAATTCGTTGCCCGTAGTAGCGAGACCGCCACACCGCTAATTGCCGTAGCTGATCGTTTCGCCTTCAATCCGAACGTGGTCACTTCCTGGTTCACCAGCGTCATGGGAATCATCAACAGCGTGACGATGCTCGCCATCATCATGGCTGGCGCGGCGGTGATGCGCGAGAGGGAGCATAGCACCATGGACCATCTGATGGTCATGCCTGTGAGTCCATTTGAAATCGCGATGTCAAAAGTCTGGGCGAACGGGTTGATCATTACGATCGCGGTAGGCCTGTCGCTCACGTTCATTGTGAAGAGAGTTTTGGGGGTTCCGATCGCCGGCTCAATTCCGCTGTTTCTTTGCGGAACAGCTTTGTATCTTTTCTTCGCAACGGCAATCGGCATCTTTCTTGGAACCGTATCAAGGTCCATGCCACAACTCGGTTTGATCTACATGCTGATAGCAATGCCGATGAACATGTTGTCGGGGACCAGCACGCCGCTGGAGAGCATGCCGGTTTGGCTATCGACCATCATGCAAGTCGTGCCCTCAACGCACTTTGTGTCCTTCGCCCAGGCGATCCTGTATCGCGGTGCGGGATTGGACGTGGTCTGGCCGGCTTTCCTTGCAACTGCCGGCATCGGAGCCTTGTTCTTCATCGCCGCTCTATTTCGATTTAGAGCAGCCTCGATAGCTGCGACATCATAAAGCAGCGAATTTATTCTCCCCGACGCCGATTGCATTCATTGCGCGCAAAGAGCGTCTAAGATCGCTGGAATCTGCTATTTTGAAGGTATGCCGCGTCACTGCTGGTGGCGCAAACTTAAGATGTACGCTGAAATGTCGCTTGCCTGATCATCTGTCAACATCGGGTTCGGCATTGCTTCGCGATGGGTCGCATCTTCGTGGGTCGTCGTAATAAAATCGCGTACACCTTCATAGCTAGTGCTCGTTTTCTGCGCCAGCGACTCGAACGAAACGGCGGGAGCCCGAAGCATCGGTGGCCTTTTCTGATCCGGCCCTACGACATGGCACGCCGAACATATTAGAAGAGCCAATTTACGCCCATTCACCGGGTCCGGGTTATAGGGCGCGGGCGCGCAGTACGAACTGGACGTTGCGATAGCACAGGCGAAGGCCAGAGTAGTTACAAGAAAATAGCTGCGCATAGACATCGTAGGACCATTAATTACCGCGCTTGAGTCGATTCCAGGTATTCCGTAATCTGGTCGATCCGCTTTTCGCCACACCATTCCTGCGAAATCGCGCTGATGGAGCTTGGCCTAACGTACGCTTTAGTCCGCATTACGAGGAGCAAGCCTCAACAAGCGCGAGCAGGCCTTTTAGCAAGTCGGTTGGCGAGGGCGGACACCCTTGAATATGCAGATCAACCGGAATGACGTCTTTTACTCCTCCGACGACGGCATAGCTGCCACCGAAAAGCGCACCGTCCACAGCGCAAGCGCCCACCGCCACAACCCATTTCGGTGCGGGCGTCGCATTGTAGGTGCGCAGCAGCGCTTCACGCATGTTCTTAGTCACAGGGCCCGTGACAAGCAGCACGTCGGCATGCCGCGGCGAGGCGACGAAACGCATGCCGAAGCGCTCGAGATCGTAGAACGCGTTGTTCAGCGCGTGGATTTCCAATTCGCAGCCATTGCACGAGCCGGCGTCGACTTGACGAATGGAGAGCGAACGCCCGAGCCGCGCGCGAGCGGCGCGGTTCACGTTCGCGGCGAGTTCGGCGAGCGCGGCCTCGTCCGGCCGCGGCGGGGCCTCCGTCAGCGCTGCGTGCGTAATGCCTTCGAACAGAGTGCGGCGCATGATTACAGATCGTGCCCCGAATACGAGCAGTTGAACGATTTGTTGCAGATCGGAAAGTCGGCGATGATGTTGCCTTCGATCGCGGTCTCCAGCAGCGGCCACTGGAACCAGGACGCATCGCGCAGGTGGCATCGCGCCACGGTGCCGTCGGCGTTGAGCCGAAGCCAGACCAGCACGTCGCCGCGGAACGCTTCGACGAGCGCCAAGCCCTCACTCGCTCCTTGCGTGGTAAAGACGGTACGCACTTCACCCGGTGGGAGCGAATCCAGCAATTGTTCGAGCATCGATAGGCTCTGCTCGACTTCGCGGATGCGGATCCAGACGCGCGCATTGACGTCGCCCGCCTCGAGAACCGGCACGTCGAAGCGCAGTCGGTCGTAGGGTGCGTATGCGAGATCGCGGCGGGCGTCGAAATCGCGGCCCGACGCGCGGCCGACATAGCCGCCCGCGCCGAAGCGGCGCGCGTACTCAGGCTTCACGATTCCGGTCGTCACCGTGCGGTCCTGCAGCGAGGCCGTGGAATCGTAAAGCTCGACGAGCCGCGGAAATATTTTTCGAACCTCAGCGATGAGGGTGCGCAGGGCGGCCGGGCCGTCCAGGGCGATATCGCGAGAAAGTCCGCCCGGCACGATCACATCCATCATCAGCCTGTGATTGAAGCATGCACCCGCTGCCCGCAAGACACGCTCGCGCAAAATGCTGGTCTGCGCGTGCATCAGCGCGAAGGAGGCGTCGTTGCAGATGGCGCCGATGTCGCCGAAATGGTTGGCGAGCCGTTCCAACTCGGAGGCGACACCGCGCAGCGCGACGGCGCGCGCGGGGGGCGCGACTTGCGTCGCGGCTTCAACCGCAAGCGCGAACGCAAAGGCATATGCGACCGTGCTGTCGCCGGAGATGCGGCCGGCGAGATTTGCGGCACGATCGAGATCGGCGCCCCGCATCAGGCTCTCGATGCCCTTGTGCACGTAACCGAGTCGCTGCTCGAGCCGGACGACGTGCTCGCCGTTGGCGGTGAAGCGGAAATGCCCCGGCTCGATGATCCCCGCATGCACCGGCCCGACCGGAACCTGGTGCAAGCCTTCGCCTTCGGCCGGCAGGAATTTATAATCCGCGGGCGCCGCGCCTTGTCGCGAGGTCGGCCAGACGCCATGATCGAGCCACGCTCTCGTATCCGGCGAGCCGGCAGCCTCCAGGCCGTGCAGATCGCGGATCGCCCGCTCGAGCCGGAGCGCAGGTGCATGCGATGCGCCGACGCTCGGATAGCTCCCGTCGGTGCAACGATAGCTCACGCGGTCGATCCGACAGCCGCGGTCGAGCAGCGCCATGTGCACGACGTCGCCGTCCGCCCATAGCCCAAGCAGCGTGCACTCGCCGTCAGCCAAGCGTCCGATCGCCTGTGCCCAGAGGCCGTGGGTGTCGCTGGTCGCCATGGCTATCCCAACAAGCGCGCGACGTTTGTAAATCCGGCGACGAGGCCGGACGGGAGATAGATGCCCGCGACGAACACGATCGCGAAATGCGCGAACATCGGCACGTAGGACGACTGCGCGGGCTTCACAGGTCCGCGTGGCTCGCCGAAGGCGATCGTGTTGAGCCGGAGAAACAATCCGCCGAGCGCGATCAGGATCGCGAACGTGAGCAACACCGCGAGCCACGGCGAGCGCGCAAATGTTGAGCTCACCACCAGAAACTCGCTCATGAAAATGCCGAGCGGCGGTAAGCCCGCGATTGCGACGACGCCGAGCACGAGTCCCCAGCCGAGCACCGGATTGCTCGCGGTCAGCCCGCCGATGTCGGCGATCTTCTGCGTGCCTTTCACCTGCGCGATGTGACCGACCGCGAAGAAGATCGCCGACTTGGTCAGCGAATGCATGGTCATGTGTAAGAGGCCGGCGAAATTCGCGAGCGGCCCGCCCATGCCGAAGGCGAAGACGATGATGCCCATGTGCTCGATCGAGGAATAGGCGAACAGCCGTTTGATGTCGCGCCGGCGGTATAGCATCAGCGCTGCAAACAGACACGAGATCAGCCCCAGGATCACCATCAGCGGGCCGGGCGCGATCGAGGCAGGGTTGAGCGCAAGCAGCATCTTGAAGCGCAGCAGTGCGTAGAGCGCGACGTTCAAGAGCAGTCCCGACAGCACAGCCGAGATTGGCGTCGGACCTTCAGCGTGCGCGTCGGGGAGCCAGGCGTGCAGCGGTGCGAGCCCAACCTTGGTTCCATAGCCGAGCAATAGGAAGACGAAGGCGAGGTTCAACAGATCAGGATCGAAATTCGCCGCGTGCGCGACCAGCACGCTCCACACCATCGCCGAGAGGCCCTCGCCGACGATCGGCCGCGCCGCCATGTAGACGAGAATCGTCCCGAACAGCGCTAGCGCGATGCCGACGCTGCCAAGGATGAAGTACTTCCATGCCGCCTCCAGCGCCTCGGGCGTGCGGTAGAGGCCAACCATCAGCACGGTCGTGAGCGTCGCAAGCTCGATCGCGACCCACATCAGGCCAATATTGTTCGCGGTGAGCGCGAGATTCATCGCGAACATCAGGAGTTGATACATCGCATGATAGAAGCGCACGTAGCCGGGCCGGAGCTTCCCGCTCTCGATCTCGTGGCCGATATAGCTCGCGCTGAACACGCTGGTCGTGAATGCGACGAACGTGGTGAGCACGATGAAGACCTTGTTCAGATCGTCGACGATCAGATAGTCGCCCGAGGCGGGCAGCACCGCGAAGAGAAGTAGCGACGATGCGAAAGTCGCGAATGCCGCGAGCACGTTCAGCCGCGCGGTCAGCCGATAGCCGGGCAGCGCGCCGAGCAGCGCCGCCGCGCACAGCGGGATTAGCAGAACGAGCGCGAGCGCGTCGGTTCTCATGGCCGCTCCCCGCGCGCTTCATCGAGCGCCTGCACGTCGACCGTGTCGAAGCGCTCGCGGATGCGGAACAGGAAGATGCCGATCACGATGAAAGCGATCAGCACCGAAAAGGCGACGCTGATCTCGACGACAAGCGGCATGCCCTTCGCACCGGTCGCGGCAAAGACGAGGCCGTTTTCTAGCGACATGAAGCCGATCACCTGGCTCACCGCATTGCGCCGCGTAACCATCATCAGAAGGCCGAGCAGCACGATCGAGAGCGCGAAAGCCAGGTCTTCGCGCGCGAGCGGATCGGCGCCGGGAGTCACGCGCAGCATCACGACCATCGACAATGCGACCAGCCCAATGCCGGCGAGCATAGCGAGGCCGACGCCGACCACGTTCTCGATCTCGCGGTGGATGCCGAGCTGCACGACGATGCGGCGCAGACCGTAGGGGATGGCGACCGCCTTGAAGGCGAGCGCGATCGCCGCGGTGATGTAGAGGTGCGGCGCGCCCTGGACGAAGGCCTGCCAGGCGACGGAGGCGGCGAGCACGATCGCGTGCGCGGCGAACACGTTGATCAGCGCGGTCAGGCGGTCCTGATAGAGCTGCACGAAGCTCAGCAGCACCAGCGAGCCCGCCAGCATATGCGCGATGTCGAAAGTCAGCCCGTGCATCAGAAGCTCCTCGACACGAAGCGCAGTAGGGTGGCGAGCAGCGCGAGCATCAACGCGGCACCCAAAAATTGCGGCACGCGGAAGACGCGCATCTTGGCGATCGACGTTTCGAACAGCGCCAGCAGCACGCCGCCGGCTGCGAGCTTGCCGATGTACGCGACGACGGCGATCGCGAGCTGCGCCGGTTCGGCGTTCGCGGTGGTGATGCCCCAGGGCGCGAACAGACAGGCAATCAGCGAGACGTAGAGCAGGAGCTTGAGGTACGAGGACAGTTCGATCAGCGCGAGATGGCGGCCCGAATATTCGAGCACCATCGCCTCGTGCACCATCGTCAATTCGAGATGCGTCGCCGGATTGTCAACGGGAATGCGCGCGTTCTCGGCGATCGCTACCATCACCAACGCGATCATCCCAAGTCCGAGTGAAACGCGCAGGCCCACCTCGGGCGAATTCATGAATGCCGCCATGGCTGAGAGCTGCGTCGAGCCCGCGATCAGAGCGAGCGTGAACACGATCATCAGCATCGCCGGTTCGGCGAGCGAAGCGATCATTACTTCGCGGCTGCTGCCAATGCCGCCGAAGCTCGTGCCGACGTCCATTCCCGCGAGCGCGAGGAAGAAACGCGCGCTGCCGAGCAGAGCGATGATGGCGATCAGATCGGCGGTCCAGGAGAACAGCAGGCCCGAGCGGAAGGTCGGTACCAATGCCGCCGCGACCCAGGTGCCGGCGAAGACGACGTAGGGGATGACGCGGAAGAGCCAGGACGAGCTTTCCGCCAGCACGACCTCTTTGCGCAGCAACCGGACAAGGTCGCGGTAAGGCTGCAAGAGCGGCGGCCCCTTCCGGCGGAGCAGCCGTGCCTTCACCTTGCGCACAAGCCCAGTGAGCAGCGGGCTTAAGCCCAGCACCAAAAGCATCTGCGCAAATTGAAAGGCGAGATCGCGGATCATGGCCAGGCCGCCAGCGCGAGAAGCAAGAGGACCAGGAGCGCGAAGACGAGCGAGAGATAGCGGCGGATGGTCAGGAATTGCAGGACGTTCAGCCTCTCGGAGAGGAACGACACGATGCCCGCTACCGGCGCGTAGCATGCGTCCCAGATCGGATCGCGCAGCCGGACAGTGAGATGCGCGGGCGCCATCGAGCCGGGCAACGGCATCTCGCCGATCTCCCGAGCCTGAAACACGACGCTACCGAACACCCGGCGGATCGGCTGCGCAAAGCTCGATGCGGTGTATTGCGTCACCGGATCGGCATTCGGGAAGCCGCAGTCCCAGGCCGGACCCTTGCGCCATTTGTCCGACGCGAGGCGATGGATCGCATAAGCAGCGAGCATGCCGGACGAGAGGATGAAGGCGAAAACAAGAAGTCCGTTATACGAGCTGCGGCTCTCGGCGATTGGCACGATCGATAGCCAGGCGATGCTCGACTGGTGCGGCATGCTGTCGTTGACCAGCGCCTGCGTGACCGGCGCGAGCGCATCGATGAACAAGCCGGGCAGGATGCCGGCCAAGAAGCACAGCGCGGCCAGAACGCCCATCGCGACGACCGAAGATCGTTCGACCTCGTGCGCGTTGGCGGCTTGAGGACTGCGCGGCCGGCCGAGGAAGCTCACGCCGAACACCTTGACGAAGCAGGCAGCGGCGAGCGCGGCGGAGAGCGCAAGCGTCGCGCCGACGGCGGGAATCATCAACTTCAGTCCCCACGACGGCAGCTGCGGACTGATGAGGATCGCCTGCAGCGTCAGCCATTCAGAGACGAAGCCGTTGAGCGGCGGCAGCGCGGAAATTGCCATGCAGCCGATCAGCACCAGCACGGCCGTGTGCGGCATGCGGTGGATCAGGCCGCCGAGCTTTTCCATGTCGCGCTCGCCGGTCGCGCTGAGGATCGCGCCGGAGCCGAAGAACAACAGGCTCTTGAAGACCGAATGGTTGAACACGTGCAGCAGCGCGGCGGTGAGCCCGAGCGCGGCGGCGTTCGGCATGCCGTGCGCCTGGAAGGCGAGCGCGAGCCCTAGCCCAATGAAGATTATGCCGATGTTCTCGACGGTGTGGTAGGCGAGCAGGCGCTTCAAATCGTGCTGCATCAGCGCGTAGAGCACGCCCATCACGGCTGTGACGCCGCCGAGCGCGAGCACGATCAGGCTCCACCACCAGGCCGGTGAACCGAGCAGATCGAACACGATGCGCACGAAGGCGTAGACGGCGAGCTTGGTCATTACGCCGCTCATCAGGGCGGAGACGTGGCTCGGTGCGGCCGGATGCGCGAGCGGAAGCCAGGCATGTAGCGGAACCAGGCCCGCTTTCGAGCCTGTGCCGATCAAAACGAGAATGAGCACCAGCGCGGCGAGCCCCGGACCCAAGTGCGTCGCGCGCATCGCCTCGAAAGTGTAGTCGCCGCCTGCGCTGGCCAGCAGGCCGAAGGCCAAGAGCAGCGCGAGTGTGCCGAAGCTCGCCATCAGCAAATAGACGAGGCCCGCGCGCAGGTTCTCAGGATCGCGATGATGCGCGATGACCAGCGCCCAGGAGGTCAGCGACATGAACTCCCAGACGACTAGAAACGAAAACGCGTCCGCTGCCAGGGGCACCAGGTTCATCGCAGCGAGATAGACTGGATAGAACGGCAGGACTCGCCCAGGCGCGTCTTCATGCCGGCCGTAGCCAATCGCGAACAGGCTCGCAGCCGCAGCGCCGATATTGACGACGATGAGAAAGAAAGCCGAGAGCGGATCGAGCGCGAAATGTGCGCCGAGCCATGGCAGCCCGAATGGGACGGTCCAGGCAATTGGTGTCGTGAAACCAAGCAGAGCGACGAGCGCGTTGGTTCCGAGAGCAAGCGCGAGCGCCAGACAGGCCGCGTAGATGAAGGGGCTGGCCACTCGTAGGCCGCTGAGCGCGATGGCGGTCGGCCCGAGCGCGAATAGAGCGACTATGCCGGCGAGCGCCCCTCCGGTCATCGGTGGTCCCGCATCTGCGTTCGATGGCTCATTTGAGCCGCACTCCGCGACCGCCGCCACTCGAGGTAGCGCCTTCGCCGATCAACTCGATGCCGCTCGCTGAGAGTGCATCGACGACTTTCATCAGCGACTCGATGTTACCGCGGACCACACCCTCGGAGGCCTCCATCCGCTGGATGGTCGGCAGCGACAGCCCTGCTACCTTCGCCAATTGGCGCTGGTCGATGCCTAGTAGGGCGCGCGACGCCCTCATCTGCGCGGAGGTAAGCATTCGGAAACGACCATCTGGAGCGTTTATTGTAAGATGTCAAGCGTTATTAATCATGTTTTATGCATCACTATTTGACGCTCAGATATGCCCCGCCGCGAAGGCTATGGCAAAGCTGATCGTGACGCCCGTCGCACCGCCTGCAACCCGGCACGTGCGCGAACAGTTGACGGGTTCCCGCGTTGTCTGTCACAGGACAGACATATCCGTGGGGTGTGGGCATGTGGCTTCCGTCCGAAGATGAAGCCGTCGAGTTATTTGCCCGTCATTTTGAAGCGCTGCATAGGAGCGGTGCTGTCAGCAAGGCGGACGGTGAGGCTTTGGCGCTCCAGCGGGCCGGCGACGGCCGCGGCCACCAAATCTGGCAGAAAGTAGCGCAGAAGGTCAGGCAACTCCGCGAGACGGAACGGGTGACTGCGCGGCGCAGAGCGGAAAGCGCCTAGGCCGGCTATCGCTCAGTTTGAGTTATGCCGCCGGCTTGAGCGGAGCAAACTGACGAGGGTGTTCACAGCGTCGGGAAGAAGGCCCCCATTGACGATCTCGAAATCGGGCTGGAACGCCGAATAAAGCCGCGTCCGGTCTATACGTTGTTCAGTTGAGCCGTCCGTCGTACGAGCCCGTCGCGCAATCCGTTCTGCTAGCATTTCCGCAGGAGCGGTGATCTGAACGCATGTGAGTTTGCCGTATTTCGCCCGAGCATCGTCAACCACGCCGCGCGATACATTGCACACGATCGTGCGCCCTGCGCGAATGTCATCGTCGACCGAGCGCGGGATCCCGTATTTCAAACCGTGAGCTTCCCATAACAGCACGAACGCGCCGCCATCGCGCAGCCGACGGAATTCGTTTTCGCTGATGCTGTCGTGATCTTCATGGGCGTCTGCAGCACGAGTGACGAGACGCCGCGGAAATACAATTGTTTCGTCGTCCGCGGACGCCGCCTTGGCCGCCGCGAGGACGGCGTCCTTGCCCGCTCCGCTTGGACCGACGATCAGCACGAGACGTCCAGGCCCAAGCAAGTCGGCGGGTGGCGGAGACAAGGCGCTCATGCGACGCGACGCCCTCCGATCGAGGGCATCTGCGCGACCGGAGCGGTGCGTGTCCAGGGAGTCATTTTCGGGGTCATTCCGCAGGTGCTTCCGCTCTGGAACTCGTTCGCCCTTTATCTCTTCGAAACCAACGTTCGTTCGGCAATGACCCTCGGAATCGTCCGTACCGGCGGGATCGGGCTGACCTCTACGAAAGCATTCGCGCCTCATTACGCCGACACTGCGGCGCAGGTGATCGTTGTCGTGGTTGCCGTGTTCATCATCGATCTGGTTACCGGCGCTGGCTGTCGAACTGAGCTAGTTGTCCAGCGTTACTCATTCGTCACGCATTTGTCTGAGCCCTGTCAGGAGAGATGGCGACGCTCCTCCTGACAAAGAAAACAGGGAGAACCGCAATGCGTATCCGTGCGAATTCGATCAGCCGCCGCCGGCTTCTGACGACCGGAATGGCGGCAGGCGTCTTCACCGCGGCAGGCGGTTTGGCGTGCCCCTTCGTGAGCCGGGCCAACGACCGGCCGATGCTCAGCCATGGGCTCCAATCCGGCGACGTCTCGGCCAACTCTGGGATCGTGTGGGCACGCGCCGACCGGCCCGCGCGCATGCTGGTCGAATGGGCGACGACGGATAGTTTCAAGGATGTGCATGCTACGCCCTATGTCGATGCACTGCCGGAGACCGATCTCACTGCCAAGCTTCGGCTGACCGGTTTGCCTACGGGACAGGAGATCTTCTACCGAATCCGCTTCCAGGATCTGGCCTCGCCGACGCTCGTCGGCGAGCCGTCTGCCGGACATTTCCTTACAGCGCCCGCGGATGGTCGGTCGATCCGCTTCATGTGGTCGGGGGATACGGCGGGCCAAGGCTGGGGCATCGACGAGTCGCGCGGCGGCATGCGCACCTATGCGACCATGCTCAAGGGCCGGCCGGACTTCTTCATTCATAACGGAGACAACGTCTACGCCGACGGTCCGATTGCGTCCGAGCAGAAGATGCCAGACGGCGGGATTTGGAAGAATCTGACGACCGAAGAGAAATCGAAGCCTGCCGAGACGCTCAACGAATTCCGCGGCGCCTACAAATACAATCTGCTCGACAAGAATATTCTCGCCTTCAATGCGGAAGTCCCGATCTACTCGCAATGGGACGACCATGAAGTATTCAACAACTGGTACCCGAACGAGCAGATGACCCGCGAGGAGCTGAAGAAGAAAGGCTATAAGGACAAGAACAGCCTCATTTTGGCGGCGCGCGCCGCACGCGCTTTCCACGAATATATGCCGCTAGTCGCGCCCGCGTCGGAGCCGGGGCGGGTCTACCGGAAGATGTCATACGGACCGCTGCTCGACATCTTCATGCTCGACATGCGCAGCTATCGAGGTCCCAACGCCGAAGACATGGACCAACAGTATGGGCCGAACAGCTACTTCCTCGGCCCGGTGCAGCTCGCTTGGCTCAAGCGCGAGCTTCTGAATTCGCGCGCGACTTGGAAGGTCATCGCCGCTGACATGCCAATCAGCCTCGTGGTCGTCTACGACACCGTTAAGAACTGGGGTATCGAAGCGATTGCCCAAGGGGACAACGGCGCCCCGCGCGGCCGCGAATTGGAGATCGCCGATCTTCTCTCGTTCATGAAGCGGGCCGGTATCCGCAATACGGTGTGGCTGACGGCCGACGTCCATTACACCGCGGCGCATTATTACGATCCGAATAAGGCCGCTTTCCAGGACTTCGACCCGTTCTGGGAGTTTGTCTCCGGCCCCCTTCACGCCGGCACCTTCGGTCCCAATCAACTCGACGGGACGTTCGGGCCCCAGCTCGTTTACGCCAAAGCCCCGGCTGCAGGCCAAGTGAACCTGCCGCCCAGCGCCGGGCTGCAGTTCTTCGGACATGTCGCGATCGACGGGACGACGCGGCAAATGACAGTCACGCTGAAGGATGTTGCGGATACGGCGCTTTGGTCGAAGGCGCTCGACCCTGCTGCGTGATCTTTTGCGATCAGGACCGAGGAAGCCCCGCCGGCCCTTAGAAAGGCCAGCGGAGCTTGGCTACGTAGGGCTTGACCTCGACGTTGATCGTCAACTCCGAATTCCGGCCGCCAGTAATTGTGACAGCTAAATGAAATGATTTGGCTCAATGCACCATGTGAGCCTTGCGCTAGTTATGTCAGATCGTTCGTACGCGGTGGGCCATGAAATCGGAAATCATCGAGCGGCTTGGTCACTCCGACATCCTGCTGCCCTCGCTTATCGCCGAAGGCTTGGCCGCCAACGATCGGGTGAAGGCCCGCCTCAGCGTTCTGCAAGCGGCCGGTCGCCATGCACAAGACCCAGGCGGACCGCGCCTCGATTTGACCGGCGAATGCCGCGCCGCTGGCCTCGATGCCTCGGCCATGAACGTTTTGATCAACGGCACTGTTGCAGTCGGCAGCGATCAAGTTAGTTCGACCGGACTCGGCGAGCTGCGTGCGAGCCTCTGGGACGACGTCGCGGAGATGATCCGTGCGGTCGGATCCGATGATGCAGGGCGGGGCGATGCCGCGCTGGCACGACTGGAAGCGATCAAGCAATCAGCCGGTTCGGGAAAGTCAGATACGATCGAGCTCGCTTGCATAGCGCAGCTGACCGGCCTCTCCGAAGGCAAGGCTGACAGTCTGCACCGCCTCATTATGGATATGCACAAGGCCTTGAATCGGCTGTCCACCGCGCACGCGGAAGAAGTTCTGGCCGGTGCGCATGTCTACGGCCTGCTTCCGGAGGATCGCTCAGCGGTGACCGCCTTCATGTGCGGTATTGAGCAGACTTGCAAGCTGAAATTCAATCACCCAGGCTTGGCGACGACCGCGACGCGTTGCGGCACTCGGCTGACCATTCAGAACGATATCGGCGAAACCGACGCGCATGTGGTTGTCATTGGAGTTGAAGCACATACGGTAACTGTCACCTATACCGATGTGCAT
>Ga0207726_1000232_pt1 | contig 12504 bp, 17 predicted proteins | sample LuqExpMetageno40_FD_187798 | JGI IMG/M metagenome (GOLD analysis project Ga0207726, IMG submission 187798) | Tropical forest soil microbial communities from Luquillo Experimental Forest, Puerto Rico - Sample 40 (SPAdes) | ecosystem: Environmental > Terrestrial > Soil > Tropical forest ...
GTTCCGTCGGAATCGATCTACTGCGATCTGTACGACAGCTTCGACGATCTCTTTCAAAAGGCCTATCGCGCAAAGGTGACGATCGTTTCTCCGTCGCTCTTGATGCTCGCGGTGCAGGTCATCCAGCAGATTCGCAGGGACGCCAAGATGCGCGAGGCGGCCGACCGAATATTGAAAGAGGTCAGTTTGTTGGTGACTGACGTGCAGCGGCTGAAGGACCGGGTGGAGAATCTCGACAAGCATTTTGGTCAGGCCGAGAAGGACATCGAACAAATCGTCATCTCTGCCGACAAGATTTTGAGCCGCGGCCAGAAGATCACCGAGGTCGAGTTCGACGAGACGGAGCTGCCGGCACCTGTGCGGCAGGCATTGGGCGCAGCGGAGTGATCGGTTCGCGCCATAACCGGGCCTGTCACGGTTATCCAGGTCTTCACGGTATTGCCTTGGATAAGTCGTGGATGCCCGGCACAAGGCCGGGCATGACGGTCGAGAGACACCCGCGATGACGGCCGCACCGGAATCGGCAGCAAGCGGAGGCGCGCAGCCCCGCGCAAGTTTCCTCGACGCGCTTGCGGTCTACCTGCAGCCGCGGGTGCTGATTGTCATGTTCCTCGGCTTCTCCTCCGGGCTGCCGCTCGCGCTCTCCGGCGGCACCCTGCTGGTGTGGATGCGCGAAGCGGGCGTCAACCTCGGCACGATCGGTCTGTTCGCGCTGGTCGGCACGCCCTACACGGTGAAGTTCCTGTGGGCGCCGTTGACCGACGCGCTCGACGTGCCGCTGCTATCGCGCTGGTTCGGCCGCCGCCGCGGCTGGCTAGTGTTCAGCCAGATTTTACTGATCGCGGCGATCATCTTCCTCGGCTCGTGCAATCCAGCCATGGCGCCGGCGCTCGTCGCTTTCGCGGCGCTGCTCGTCGCGACCGCCTCGGCGACGCAGGACATTGTGGTCGACGCATTCCGCGTCGAGAGCCTGCCGGAGAACGAGCAGGCCGCCGGCATGGCCGGCTACGTCGCCGCCTATCGTATCGGCATGCTGGCCTCGACCGCCGGGGCGTTGTTCCTCGTCAGCGCATTGCAGGCCTACGGCTTCGGCGCGCTCGGTGCATGGCAAGCCGGCTATTACGTGATGGCCGCGCTGGTACTGATCGGTACCGTGACCGCGTTGCTCGCGACCGAGCCGGAACGTTCACGCGAAGCGGAAGCCGCGCATGCGCGGCAGAACCGGTTCGCGCGCGTGCTCGAAGCTGCGGTCGGCGCGTTCAGGGATTTCATGAGCTACGAGCTCGCCCTGGTGATGCTCGCCTTCGTCGTGCTGTTCAAATTCACCGACGCGCTTGCCGGATCGATGACGGCGCCGTTCGTGATCGATCTCGGCTTCTCGCGCAACGAATATGCCGCGATCGTGAAAGGCGTTGGCCTCGCCGCGACGTTGCTGGGCGGATTTGCCGGCGGCTTCGTCGCGCGCGCCTATCCGCTCGCGGCAAGCCTCTGGATCGGCGGCATCCTGCAGTCGGTCGCCAACGTCGTGTTCTCATGGCTCGCGCTGCGCGGCCATGACATCACGGCGCTGACGATCGCCATTACGGTCGAGAATTTCACCAGCGCGATCGGCACGGTGATCTTTGTCGCCTACCTGTCCGCGCTCTGCCGCAACCCGCTGCATACGGCCACGCAATACGCGCTGCTGACCGCGCTCGCCGCGGTCGGCCGCACCTATCTGTCGTCGGGCGCCGGTTTTGTGGCCGAAAGCACAGGCTGGGCGTGGTTTTACATCCTCTGCGTGGTCGCAGGATTGCCGAGCCTTCTGCTGCTCGCCTGGCTGCAAAGCCGCGGCCATTTCAAGGCCTTGGCACCGAAGCGATCCTAAGGCCGCCGCAGTTCCCGCCGGAACGATAAAATCCCGCGTCGCGTTGGTCGGGCAGCGAACAACGGGAGGTGCTCATGCGTACGCACTTGATTGCTGCAGTCGGAATCTCCGCGCTCGTCATCGGCTGGTCGGCGGCCGCGAACGCGGAATACTTCAATCGCTACACCTTCGGCACCTGGACGAACGCCGCATACAATGACGGCGTCTGCCAGTATTATTATTCGTTCAATACGCAAACAGGCGAGACCCACCTCAACCGCTACGGCAACTGCTCGCAGGTGATGATCGCGCCGGATGGGCGGCCAATGCCGGTCCCGACAGCTCAGGTGATCGTGCCGCGTGAAACAGTTGGCCAGCGCGTGCGCTGATCAACGCTCCGGCAGGTGCCACTTAAAGACGACGGCGTCGCCGACGTGCCACGCCGTCTCCGAGCAGAAGAAGTCGTCGAGCACGACGCTGATGCGTCTGCCCAGTAGCTCGTCTAGGGCGCGCTTCTTCGCTTTGTCGTTCGTCACGACGAGATGGAAAGTGACCGGCGGTTCGTCGCCGAAAAACTCGTCCGCGGCGGCAAACTTCCGCAGTGATTTGATAAACTTGGATCCAGGTCCCATTCGGATGCTGGTGCTGGAAGAATCGCAGCTTGCCGGAAATTGTGTCGCCGGGCCGCAGGCGGTCGTCGGCAAACGCGGAGTGGACGGTGCAGGCCAGCAGCAGTGCAAGCGCCGCTTCGCGGAACATCTGTCAGCTACAGTAGCGTTCGCTGCTTGATCGCTGCGGCGAGCGTGCCCTCGTCGAGATAATCGAGTTCGCCGCCGATCGGCACGCCATGCGCAAGCCGCGTGACCTTCACGTCTGCGTCTTGCATCAATTCCGTAATGTAATGTGCGGTCGTCTGGCCGTCCACTGTCGCATTCAGCGCGAGGATGACTTCCTTTACCGCCGGCTCGTGCGCGCGCGAGACCAGTGCGTCGATCGAGAGGTCCTGCGGGCCGACGCCATCGAGCGGCGACAGCGTGCCGCCGAGCACGTGGTAGCGGCCGTTCACCGCATGCGCGCGCTCGAGCGCCCACAGGTCGGCGACGTCGGCGACGACGACCAGAATGGCCGGATCGCGGCGCGGATCGGTGCAGACGGTGCAGGGGTTCTGCGTGTCGATATTGCCGCAGGTGTTGCAGACGGAGATCTTCTGCATCGCTGTTTCGAGAGCGGCGGTGAGCGGCGACATCAATAGGTCGCGCTTCTTGATCAGGTGCAGCGCGGCGCGACGCGCGGAGCGGGGCCCAAGCCCCGGCAGGCGGGCGAGCAGTTGAATGAGGCGCTCGATCTCGGGTCCGGCGACGGCGGAGGGCATCGGCTCGGTTCTTTAGCCCAGCCCCAGTCCCGGCGGCAGCGGCAGGCCGCCGGTCAACGATTTCATCTTCTCCTGCATGACCGTCTCGGCGCGCTTGCGCGCATCCGCGTGCGCCGCGATCAGCAGGTCTTCCAGAATTTCCTTCTCACCCACCTTGAGCAGCGAGTCGTCGATCGTGACTCCCCTGAGATCGCCTTTGGCGGTGAGCGTGACCGTGACCATACCGCCGCCGGCGGTGCCTTCGACGGTGACGGTGTCGAGCTCGACCTGCAGCGCCTGCATCTTCGACTGCAGTTGCGCGGCCTGTTTCATCATCTCGGCGAAATTCGGCATTTACAAATCCTCGTCCTCGTTGGGAAGCTCGGCATGCGCCGGCAATTCGGGTTCGGCGGCGGCCTGCGTTACGCCCACGATCTTCGCGCCGGGAAAGCGCTCAAGCACCGCTTTCACCAGCGGATCGGCGGCGACGCCGCGCTCGACCTCCTCACGCTCGCGCTCGGCCTGCTCGCGCAGGGTCGGCGCGCCGCGCTCCTGCGAGACGGCAACGATCCAGCGCTTGCCGGTCCATGCGGAGAGCTTGCGCGGCAGTTCGTGCACGAAGGTCTTCGCCGCCGACGGTTCAAGCGCGATCTCAAGTTGTCCGTCTTCGCAGCGCACGAGACGCACGTCGCGCTCGAGTGCGAGCTTGGCGCCGATGTCGCGCTTCTCCGCCGCCAGCGCCACGATCTCGGCGAACGTATTCAGCGCGAGCGTCGGTGGCGCAGCGCTCTGTGCAATCGGCTCGCTGGACGGCAGCGGCGCGGCCTGAGCGGAGGCGCGCGGATTCAATTGTGAAAAGCTCTGCGGCGCCGGGGCACCGCCATTGCCGGAGGCGCGCGCGGGCGCGGCCGCCGTGCCGCTGCCATCGCCGAGCAAACGGATCGCTTCGTCCGGCGTCGGCAGGTCGGCGGCATAGGCAATGCGCACGAGCACCATCTCCGCCGCGGCAACCGGCCGACCGGAGGCCTGCACCTCGGCGATGCCTTTGGCCAGCATCTGCCACGTGCGCGAGAGAACGCGATGCGACAGCTTCACCGCGAAATCGCGGCCGCGCGTGCGCTCGGCCTCCGACAGCGAGACGTCGTCGGCGACCGACGGAATCACCTTCACGCGCGTGACCAAGTGCGTGAACTCGGCAAGATCGGAGAGCACCACCGCCGGATCGGCGCCGATGTCGTATTGCGCGCGCAGTTCGGTGAGCGCGGCGGCGATGTCGCCCCTCATCAGCGCTTCGAACAGATCGACCACGCGGACGCGGTCGGCGAGCCCGAGCATCTGTCGTACGTCTTCCGCCGTCACCTTGCCCGCCGCATGCGCAATCGCCTGATCAAGTAGCGAGAGAGAATCACGCACCGAGCCTTCCGCCGCGCGCGCGATCAGCGCGAGTGCCGTCTCCTCGATGTCAACGTGCTCTTTCGATGCGATGCCGGAGAGATGATTGACCAACACGCTTGCATCCACGCGCCTGAGATCGAATCGTTGGCAACGCGACAGCACGGTGACCGGCACCTTGCCGATCTCGGTCGTGGCGAACACGAACTTCGCATGCGGCGGCGGCTCTTCCAGCGTCTTCAACAGCGCGTTGAAGGCCTGCGTCGACAGCATGTGCACTTCGTCGAGGATGTAGACCTTGTAGCGGGCGGTGACCGGCGCATAGCGGATCGCGTCGTTGATCTGGCGGACGTCGTCGACGCCGTTGTGCGAAGCCGCGTCCATTTCCAGCACGTCGATGTGCCGGCTCTCGATGATCGCCTGACAATGCTCGCCCATCTGCGGCATGTGGATGGACGGGCCAGTGACGGAACCATCGGGCAGTTCGTAATTGAGCGCGCGCGCGAGGATGCGGGCGGTGGTCGTCTTGCCGACGCCGCGCACGCCGGTGAGAATCCAAGCCTGCGGAATACGCCCGGTCTCGAACGCATTCGAGATGGTGCGGACCATCGGCTCCTGGCCGATCAGGTCGTCGAACGAGGCGGGGCGGTATTTGCGCGCGAGCACGCGGTAGCCACCGCCCTCGGCCGGGGTGGCGGAACCGGGTCCGGCCGGGTTTGCGGGCTCGCTCATGCTGCCGTTCCGCGCGTCCGAGCGCGTAAAAGCGAGACGCGGCTTCGTGGAAAAGGGTGGGAGGCTGACGAGCGACCCGATCCGTGCTCGTTAGGGCTGCTTCCTTCCGGACCTGACCCGGTTGGCGAGTGGCTCGTCCACCGCCAACCTCCCGCGCCCTATATCGGGCCTTGGGGAGGAGAAAGCAAGCGAACCTCTCCAGGCGGTCATTTCCGGGCTTGACCCGGCAATCCGCGGGGCCGCACCACATATCATGCAGTCCTTCACCCTCCACCCGCAGCTCGCACGCGACACAACCCTCGTTGGCGACCTCGCGCTGTCGCGCGTGCTGCTGATGGATGATGCGAACTATCCATGGCTGATCCTGGTGCCGCGCCGGGACGGCGCGGTGGAGATCGTCGATCTCACAGATGAAGATCAGCAGCGGCTCATGCGCGAGATCGCGCTGGCAAGTACGGCGCTGAAGGCGGCCACGCCATGCGAGAAGCTTAACGTCGCGGCGATCGGCAATGTCGTGCCGCAGTTGCACGTGCATGTCGTTGCGCGTCGGAAGTCCGATCCGGCGTGGCCGAAGCCGGTGTGGGGCGCGGCGCCGGCGCTCTCCTACGAACCGCGCGCGCGCCATGAGTTCGTCATGGCGCTCCGCAAGAGGCTCGATCTCGCGACAGAGTAGCGGGGGCAGGGGCGCATTGCGCCGACTCTGGGAGCGTGCAAGGTTCGCCCCACATGTCCCGCCTCGATCTCGGCCCGAAACCGCACCTGGGTTACACCGAAAGCCGCCTCGCGCGCGTGGCCGAGCGACGCCGGGATGCCGTCGCTGCCGCTGCAATGAGCGCCGACGCGAATGCCGGCGTCTACCTGATGGGCGGTGAAATGATCGTGCTGAAGCAAGACACGCCGTGCGAAGCGCTGTTCACCTTCGAGGAGGCGCGCGCCCTCGCGCCCATCGTGGAAACCGTCTTTCTCGGACTTGACGACGGCGCGCCGCGGTTCGGGGTAGGTCTCGCGCCGGATGACGCTGCCGCGCTGAAGACACGCTCCGATCTCGTCGTGACCGATCTGCGCTCCATCGCGGTGCAAGGCCTCGTCGCGGGAGAGCATCTCCCGCCTATCGCGGAAGCCAAAGCCGTGTTGCACTGGCACGCGCGTCATCGCTTCTGCTCGAACTGCGGCGCGCCGACGGTCGTCGTCGACGCCGGCTGGCGACGTGATTGCGCGCAGTGTCAGGCGCAGCATTTCCCGCGCACGGATCCGGTCGTCATCATGCTCGCGATCGATGGCGACGACTGCCTGCTCGGACGCAGTCCGCGCTTCATTCCGAACATGTGGTCGTGCCTCGCCGGCTTCCTGGAGCCCGGCGAGACGATCGAGGACGCGGTCCGGCGCGAGACGCTGGAGGAGGCCAGCATCACCACCGGCCGTGTGCGCTATCTCGCCTCGCAGCCCTGGCCGTTCCCGTCGTCGCTGATGATCGGCTGCTACGCCGAGGCGACGAGCCGGGAGATTGTGGTCGATACCGAGGAACTGGAAGGCGCCCGCTGGTTTAGCAAGGAAGAACTGGCGCGCATGTTGATGCGGCGGCACGAAGCGGGCCTCACGACACCACCGCCGGTCGCTATCGCGCACCACATCATCCGCAGTTTCGTCGAGGGCGAGATCGGTTTTGACTGAGCATCCGAGCATCCTGTGCGCGGGCGGCGCGGTGCAGGACATCGTCATGCGCGTCGAGGCGTTTCCCGCGGCCGGCACCAAGGTGCAGGCGTCCGATTTCGTCATCACGATCGGTGGACAGGCGGGCAACGCCGCCGTTGCGGTGGCGCGCCTCGGCGCGCGCGCATTCTATGCCGGGGCGCTCGGCGACTTTTCGGATGCGGCGGCGAGCCAGGTGATCGATGCCCTGATGCGCGAAGGCATCGATTGCAGCGGCGCGGTGCGCGTCGCCGGCGCGATGACGTCTGTCTCGCTGATCATGATCGATCGCACCGGCGAGAAAATTATCGCGACGAGGAGCGGCGGCGGTTTGAGAGAAGCCGTGCCGGTGGATGCCGCTCCACTCGTCGCGCGGTGCGATGCGGTACTGCTCGACAATCGCTATCCGAATTTCATGATGCCGATCCTCGCAGCGGCGACTGCGCGCGGCATTCCGCGCGTACTCGATTTGGATAAAGAGACGGCGTTCGACGATCTTCTGCTCAACGGCTCGACGCATGTGATCTCGTCGCTCGAGGCGTTGCGGGGCAGCACGGGATCCGACGATCCCGCAGACGGCTTGCGCAAGCTCGGTGCGCATTATTCAGGCTTTCTTGCCGTCACCAATGGACCCGATGGCGCTTATTGGCTGGACAGCGGCACCGTGCGCCACATGGATGCATTCCGTGTCGATGCGATCGACACGCTGGGCGCAGGCGACACATTCCATGGCGCGTTTACGATGCGCCTGGTCGAGACCGGCGACGTCATCGAGTCAATGCGATTTGCTTCCGCCGCCGCGGCAATCAAATGCACGCGCTTCGGCGGGCTGATGGGCGCGGCGACGCGAGCGGAAGTCGAGGCGTTTCTCAAAAGCTGCTAGTTCGGAGCGGCGAGCGTCGGGAACGGGCATAGACTCTCGTAGGCGCGCGCTGCGCGCAGTACCAGTGCGTCGCCCCGCAAATCCGTCGACGAGACCTGCGGCTAGCCCTTTGCCCAGCGTGCTTCTGAGGCGCGCGCGGCGGCGAGCGCACGATCGGCATCGATGAGGATGAATGCATTGACGCGCGGTTGAAAGCGTTCGATCCGAGCCGGCGCATCGCGCGTCACCTCGACGGGCGAGAGCTCACGCCGCCGATAGAGCCGCAGCAGTTCGGCGGCGTTCAATTGCGCGATGTCGGTCGGCATGCGGCCTGCTCCCGCCCGGAGCAGACAGCTTAACTCATTTCTTCGACGGGCAAGGCGCCCCGCAGGGCGCGCAAGCGCCGGCAAAATCTTCCGGCGAAACGGCGCGCCCGGTCGACGCACTGCTCAAATGTTGAAAGACGACGAGTGCCAGGCCGGCGAGCACGACGACGATATAGACCTTCCGCATCCAGCTCACTCCCTGGAGAGGCCGAACAGCGGGCGCAGACGGATGCCGATGAAGCATCCTGCGAGCGCGCAGCCGAACCAGACCCAGCCGTGCAGCGAGCCGGAGGCAACGCCACCGACGAACGCGCCGATGTTGCAGCCGAAGCCGAGCCGCGCGCCCCACCCCATCACCAGGCCGCCGACCACCGCCGCGAGCAGCGATTTTGCCGGCGGCCATGCGCCCGAGGCGAATGGCTTGGCTGCGGCAGCCGCGGCCATTGCGCCGAGCAGCATGCCGAAGTCGGTAAGGCTCGAGGTGTCGGTAAGGACCGAATCGGTCAGCGCGTGCTGCGGGCCGGGCCATTGCCAGAACGCAGCGCTGGAGAAATCGACGCCGAACGTGCTGGCAATCTTCGCGCCCCAGACCGTGTAGCCGAACGTCACGCTCCACGGATGTCCTCCCGCTGCGAATACCGCGATCAACAGAAGGCCAATGATGACGCCGCCGGCGACGTAAGCGCGGGACGGTTTGAAATTCGCGCTGCGCTTTTTGGCGACCAGCGCAATGACGAACGCGGCGAGTGCGAGGCTCGCGAGCGTCGCTACCAGTCCGCCCCATGGCCCCAGATAATCCGAGGCGAGGATCGGATCGACGCCGCCGAGCGCGAGAAATGCCGGTAGCGACAGGCTGCCGAACACGCTGCCGACAACGAAGAACGCGAGCGCGACCAGCATGCGCCCCGACCCGGCGCCGGCGGTGTAGAGGGTGCCGGAGCCGCATCCGCCGGCAAGCTGCATGCCGATGCCGAACGTGAAGGCGCCGATGATCAGCGACGGCCCGAGCGGTGCGATCGCGCCGCCGTAGTTCGGGAACAGCGCCGCGACGGGAACGACCGCTACTGCGGCGATCGCAATGGCGATCAACCCGCCGATCAGTCCGCCCGCTTCTCCCTTGGTGAGGAAACGCCGCCAGGAGGCCGTATAGCTGAACTCGAATTTGAAAAAGGCGATGCCGAGCGCAAAACCGCCGAGGATTAGTCCGGCGGAGGCCGGTTGCCCGTCGAGCAGCACCAGCGCGAGCAGGATCGCGGTGGCGACGAGCGAGAGCGAAAGAAACAGACGATCGGCGACCAGGCGGCTGCGATCAGCCGGCGCGGCGGCAGTGGCAGTAGACATGCTTAGCCTTCAATGTTGCGGAGTGGCGCTATGACACCGCTCGCTCGTCTCCGCGAAAGTCGGGACCCAGTTGCGCAGTTCCCGTCGATCGGGCCTTACGACCCCATCCCGAGCCGCTTCTTCAAATCGTCCCATCTGGTGCGCCCGGATTCGATCGGGCGCTTCGGATCGGCGGCCCATTCCACCATCGAGCCGTCATACAGCCGCACGTTCTTGTAGCCCAGGATTTCGTGCAGCACCAACCAGTCGGTCGAGGCCCAGTGGCCGGTGTTGCAGTAGCTCACCGCGGGTTTGTCGCGCGGGATCCGTGCGGCGATTGCTGCAAGCTCCGCCTTCGGTTTCAGGCGATTGGTCGCGCTGTCGTAGAAGCTCGCGCTGTCGACAGCGATCGCTCCGGGAATATGACCATAGGCGGCGACCTGAGGTGTCTTCTCCTTGCCGGCGTAGAAAGCAGGAGGGCGCGCGTCGATCAGTGTGGCGTTGTGTGATGTTAGGATTTGCTCAACGTCGCCGACCTCGGCGAGCATGCTCTTGTCGATTGTGGCGTTGAAAATCTTCGGCGATGGCTCTTCCCGGCCGCTCTTCAGCGGTAGTCCGGCCGCCTTCCAGCCGGCCACGCCGCCGTCGAGGATAGACACGTTCGGCACGCCGGCGATCTTCAGCGTCCAGTAGACGCGCGCGGCCGAGCCGAAATCGGTCGGGCTCACCCCCGCCGGCACGACCACCACCTGCGTGGTCTCGTCGATGCCGAGGTCGCCGATCAGCGCATCGAGTTCCGGGACGCTCGGGAGCATGAAGGGCACGTTGTTGCGCATCACACGCCACGCCCCCTTGTCGTAATCGGTGTGCACGCTGCCGGGGATGTGCGCCTCGAGATAGGCCTTCTCGCCGCCGCCATCGATCGCCGAACGGATGTCGAGCACGACGACGTCGGCATCCTTCTGGTGCTCGAACAGCCATTGTGGGCTGACCAACGGCCCGGCGGAATTGGCGGCGGCGGGGGCGGCAAATCCGAGCGCGAGGAGGGCGAACACAGCGAAAGCGGTTAAGCGGGAGGTCATCGGGAGCGGTCCGGGCTTGAAAGGTCTGACGGAGGGGCTTGAAATAGAATGTTTTTCTCTATAGAGACAGTACTCAGTTGCAAATAAGTATGTTCTTCCACCATCGTATGATTCAGAAGAATTTACATCCTTTCGTGACCGAGATTCAGAGAATGGATGCCATCGACCGAAAGATCCTCGCTGTCGTGCAGGAGGATGCGTCCTTGTCCGTCGCCGAAATCGGCCAGCGGGTAGGGCTGTCGTCGACACCCTGCTGGAAGCGGCTGCAGAAGCTCGAGGCTGAAGGTGTCATCACCGGCCGCGTCGCGCTGATCGATCCCGAAAAGATCGGCCTCGGCATCACGGTCTTCGTCTCGGTCGAGACGGGGGACCACTCGCAGGACTGGTTGACAAAGTTCGCAGCACTGGTGAGTGCCATGCCGGAGGTGATGGAGTTCTATCGCATGGCCGGCGATGTCGACTACATGCTGCGCGTTGTCGTGCGCGACATGCAGAGTTACGACGCCTTCTACAAGAAGCTGATCGCAGCGATTCCGCTCAAGAACGTGACTTCGCGCTTCGCGATGGAGCGGGTCAAATCGACGACGGCGCTGCCGATCGGCCAGATGGCCAAGGCATAAGCGAAATCAGGTGCACGGCTGCGAATTGAAAGCCGGCGCGTTGATGCGCGGCATCTACATGTGCTCCGACATGTTCAGCGTACCGGTGATCTTGTAGCCGATCGTGGGGATTTCGGATCGCTCCGTAATTGCTTTAACTCACAGTGTCGGCCTTAACTATCGCAACCCTCTACCGAGCGGGGGCTCCAGCGGCCTCTGTGCGACTTTTGCTCTGCGCTTGCGTATGATCAAAATATTCTTTGTTATCGCCCAGAGTGATGCGCGGTTCGCACGCGGGCACGCAACTGTAGGACTCGCGGTTCTCACCCCGGTAGACGGTGACCATGTCCGAACTCTTCGAAGCTCCTACGATGATCGTGTCTTCAAGAATTACCGCTCCAGTATTATCCAGTCCAAGGAGGTTTGTCGTTCCGTATCCTTTTCCCGTCAGGATCGCCACCCCGCCTTTTTGCAGCGTAGCATCCGCAACAAGCGGATTGCCGATCACGAGCGTTGAAATGGCAGCAGGTAACCGAATTAATCGAGCTTGATCGATCGTGACCGTCACACTTTCGGCGGCGGCAACACGAAACACGCTCGACGTCAGAATTGCGCTGAGGGCCCAAGCACGCGCTGATGGCTTAAACATAATGACTCCTGGGCTGCAGGTAGACACGACGATCTAATGATAGGAAGGTAAATAAAGTCCAAACACCAAGCGAGCGGCCCGTTTACGAAGGATCAGGTACTTCGAGGTAGAGAAAAGATGGTGAGTTTCAAACCGCCGGAAACCGAGATGGTCCTCGAAGGTCTCAAACTGTTTTTTCCTGGGCTGATGGCCTACGCTGCTTGTAGCGATCTTTTTACTATGCGGATTTCCAACCGGCTGTCCGCTGCGCTCACTATCGGCTTTATAGGAATGGCTCTCGTTTCTGGCCTCAGCATGCCCGAGATCGGGTCACACGCCGGGGCCGGCGCTCTCGTCTTCGTCATATGCTTTGGGCTGTTTACGCAAGGCTGGATCGGCGGCGGGGACGCCAAATTAGCCGCGGCCGTATCTCTATGGCTCGGGTTCGACTACCTGCTCACGTACTTTATCTATGTCTCCCTATTTGGTGGCCTTTTGACCGTAATCATGTTGCGATTCCGAGGAAGTCCGCTGCCTTTGTATCTGGCTCAAAAAGCATGGGTCCAGCGGTTGCATGAGCCTTCTGAAGGTGTTCCCTACGGGATTGCTCTAGCAGCGGCTGCGCTTGTCATCTATCCGCAGATCGGATGGATGCCGACGGCATAAACTGCGTCTTC
>Ga0207726_1000234_pt1 | contig 12474 bp, 10 predicted proteins | sample LuqExpMetageno40_FD_187798 | JGI IMG/M metagenome (GOLD analysis project Ga0207726, IMG submission 187798) | Tropical forest soil microbial communities from Luquillo Experimental Forest, Puerto Rico - Sample 40 (SPAdes) | ecosystem: Environmental > Terrestrial > Soil > Tropical forest ...
GCCGGACGGGGCGCTGATGCCGGATTATTCAGGCATCCGGCCGAAGATTACCGGCCCAGGCGAGCCGCAGGCCGATTTCTATATCGATACGCCCGGCGAGCATGGCCTGCCAGGGCTCGTGCAGATGTTCGGCATCGAGTCGCCGGGCCTGACCTCGTCATTGTCGCTGGCGGAGTATGTGGTCTCGGCGCTTAGCGGCTGAGGGCCGCGCTCTTCTCATCCGCCGGCGCTCGCACGGACGCGGTGGCCGCCGACGGAGCGCCGCTCTGCGGCGTGATCTTCATCTGCGAGAAGCGGGCGCGTTCGCTGGGCGAGAAGCCGGCGTAGCTTGCCGCCGGCGCAAGCTGGCCTGAGCCCGTCACCGCCATCAGCCCGTTGCGTGTCGCGACTACATCTCCGGGTCGTAGCGTCTGATCTTCTTCCACGCTCGAGGGCACCAGGCCAAAAGCAGTGCGGCCGTTGCACGTGCAGCCGTCAACCAGCTTCTTGCGAAACAGGAAGGCGGTTGGCAGGTCGGCATAGCGGCTGCCGTCGCGGGCCATCGCGTAGTCGATGTTGCTGCCGGAATAGAGTTTCGTGTCCGCTGCCGGGCAGGCGGACTGGCACGCCGCCGCCACGGTCACACGTCCGTGCGCCTCGACCGGGAAGAAGTGCCCGTCGCAGATGCGCACGCAGAAAGCGCGCGCCGGCCCTGAATCCTGTCGCTGCGATATGACGCCGTCGGGCGACCGCGCGAGGGTGTCCATCGGATCGGGACGAGGATGCGGCGCGCTGAACACACGCGCAATGCTGCCGAACAATTCCTGGAAGAGATTCTGCGCGTTGGCCGGCACCGCAACGAGCGTCAGCAGCCCGCACGCCACGCCGCTCGCCAGACCGAACCGCACCCGCGACACCATGACCGCCCTGTTCCCACGCCCGACTTGTCGGCATGCTAACGCGCGTACGGGAACAAAGGTCCCTGTACTCGCGGGCGGTGAAGTGCCAAACGGGTAAAAGCGGCGTTATCGGTAAGCCAAAAGAATCGTATCCACGAAGCTCCTCGGGACGGCGCACTGGACGCTGCCACCGCCGCCCCATAGCTTTCGCGTCCATGCTGGCCGATGCATCGACCTACGACGAGGTCTACCGCCGCTTCCGGTGGGCGATTCCGACCCACTACAACATCGGCGTCGACGTCTGCGATCGCTGGGCTGAGGCCGACCCCGGTCGTCTCGCCATCCTGAATGTCAAGCCTGACGGCTCGCACGAGCGCGTCAGCTTCGGGGGCTTGCGCGAGACATCGAACCGGCTCGCCAACGTGCTGCGCGCACATGGTGTGGCGCGAGGCGATCGCGTCGCGATCTTCCTGCCGCAGGCGCCAGAGGTGGCGGCCGCGCATGTCGCGATCTACAAGCTCGGCGCCATTGCGCTGCCGATCGCAGTGCTGTTCGGGCCCGATGCGCTGAGCTACCGGCTGCAGAATTCGGGCGCCAAGGCGCTGCTCACGAATGCGCAAGGCCTTGCCAAGCTCGAAGACATCCGCGGCGAAATCCCCGATCTGTCGCTCGTGCTTGCAACCGACACGCCCGAGGTTGCCGAATTGTTGTCGCGCGCATCGTCAAGCTTTCCGCCGGAGATTACCCACGCCGACGATCCGGCCATGATGATCTATACGTCCGGCACCACCGGCCAGCCGAAGGGCGCCCTGCACGCCCATCGCGTTCTGCTCGGGCATGTGCCGGGCGTCGAGCTTGCGCATTATCCGTTCCCGCAGGATGGCGATGTGTATTGGACGCCGGCCGACTGGGCCTGGGCTGGAGGGCTGCTCGACGTGCTGTTGCCTTCGCTGCACCACGGCGTGCCGGTGGTCGCGCGCAGGTTCGACAAATTTGATCCGGAAGAAGCCTTCGCGCTGATGCAGAAGGCGGGCGTGCGCAACGCGTTCATTCCGCCGACGGCGTTGCGGATGATGCGTGCCGTGCCAAGCCCGCGCGGGCGTTACGATTTCAAATTGCGCTCGGTTGCGTCCGGCGGCGAGTCGCTCGGTGTCGAGGCGCTGGAATGGGGCCGCGAAGCGTTCGGGCTGACGATCAATGAGTTCTACGGTCAGACCGAATGCAACCTGGTGGTCGGCGCCTGCGAGGCCTTGGACGCGCTGAAACCCGGCTGCATGGGCAAGCCGACGCCCGGCCATGTCGTAGCGGTGATTGATGACAAGGGCGAGCCGGTCGAGCCGGGTGAGGTCGGTCAGATCGCGGTTAAGCGGCCCGACCCGGTGATGTTTCTCGAATATTGGAAACGACCGGACGCCACGCGCGACAAATTCATCGCCGAGTGGATGACGACGGGCGATCAGGGCACGATGGACGACGAGGGCTTCATCACTTTCGTCGGTCGCGACGACGACGTGATTTCGTCATCCGGCTTCCGTATCGGCCCCGGCGAAATCGAGGACTGTCTCATTCGGCATTCTGCCGTGGCGCTTGCCGCGGTGGTCGGCAAGCCGGATCCGATCCGCGGCGAGATCGTGAAGGCATTTATCGTGCTGCGCCAGGGCCACGCGGGGTCCGACGCGCTCGCGCGAGACATTCAGGATTTCGTCAAGACGCGGCTTGCCGCGCACGAATATCCGCGCGAGGTCGCTTTCATCGCCGAGATGCCGATGACGACCACCGGCAAGGTCATCCGGCGGCTGCTGCGACAGCGGGCTTAGCCTGCTCCATCAGCACTGTGTGGTGCCGCAGGCGCCAGCGTGCGCTGACGAACAGCGGCAGCGATTCCACCGCCAGCGCCGCCGAAGTGGCCACCGCCGCGCCGTCGATGCCGATGCGCGGAATTAAAATGATGCAAAGCACAAGATTGAGTGCGAAATCGAGCGCGTAGATCGCCGCGCACGGTTTCCGATCGCCGAGCATATTCAACAGCCGCACGGCCGGCCCGACCGCCGCGCGCGCGAGCATTTCAATCGCCAGAATGAACATCGCGGAATAGCCAGCATCGAAACCTGCGCATGGTTAAAGCTCTGCCAAAATTTGCGTGACGATCTTGCGCTCCTCGGCCGTCAGTGGCGTCTGTGGCGGCACCGGATCTCCCACCGGATAGCCTTGCAGTTCCAATCCTGCCTTGATGCAGGCGGCGAGATTGAAGCGCGCGAAGGCCTCGTTCACCCGCCATAGCTTGCGCTGTAGTGGCATCGCGTCATCGAATCGCCGCGCGCGGCAGAGTTCGTAAAGCGCCACGCTCTGCTTCGGCACGATGCAGGCGGGCCCGGCCATCCATCCGACGCCGCCGATCAGCATCACGGCTGCGGGAATGTGCGCGGAGGCGGAGAACACTTTCAGATCCGGCGCGCGCTGCATGATCGAGAGCAGGCGCCCGGTGTTGGTCGAGGCGTCCTTGATGTAGCGGATGCGCGGATGCTCGGAGAGGCGCGCGATGGTGTCGAGCGTCAGATCGCTGCGCTGGAAATTGGGATTGGTATAGAGCACGACCGGAATCTCGACCGCATCAGCGATGGCGCGGAAGTAATTTTCGACCTGCGATTCCTTCAGCGGGAAATAGGCTTCGCAGATCGCGAGGATGCCGTCCGCCCCGAGCGCTTGGTAGCGCTTCGCCTGCGCGACCGCATTGGCCGTCCCAGTCGATGCGACGCCCGCGACGACGGGCACGCGCTTGCGTGTCGCTTCGATCGTCGTACGCACCACGCCTTCGCGTTGCTCGGAATTGAGGTATGCGAACTCGCCGGTCGAGCCGAGCGGCGTCAGCCCGTGCACGCCGGCCGCGATCAGATCCTCGCACAGTTGCGCAAGCACGTCGGTGCGGATGCGTCCGTGCGCGCCGATCGGCGAGACGAGATAGGGGAAGACGCCGTGGAAGTCGGTTGCCATCGCAGCACCTAAACAAAAACCCCGCCGCGCGTGGCGGCGGGGTTGTCGTGCATTCCTTATTGGCCAGCGTCAATCCGCCAGCGGATTTGGCCGTACCTGGAAATGCACCGCGAGCGGCCGGCTGCCGAGCCCGCCTTCGCGCAGCCATGGGACGCGGTCGCCGCTTGCGCTCCAAAGACCGCGTCCCTTCCAACCGGTATTCGGATCGTCGATGCGTCCGTCGAGCCCCTTGGCGTAGAAGCCCATCGGATAGGGGATGCGCAGCACGATCATCTTGCCGTCCTTGAAGGCGATCATCCCGTCGTTGAGGTTGCCGGTGGAGATCGGCACGTTCTCACCAAGACCAAGCGTGTTGTGCTGGTCGACCCAAGTGTAATAGCTCGCCTCGGCGCTTGTGTTCGGGAAACCCTCGAAGCCGGGACCTGGATATTTATAGAAGCTCCAGCCCTCGGGGCAGTGATCGCCCGTCGCCTTCGGTCCATTGAGCGGGCCTTTGCACTTGCTGCGGTCGAAGCTCATCAGGTGACCGCTCGAGCCCGAGCCCCAGAGCACGCCGTTCCCGTCAATATCGCCGCCGCGAATTCCAAATCCCGGCTTCGGCACGTAATAGACTTCCGACAGTTTGGTCTTCGGATCGAAACGCAAGAAACCGGGCCGGCCGGCGAATGTTCCGACCGCGTACCAGATCGAACCATCCTTCGGATTCGGCATCACAGCATACGGGCCGGAGCCCGCGGTTATGCGCATGTCCTTGTCGGCGTCCGCCGGCTGGTTCGGCTCGGTGTACTCGTCCAGCTTGCCATTGCCGTTGGTGTCGAGCACCCACGGCGCCCAGCCTTGCGACGCTTGCTCGTCGCCGGTCTCGAGGAATTTCTTGGTGTCCACCCAGCCGGCGACCTGACCGGTGCCGCTGAACCACAACGTATTGTCAGCGTCGTAGCCGAACTGCGGATGATGCGTCGCGAAGCAGGTGTCGATGAAGGTGTATTTCATCGTCTTCGGATCGAGCATCGCGACTTGGCGCTGCGATTTCTCCAGCGGGAAAACTTTGGCGTACGGATTATCCGAGCCCTTCTTGCACCAGGCCGGATTGTCCTGTCCGCGCACCGAAGCCGTCAGCCAGACCCGGCCTTCGGAATCGAACATCGAATTGTGATTGTTCGCGCGCGTGTCCCAGAGCTGGCGGTCGCCCCAATAGGCGGACGGCGTGGCCGGTTTGATCGAAGCCGCGTGTCCCGGTCCGAGCGAGAGCGGCATGTCGGCATCGCGCACCGGTATTTTGAAGTAGCTGACCTCGTTAGTCCTCGGATCGAGGATAGGCATGTTGTCGGTCGAATATTCCGGCGAGCCGAACAATTTGCCGTAGGCGTTCACGGTCGGATTGCGCCGGTCAGACGAGATCAGGTCGTGCAGATATTTGTCCGGCGTGGACCACTCCCACCACGTGATGACGACGTTGCGTTCGATGCCTTGCGGACGCGGCGGCTTGTTTTTCGGCAGTTCGCCTTTGGCGATGCGGTCTGTCCAGTCGCCGAAATATTTGTACGGCACGCCTCCGAACTGGCCGGCGAGGCGGTTGGTCATCATCTCGCCCGCCTGTCCCGCCTGCGTGCGGCGCATCCAGGCTTCCTCGCCCGAGAGCTTGCCAAACTGCGCCGGCACCGTGCGCGTCGATTCCTGTCCGAGCTGATGACAGCCGATGCAATCGACGTTGTTCATCTGGCGGAGCCAGTCGTTCTGCGTGATCTTCTCCGGGATGGCACCCTTGCCGCCAAACTCGCTCGCCGGCGGGATCTTCATCATCGTGTACCAGTAGATCGCCGGATAGTAATGCGCCGCGTCGGCGTCGTTCGGTGCGACGACTGCCACGTGGTCGAACCGCATGCCGGGCTTCGCGCGCAGCTTCGGCGAATCCACGAGCCCATAGCCGCGCACCCACACTTCGTAATTTGCGGTCGGCAGATCGGGAATGAGATAGCGGCCCTGATCGTCGGTGACGACGATGCGCGCGAACTTGGTCGGCAGTTCGGTCGTTTCTGCAATCACCCAGACGCCGGCCTCAGGTCCCTTCGGACCGGTGACCATGCCGCCGATCGATTTCTCGCCGATCGCAGGCATCTGCACCTGCACCTGCGCCTGCGCCCTCTGTGCATGAACCGTCGGAGAGAATGCAAGCGTCAGCACAGACACTGCCGCGGCCGCGCACAAGGCGCCGCGCATCTTCGAGCGTACAGACATCACGTCCTCCCTTTGCGGCGCATTCGAGCGGCGCCGTTTCTTGTCGAGGAGAAAAATCTATCAAAGGTACGACGGTCTGTCGCGGGAAAGAGTTTTCATCCCGCAAAACCGCCGGCATCGAGAAAGGCTTGTTCTTCCGGCGTGGTGCCGCGGCCGAGCGCTGCGTTGCGGTGGGGAAAGCGGCCGAAGCGGCGGATGATGTCGGCGTGAATCTGCGCCCATTTTAGATCATCCTGATCACCGGTCGCGGTATGCAGCGCAAGCCCGCGCTCTTGGTCGGCCATGTCCTCGGAATGCTCGAACGGGAGGTAAAGGAATGTGCGCAGGTCGGACGGCACCTGCGCGTCGAAACCTTTAAGTAGTGCACCTGCGGCGATCGCACGCGCCAGTTCGTCGGTCGCGAAGGCGCGCGCGGTGCCGCGGAACATGTTGCGCGGGAATTGATCGAACAGTAGCAGCAACGCGAGCGTGCCTTCGGCACTGTTCTCCCAATCCTTCAATTCGCCGGCCGCCGCGCGTTCGTGCAAGGCCAAAAAACGCGCGCGGACCGCCTCGTCGAAGACTTCGTTTTTTTCGAACCAGCGCTCCGGTCCGGCCTCGCGCCAGAACGCGATCACCTCGGCGGGCGTTTCGGTCACGCGCCGCCTTTCGGGTCTTCATCGCGCAGCGCGCGGCGCAAAATCTTGCCGACGTTCGTCTTCGGTAGTTCGGCGCGGAATTCGATCTGCCGCGGCACCTTGTAGCTCGCCAGCCGCTCGGCCAGGAACGCACGCAGCTCTTCTTCCGTGACGTCTGGCTTCTTCTTCACCGCGAACATTTTCGGCACCTCGCCGGAATGCTGGTCGGGCACGCCGACCACCGCGCATTCCAACAGACCGCCCTGAGTCATCGCGACGTCCTCCACCTCGTTGGGGAAGACCTTGAAGCCGGAGACGCTGATCATGTCCTTCTTGCGGTCGACGATGCGTACGCGGCCCTGCTCGTCCATCGTGCCGATATCGCCGGTGCGGAAGAAGCCGTCGGCCGTAGTCACCTTCGCGGTCTCGTCCGGCCGCCGCCAATAGCCCGCCATCACTTGCGGGCCGCGGGCGCAGATTTCACCCTGTTCGCCCAGCGCCACTTCATTGCCCGCATCATCGCGGATGGAAATGTCGGTCGACGGCACCGGCAGGCCAATGGTGCCGGTCCATTCGGCGATGTCGCCGCGATTGCATGTGAGCACCGGCGAGGTCTCGGACAGCCCATAACCCTCGATGATCGGCTTGCCGGTCGCCTGCATCCACTCTTCGGCGACGCGCTTCTGCACCGCCATGCCGCCACCGATCGCGCATTTCAATTCGCTCCAGTCGAGCGTCTTGAATTCGGCGTGATGCAGCAGCGCATTGTAGAGCGTATTCACCGCCGGGAACGAGTTCACCTTGTACTTGCGGAGCTCCTTGATCAGCCCGGCAATGTCGCGCGGGTTGGGAATAAGCAGGCAGGTCGCGCCGTTGCTCACCGAGTAGAGCAGGCACGCCGTCAGCGCGAAGATATGATAGAGCGGCAGCGCGGTGACGATCAGCATGCTCGTCACCGGCGGCGGCACCGCCAGGATCGGCGCCTGCCAGGCGTCGACTTGCAAGACGTTTGCGACCATATTGCGGTGGAGCAGCATGGCGCCCTTTACGATGCCGGTCGTGCCGCCCGTATATTGCAGGAAGGCGAGATCGTCGGGACCGACCGCGACGCGTGTGAAGCCGCGCCTGCGTCCTTCCGCCAGCGCGGTCTTGAACGGCACCGCGCCTTTGATGGCGTACGCGTGCACCATCTTCTTCACATGCCGCACGACGGCGTTGACGATCATGTCCTTCGGGAAGCCGAGCAGATCGCCCATCGCGGCGACGACGACGACCTTCACTGGCGTCTTTGGCAGCGCCTCCTGCAGTTCGGAGGCGAAATTCTCGAGCACGACGACGACGTCGGCGCCGGCGTCCGACAACTGGAATTGCAGCTCGGGCGCCTTGTAGAGCGGATTGGTGTTGACCACCGTCATGCCGGCGCGCAGCACGCCTGCGACCGCAATCGGATACTGCAGCACGTTCGGCATCATCAGTGCGACGCGCGCGCCGCGCTCGAGCCCGCGCGCATGCAGGAAGGCGGCGAAGGCGCGCGAGCCCTCGTCGAGCTCGGCATACGTCAGCGCCTTGCCCATGCAGATGCAGGCCGGCCGGTCGGCAAACCGGGCGAAGCTCTCCTCGAAGATGGTGACCAGCGATGCGTAGCGGTTCGGATCAAGCTCGGCGGGAACGCCCGGCGGATAATGCTTCAGCCACAGCCGTTCCATGGACCAGTCCTTCGCGAGCCGCTCCGGCGCGGCGATGCGGAGCATGTTGCGAAGCGGGTGCCGGTTCAAGTCCGGCTAGCGGCCGCCGAACGGAATAAGGGGATTACCCGTGAGCGCCGCACGGTCAGGGCGGTCGGGGGCGACGCGCCCGAGGAACGCGTCGAACAGTTCCCGCACGGTACCCTCGGGCAGGTCGCGCGTAATGAAGACGAGGCGCGTGCGCCGATCTTCGTCCGGCCAGCGCGGCAGCCGTGCCGGCGGATGGAAGACGTGCTGCACGCCGTGGATGACCAGCGGGGTGTCCGGCGTCTCGGCAAGCTGCACGATTCCCTTCACACGCAACAGCTTCTCGCCATGCGTGGCGCGCAGGAGTTCGAGGAACATGTCGAGCGTGCCGCCGGGAACGGGCTTGTCCGCGGTGACCACGAACGAACTAATATGCGCATCGTGGCGGTTCGGATCGTGATGATGATGCCCATGCTCATGCGCATGCGCGTAAGCCTCTTCCTTCAGCCAGCGCTTCACGTCGGGAATTTTCTTTTCCGGATCGTACAGTCCGCAGCCGAACAGCTGCGTCGGCCTGGCATCCGCTGCCGCAATGACCGGCGCGGCCGGATTGAGCGCGGCGAGGCGCGTGCGCAGACTTCCGACCTCCTCAGGCGCAGCGAGATCGGTTTTCGAGAGGACGAGCCGGTCGGCGACCGCGGCCTGCTTCACCGCTTCCGGATGCGCATCGAGCGTCTTCTCGCCGTTGATCGCATCGACCACCGTCACCACGCCATCGAGCCGGTAGCGCAGCAGCAAATACGAATGCGACATCATCGTGTGCAACACCGGCGCGGGATCGGCGAGCCCAGTCGTTTCCAGGAGCACGCGCTTGAACGTGCAGCGCTTGTTGTCGAGATCGCGCAACAAGGTCTCCAGCGCGTTCACCAGATCGCCGCGCATCGTGCAGCACAGGCAGCCGGACTGCAGCAGGACCAGGTTGTCGGAAATATATTCGACCAGCAGATGGTCTAGCCCGACTTCGCCGAACTCGTTGATAATGACCGCTGTCCCGGCGAGCGCGGGGTCTTTGAGCAGGCGGTTGAGCAGCGTCGTCTTGCCCGCGCCTAGGAAGCCGGTGAGGACGGTGAGCGGGATCGGTTCGGCCGGACGCCGGCGGCTGTCGTCCGAGCCGGTCATTCCTTCTCTTTCGCGGGCTTCGCTTTGGCGGTCTTGGCCTTCGCCGGTTTTGCCGACTTCTCCGCGTTTGCAGCCTTCGGCTTGGCTTTCGGCTTTGCGTCGTCCGACGTATCGGCCTCCGCCTTGTCCGTCTTCTTCGCCGCCTGCTTCACCTTCTTCTTGGGCGGCGGCGTCACAATCGGATCGGGATGGCCGGCCGGGCCGGTGTAGACGACGATCGGCGGCTCGGTCTCCACCGGCGGACCGAGCACGAATTTGGTATTCGCAGGTTTCACATTCTGCAACATGAATGCCTGTGCGCTGCCGTTGTTGTCGCCATTGGGCGTTTCGCCCGTGCTGGCCTCGACCTGCTCTTCGTCGTTGTCTTCGGACGCTGGCTTGCGGCGATGGCCGCCGCACATGTCGTCACGCAAATTCGGCGGCGGCGCATCGATCGGCGCGAGTGCGTCGATGGTACCAAGCGACGGCGTCAGCCACGAGAGCTTCGCGTTGTTGAAGCCGCGCTCCAGAAGATCCGCCGCCTGCTGCGCGCGCACGCCGCCGCCCCATGCGCCGAGCACGACGGCGATCAGGCGATGTCCGTTGCGCGTCGCCGAAGCGACCAGATTGTAGCCGGAGGCGCAGATGAAGCCCGTCTTCATGCCGTCGGCGCCGGGATAGCGGTCGAGTAGCGTGTTGTAATTGCGCATCACGCGGCCGCCGTAACGGATGGCATGGACGTGCAGATAGGAGTCGTACTCCGGAAATTCCCTGATCAACGCGCGCGCGAGGATGCCAAGGTCGCGCGCGGAGGTGACGTGGTTCTCGGCCGGCAATCCGTTCGGATTGACGAAATTGGACTGCGTCATGCCAAGCCGCTGCGCGTTGGCATTCATCATGTCGGCAAAGCCCGGGATCGAGCCGCCGAGCCCTTCGGCGATGGCGACGGCGATGTCGTTCGCCGACTTCACCATCATCATCTTCAGCGCATTGTCGATCGTGACCTTTGTGCCGACCGGGAAACCCATCTTGGTCGGCTGCTGCGCGTGCGCGTCCGGCGTCACCTCGATCAAAGTGTCCATGTTGACGTGCCCGAGCTTGAGCTCGCGCAGCGTCGTGTAGAGCGTCATCAGCTTGGTGACGGACGCCGGATACCAGGGCAGAGTCGCGTTGTCGGCATAGAGGACCTTGCCGCTTGCCGCGTCGATCAACAGCTTCGCTTCGGCGTGCGCGCGCGGCGCGGTAACAAGACCCCCCGCGCTGATGAGGCCTAGGGCAAGCGCAAACCTGAATACGCGGGCAGTCGGCAAAGGGCTCATCCTCATGATCCACTCGGCCTCGGGAGCGGGTGAAGTTCACGCACGGCGATGCTAGGGTATCCCAGCAACGGGAACTGAGGCAAAGCCGTCCTGGTTCCCGATTCGGATTATGGTGACTTCCATCACTGGTTAATTCGACCAAAGTTCGGCGCGAGGAGCAATCAACATGACCGCCGCTATCGTCGGATCGGCGCACACGCCATTCGGAAAACTCGCGGGCGAAACCGTGGAAAGTCTCGTCGTTCGTGCTGCGACGGATGCGCTGGCGGATGCCGCGATCGCTCCGGCGGAAGTCGACGAAATCGTGCTCGGCCACTTCAACGCCGGCTTCTCTGCGCAGGACTTTACCGCCTCGCTGGTGCTGCAGGCATCCCCCGATCTGCGATTCAAGCGCGCAGTGCGCGTCGAGAACGCCTGCGCGACCGGCTCGGCCGCCGTGCATCAGGGTTTGAAGTCGATCGCCGCACGGTCCGCGCGCATCGTCCTCGTGGTCGGGGTTGAGCAGATGACTACTACGCCGCCCGCCGAGATCGGACGCAATCTGCTGAAAGCCTCGTATGTGCGCGAGGAAGCGGACATCGAAGGCGGCTTTGCCGGCATCTTCGGCAAGATCGCGGGGCTCTACTTTCAGAAATACGGCGATCAATCCGATGCGCTGGCGATGATCGCGGCAAAGAACCACAAGAATGGGGTAGGCAATCCTTACGCACAGATGCGCAAGGATCTCGGCTACGACTTCTGCCGCACCGAGAGCGAGAAGAATCCGTTCGTCGCCGGTCCCCTTAAGCGCACCGACTGCTCGCTGGTGTCGGACGGCGCTGCAGCGCTCGTGCTCGCCGACATCGAGACCGCGCTGCGGATGAGGAAGGCGGTCGCATTCCGCGCAGCCGAGCACGTGCAGGATTTCCTACCGATGTCGAAGCGCGACATTCTCAAATTCGATGGCTGCGCGATCGCCTGGCAGCGGGCGCTGGCGAAATCGGGTCTTGCGCTCGGCGATCTCTCATTCGTCGAGACGCACGACTGCTTCACCATCGCCGAGCTGATCGAATACGAGGCGATGGGGCTGACCAAACAAGGGCAGGGCGCGGTCGCGATCCAGGAAGGCTGGACGCAGAAGAACGGCAGATTGCCGGTCAACCCGTCCGGCGGGCTGAAGTCGAAGGGTCACCCGATCGGTGCCACCGGCGTGTCGATGCACGTCATGACCGCGATGCAGCTCACCGGCGATGCCGGCGAGCTGCAGCTCTCCAGCGCCGAGCTCGGGAGCATTTTCAATATGGGCGGGGCGGCGGTCGCGAATTACGTCAGTATTTTAGAGCGCATCAAATAGGGCCTCCGGAACTAGCTGCCGCGTAAAATTGCCGCGGGCCGCAGACGTGCTAGTGTCCGCGCTAATCGACCCGCTTTCAAAAAGACTTGGGCTCCGAAAGGCCTGCAATGACGAATGTTCCGACCGATCTGCTGCGGACTCTGGTCACCGTAGTCGATCTTGGCAGTTACACCCGTGCCGCTGCGGCACTCGGGGTCACCCAGCCGGCGGTGAGCGCCCAAATCAACC
>Ga0207726_1000239_pt1 | contig 12378 bp, 9 predicted proteins | sample LuqExpMetageno40_FD_187798 | JGI IMG/M metagenome (GOLD analysis project Ga0207726, IMG submission 187798) | Tropical forest soil microbial communities from Luquillo Experimental Forest, Puerto Rico - Sample 40 (SPAdes) | ecosystem: Environmental > Terrestrial > Soil > Tropical forest ...
CGGGCGTCACCGCAAATTGTTTGCATCCGGGGTTTGTCGCTACCGGTTTCGGCGATAACAATCGTGGGATTTGGGGTTACGGCATTGCCATCGCTAAGTGGCTGTCGGCAATTCCAGTCGAACGCGGCGCTGAAACCCCAGTTTACCTCTCGTCCTCCCTCGACGTTGGCAGCACGACCGGAAAATATTTCGACAAATGCCGGGAACGGACGCCAGATTCTCCAGCGACTGACGACAGGGCAGCTGCGCGACTATGGGAGGTAAGCGAAAAACTTGCTGGCTTTAATCTGTCAGCGCTTGGATAATCGTTTCGAAGACGACCGGCGTGCCAGTATAGCTCGGCCGTTAAATCGGCTTTTGGCACCTATTGCGGTACTGGGCCGCGAGCGGACACGTGACGTGACGCAAACCTTACACCAGTGATTTTAGAGTACTCAGACTATTTCGGTTTTTTGCTTGGTTTTTAATTGAGTTTCGTTCGCAATAATGAATGCGCGAATGTCGGCTGACATGTCCAGCAGCTTTAGCCATTGCTCTTTGTACAGGGTCACCGGAAAGCGCCCTAAACCGTAGATTGAGACTCCTCCCTTTTCGCTTACCTTCATTCGGACACCAGATGCTGCCCCTTTTTTGAGGGCCGCATTTTCACCGCGGAGGCGCTCGAGCTCAGCTTTCAGATCTTCGTCGGTCATTGCGAGCGCTCTCTATCTTGCTTAGCGATAGGAGCAAATCTATCACTAACGGTTAGCATCTACCACTTTAGAATCCGAATCCGGTCCCTGAAGTCGAACTCGTCGCGAGGGCGGTTAGGTCCTGGATGCTCGCTGGCCGTGGAAAGGGCTACTTAATCACTTCAACGCTGCCATCCTTGCTGTCCAGAACACTTACCATCACCACCGGAAAAGCCTTCTTGATGACCGCTCCAGCTGTCATGGCTGGTTCTTTGCTGCTGAAAGAACATTTCGTCTGATTGTCCACACGCAAGAGAAAACGCTCCTCTTTGGGGCGCGATTGATCCACTCGCGTCTCGCCAGCGCTCTCATCCGGCGGCTTCCTCAGCGTAGGTCGTGCAAGCATCGGCTTCTTCTCCCCCCTGGCCGCGTCAGCATCTCTGATTCGAAACATCGCCTACAAGAGAAAGGTAACGGCCCGGTTGCGACTAACGCCCCTGGTAAGCAAAAAAGAAGGCTGCCCCTGCAAGTGCAACCCTCAGCATGCCACAGTTTCCGAGCCGCTTCGGGGGTTGAGGATGAAGCGGCCAAACCAAAAACGCACTAACCGTCATTTGGTTCCGCAGAAAATGAGGGCTGTTCGGAATGCAGCAGCCCACAGCGGCCGCAAGGAGGTGAAGCGGTCAAATTACAAACCTGCCCAACTGCCAGTTGTTCGCAAAATGAGAGGGCCGGCCGGCGTTCAGCGCGGCGTTGCCCCGCGAGAATCCTTGCCGCGACGCACCGTGATAATTTCGGCGACGATCGAAACGGCAATTTCGTCGGGCGTGATGGCACCAAGATCCAACCCTGCTGGCGCCTTCAGCTTCGCCAGTCGCTCGGGGGTTACTCGTTCGGCAAGTTTCGTCTTGAGCACGTCGGCTTTGCGCCGGCTGCCGACGAAGGCGATGTAATCCGCGTCGACCGCGAGCGCCGCAAGTAGCGCCGCCTCATCGCCCCGCCCTTGCGTCGAGACCACGACATAGCGCTGGCCCGCTTCGCCGACCGGCAGCGCATAGCCTTCGATACGGCGGTCCACCTCGGTAAACGCGCCCTGCTCGGCCGCTGGCGCGCAAGCCGTGACGGCAAAGCCCGCGCGGCGGGCGAACTCGGCAATGGCCACCGCGACCGGGCTTGAGCCGCAGATCACGACCTGCGGCCGCGGCAGCATCGGTTCGACGAAAATGTCCATGGTGCCCTGGCTGGGACACGTGTTCTTGGCGAAACTCACCCCGCCCTTTTCTTCGCCTGCTTTGAGCCCTTGCTCATCGAGCGCCTCGGGCGGCTGCACCGACACGAGCCGCGAGCGGCCGTCGGCCAGCGCGTCCTTGGCGGCCTTGAGCACAGCGGCGCGAGCGCAGCCGCCGCCGATCCAGCCTTCGTGGATCGTGCCGTCCGGCAAGATCAGCGCCTTGGCACCGGCCTTGGCGGCGGTGGCCGCAACGGTGCGCACGACAGTTGCGAGCGCAAAGGGCTCGCCAGTTTCCTTTTGGGCGGAGATGAGGTCGAGAATGTCGGATGCTGCGCGCATGGCTAGATCCTCGCGAGATAAGGCTCAAGCGCAGCCAGGCTTTGGAGGTTGTGCGCTGGAGCAAACAAATCGACATAGGGCAAAGCCGCTTGCATGCCGCGAGCCTGAGGTGAGTAATCCCGCGAGCCAATCAGTGGATTGAGCCAAACGATGCGGCGGCAAAGGCGGCGCAGGCGCCACATTTCTTCCGCAAGCCGCGACGGTTCTCCGGTGTCATAGCCGTCGGATACGATCATCACCGCTGTGCGCGAGTTGATCACACGGCGCGCGTGCCAGCGGTTAAAGGCGGCGAGGCAATCGCCGATCTTGGTACCCCCGCCGATGCCCTGCGCCATCAGCGCGAGCTTGTCTACAGCGCGGCTAACGTCGCGGTCGCGAAGCGAGGCCGAGACATGCGCGAGCCGGGTGTGGAAGACGAACGCTTCCGCCTCACGGAAGGCGTCAACCACACCGTGCAGAAAGCGAACGAAGAAGGCGGTATAGAGGCTCATCGAGCCCGAGGCGTCGAGTAGGAACACCAGGCGTAACGGCCGCTCTTTGCGCTTCCGCCACGCCAATTCGAGCGGCGTGCCGCCGTGCGAGACGCTTTTGTGGATAGTGCGGCGCAGATCAAGGCGTCGGCCAAGCTTGCGCAGGCGCTCGCGGCGCATGAGGCGCGCGCGCATGACGCGCGCCAGCCGCTCGGCCAGCGCGTGCGCGTCCCGGATTTCCTCGGGATTAACGATGTAACGCAAATCGATGCTAGCGAGATTCTCGGCGCGCGAGGCACCCTCGCGCTTACCGCGACCGTCGACGGAATAGCCGCCATCGTCCTGGCGCCGCTCCACGTGATCGGGCAGCCCGGGCTTTCCGCCGCGCGGGCCGACATCTTTGAGCGCGCGCACCGGTGCTGCGCCTTCCGGCGCAGCACCGGCAAGGACGCGCGCTTGCCGTATACCGCGGGCAAGCCAAAAGGCCTCGAAAATCTCGTCGAATCGCTCCCAATCGGACCGCGTCGCGCAGAACAGCGCGCGCAGCGCCGGCTCGAGCGTGGCAGGCTTGTCCGCCGCGGACATGACGAGAATCGAGAGCGCATCCGCGGTCTCGGCAAGGCCGACCTTGAAGCCATTGCCCCGTAGCGTATGGGCAAAAGCAGTAAGCTTAAGCCGCATCGGTTCGCCGACGTTATCACCGGATCTACTGTGAGCCGCAACAGCCATCGGTTCTTGTCTTTCCTCAGGCCACTTTTCCGAGCAGCCGCTCGGTCACTTCGCTCGTGAGGCGACTCCGGTCTTCGCGCGTCTTGATGAGGCACATCATGGTCTCGTGCAACGCTTCCGGCTCTTGGCGGAGATCGTGGATGCCGAGGCCGGCAAGCGTCGCCGCCCAGTCGAGCGTCTCGGCAACGCCCGGCGCCTTGCGCAGGTCTTCCTTACGCACGCTCGCGACCATGCGCGCGATCTGAAGCGCAAGCGCGGTGTCGATGCCCGGTACGCGGGTGAGGACGATCTTTGCTTCGCGATCCACTTCGGGAAAATCGACGTAATGGTAGAGACAGCGTCGCCGCAGCGCGTCGGACAGCTCGCGCGTGCCGTTGGAGGTTAGAACGACACGCGGGATCGCCGTCGCCTTGACGGTGCCCAACTCAGGAATGCTGACCTGGAAATCCGACAAGAGTTCTAGAAGGAAGGCCTCGAATTCCTCGTCCGCCCGGTCCACTTCGTCGATGAGGAGCACCGGTGGCTTGTCGCGGCGGATGGCGGCCAGCAACGGCCGCTCAAGCAGGTAACGCTCCGAGAAAATGTGCTCTTCGATCGCATCCGCATCCTCGCCGAGGCCCTCGCGGGTCTTGATGGCAAGCAGCTGGCGCTGATAATTCCATTCGTAAAGTGCCGCGTTTTGGTCGAGTCCCTCATAGCATTGCAGGCGGATGAGCTCAGCACTGTGCACGGCGGCAAGTGCTTTCGCGACCTCGGTCTTGCCGACACCGGCCTCGCCTTCGAGGAGCAGCGGCCGCTTGAGGTAGTCCATCAGCCACAGCGCGGTCGCGATATCGCGGTCGGCGATATAGCCGACGGCAGCGAGCCGCTCGAAAATGTTTTCGCGGCTTAAACTCATGTCCTTCATGTAAGCACGCTGCCTTGCCGTTGCAGTGGCGCCGCGCCCATCTGTCCTGCCGGCACGCTCACTGATGCAGGCCGAGCTTGTCCGCCGCCATCCAGGTGCGCCAGTTGTCGTGCGGCATCTGGATATGGGTCGAGCCCAAGAACTTGAAGGCGTCGTTGACGGCATTGGAGAAGCACGGCACACCGCCGACATTGGGGCTTTCACCGACGCCCTTGGCGCCGATCGGATGATGTGGCGAAGGCGTCGTGGTCCAGTCGGTTTCCCAATGCGGGGTTTCGACCGCGGTCGGCAGGAAATAGTCCATCAGCGACGCCGTGGTGACATTGCCATCATCGTCGTAATGGATCTCCTGGCCCATGGCGATGCCGAAGGCTTCGGTCAAGCCGCCATGGATCTGTCCCTCGATGATCATCGGGTTGATACGGGTACCGCAGTCATCGAGTGCATAGAAACGCCGCACTTTTATCATGCCGGTGTCGACCTCCACATCCACGACGCAGACATACGCACCGAAGGGGAAGGTGAAATTCGGCGGATCGTAATAATCGACCGCCTCCAGCCCCGGCTCCATACCGGGCGGCACCTCGTGATAGGCCGCCCAGGCAAGTTCGGTCATGGTCTTGAAGCGTTCCGGATTGCCCTTCACGCGGAACCGATCGACGTCCCATTCAAGGTCGTCGTCGTGCACTTCGAGCATATAGGCGGCGATCATCTGCGCCTTGGCCTTGATCTTGCGGCAGGCCATGGCGGTCGCGGCGCCGGAGACCGGTGTTGAACGCGAGCCATAGGTGCCGAGGCCATATGGCGCGGTGTCTGTGTTGCCCTCTTCCACCGTGATATTGTCAGCCGGCAGACCGAGCTCGGTCGCGATGATCTGGGCGTAGGTCGTTTCGTGGCCTTGGCCCTGTGATTTGGTACCAAGCCGGCAGATGCCGGAGCCGGTCGGATGAATGCGAATTTCCGCCGAATCGAACATTGCGATACCGAGGATGTCGCAGTTGCGCGAGGGCCCGGCGCCTACGATTTCGGTGAAAAAGACGACACCGATGCCCATGAGCTCGCGGGTCTCGCCGCGTTTGAAGGCCTCTTGCCGCTGCGCTTGCTCGGCGCGCAGCTTCTTGTAGCTGACGGCCTGCATCGCCTTTTGCAGCGCGGTCTGATAGTCGCCGGAGTCGTAGACCCAGCCAAAAGCTGAGGTGTAGGGAAATTGCTCGCGGCGGATGAGGTTTTTCATGCGGAAGTCGGCGGGATCCATACCGAGCTTCTGCGCCATGATATCCATGGCGCGTTCGATCGCATACGCGGCTTCGGTGACGCGGAACGAGCAGCGATAGGCAACACCGCCTGGCGCCTTGTTGGTATAGACGCCGTCGACCGACACATGCGCGGCTGGGATGTCGTAAGAGCCACTGATGATGCTGAACAGCCCCGCCGGCCATTTCGTGGCATTGGCGCAGGCGTCGAAGGCGCCGTGGTCGGCGATGGTGTTGCAGCGTAGCCCCAAGATCTTCCCGTCCCTGGTGCAGGCGATCTCCGTCTCCATGTGGAAGTCGCGTGCAAAGGCGGTGGTCGACAAATTCTCGATGCGGTCCTCGGTCCACTTCACCGGACGACCGGTGACGATCGAGGCGACGATCGAGCAGATGTAACCCGGGTAGGCGCCGACCTTGTTGCCGAAACCGCCGCCGATGTCCGGCGCAATCACGTGAATCTTGTGCTCGGGAATCTTTGAGATCAGTGAGCCCACCGTGCGGATAACATGCGGCGCCTGGAAGGTGCCGTAAAGCGTTAGCTCGCCCTTGACCTTGTCAAAACTGGCGACGCACTGGCACGTCTCTAGCGGACAGGGATGCACGCGTGGATAGACTATCATCTCCTTGATGGTGACGTCGGCCTTAGCGAAAGCGGCGTCAGCCGCGGCCTTGTTGCCGGCCTGCCAGTTGAAGATGTGGTTGTAATGCTTGCGTGGGCCGTGCGCGCCTTCCTTCTTGTCCTTGATGTCCTCGCGGATCACGGGGGCATCCTTCGCCATAGCCTTGAGCGGATCGACATTGCACGGAAGTGCTTCGTATTCGACCTCGACCAGTTCAGCGGCGTCGGCCGCGGTGTACCGGTCTTCGGCAATGACGAAAGCTACTTCCTGGTTCTGGAACAGCACCTTGCCATCGGCGAGCACCATCTGCACGTCGCCGGCAAGCGTCGGCATCCAGGCAAGATTGACTGTCTTCAGCGTCTCAGCGGTGATCACCGAGACGACACCGGGAAGTGCCGAGGCCTTGGTGGTGTCGATCTTCTTTACGCGCGCATGGGCGTGCGGCGAGCGGGTAAAGTCGCCATAGAGCATGCCGGGCAATTTGATGTCATCGACGTAATTGCCCTTTCCTTGCGTGAAACGGATGTCCTCGACGCGCTTCCTTTTGCAGCCCATACCTTCGAGCTTGGCAGCGCGTTCGGCGGAGGTGGGAGTCATGTCGCTCATTCTGCGGCCTCTTGGTACGGCACCCCTTTAAGCTTGGCGGCGGCGAATTGGATGGCTTTGACGATGTTCTGGTAGCCGGTGCAGCGGCAGAGGTTGCCGGAGATACCAAAGCGGATTTCCTCTTCGCTTGGGCTGGGGTTCTCCTGCAATAGCCTATAGGCACGCATGATCATGCCCGGCGTACAGAAGCCGCACTGAAGTCCGTGCATCTCGCGGAAGCCTTCCTGCAGCGCGTGCAGCGTGCCGTCGGAATTGACCATACCCTCGATAGTGCGGATGTCGGCACCGTTCGCCTGCACCGCGAACATGGTGCAAGATTTCACCGACTTGCCGTCAAGATCGACGGTGCAGGCGCCGCAGTGGCTGGTGTCGCAGCCGATATGCTGACCGGTGAGCATCAACTGTTCGCGCAAGAAGTGGATGAGCAGCGTGCGGGGTTCGACCAACTGTTCCACTTTCTTGCCGTTGACGGTTATGGAAACCTGGGACGTGGCCATTATCTTCCTCCCTAGGCGCCGGCGCGCTCTCTGGCGCGAGCAAGGGCGCGGGCAAGCATCACGCCCGCCATCTTGGTGCGGTATTGCGCGGGGCCGCGGCCGTCGGACGCGGGCGAGGTAACGGCTTCGGCGGATGCCACTGCCTTCTTCACCGTCGCGGCATCGAGCGTCGAGCCGGTCACGATTTTCGCCGCCTCTTCCGCCCAAAGCGGGGTTTCGGCGACATTGGTGAGACCGATCGAGCAGGTCGTGACCTTGCCGCCGCTTATCGCGAGCACAACGGCGGCCGCGGCAGTCGCATAGTCGCCGACCTTGCGCTTGAGCTTCTCGTAGGAGTAACCGTGGCCGGCCGACGGCACGGGGATACGGATCGCCGTGACAATCTCGCCCGGCTCGAGCGCGGTGAAATAAGCGCCCTGGTAGAATTCGCGGGCTGCCATGCAGCGCTCGCTCTTGCCTTTAACCTCATAAGTTGCCCCGAGACACATCATCACCGCCGGCATATCGTTGCCGGGATCGCCGTTGGCGACATTGCCGCCGAGGGTGCCCACATAGCGCACTTGCGGATCGGCGATCAGCAGGGAGGTTTCACGCAAAATCGGGATTTTCCTGGCTAGCAGGTCCGAGCGTATCAGCTCGTGCTGGGTGGTCGTTGCCCCGATGACGATATCGCCACCATCCTCGCGGATACCCTTGAGGTTGGCGATGTTTCCGAGGTCGATCAGATTCGTCGGACTTGCCAACCGCAGCTTCATCATCGGGATCAGGCTGTGCCCGCCGGCGATGACTCGGGCATCCTCGCCCAACTTGCTGAGCAGTCCGACGGCTTCCTCGATCGAGGACGGCCGGTGATAGGCGAAAGCACCAGGAATCATAGGCATCCTCCCGGGAATTCCTCGGCTTGTGGCCGAGCGAAGAGTGCTCGCAGACAGCCCTATCCAAGTGATTGGAAGAAATCTGGCTAACTTCGCGGTGCAGCAACAATGACGTTTGCACGAATTGCAGCCGCGCTGCACGAACTGCGTCAGCGCTACTGACGTAGCAGCAGCGCTAAGCGATTAAGAGATTACGAGCTTATGCAATGCAAAAGTCGACGGCGGGCTTATTCAAGTTTCATTCCGATTCGGGTTTTCAGCAAACCAATGCGGCTGCGGCTTACGGGTACCGAATAATGCCCGGAAGCGGACATTTCAACGGTTTCGTTGTCGCCGGATCGCCGGTAGCCGACCACGCGCTCGATATTGATGATGTGGCTACGGTGCACGCGAATAAATCTTCCCCTGTCAAGCCGCGATTCAACCTCGCCGATCGATAGCGGGCAGAACAGCTTGGCCGTCCCATTAAAGACATAGCTGTAGTGAGCATTGGCATGCACAGCAACCACTTCGTCGACGGCGATGAATTGTGTGGCACCCTCGCGCTGGATCGGCAAATGGCGCGCAAGGCGTGTGGGCGGTGCACCGGCGCCCCCGAGCGGAGCGTAAGTTCCGCGGCCAAGTGCCGTTCCTGAGGTCTGTAGGCTTCCATCTGTAGAGCTTACAACAGCCGGTACGGTCACGAACTCAGCCGCGCGACCGGGCGCGGCGCGGTCCGGCACAAGAAACAGCAGAAAAATGCCTGATAGCAAGAACGCGACGACGGCGACAACGCTCGCAAGGAGATCGATCGATAGCGCCGGCGCCTGAGAGTTTGCCGTTGGGTACGGGTAAAGCGCCATGCCGGCCATGGCGGTGTAGTGCATTCCCGAGACGGCGATGCCGAAAGCAACCGCCGACAAAACGAGCGGTAGGCGGATCTCCGGCTCGCCAGCGAGCCACAACGCCAGTTCCGAGGTAACGATGGCAATGACCAGACTTGCGATAACGTACAGCGGCGCGTGAATCATGATCGCGCTCTCGTGCAGCGCGAACATGCCGATATAGTGCATAGAGAAGATGCCGATCCCCATGAGCGCGGCGGACAACGTCAGACGCAATGGCGTAACCGAGCCGGCGCTGATTGCAAAGACAGCGATGCCGACGACGATGACGCACACGAGGAATGACAGAAGCGTCGGCAGCACTAGGTAATCGACTGGAAATGGCAGGCGCGCTGCCAGCATGCCGACGAAATGCATGGTCCAGATGCCGACAGCTAGCGACAAGGCGGCGCCCGCCAGCAAAACGCGCCTGCTCACGCCAATCGCGCTACCGATCTGCCTTGCCAGGCTAAAGCCGACATAGGCGCCTTGAATCGCCATTACGATCGAGAGCAGGACAAGCCAGGGGTTATAGACCACCCCCATTGCCGCGTTTCCTTCCAAGCAATGCCATGCTTAATTTTATATCGGGGTCAAGGAAGCATAAATTAGATTTGCAACTCGGGCAGAAAAATAACCATACCCAGTGTCCAGATTTATAGTCTGTCGACCATTGAAATCATTGAAGTTCGTTCCAGTAGGAAGCACTCCCGACATAAATCACTCACATTTCCAAGCTCGAATCACCCTGAATATTGTGGCTGTCTTCAGCGGCGAAATCTTGTATATTTTCTATCGTTCCTTATAGGGGTGATGCGGCGGCTTGAGAAACCCAGAAACGAGCGACGCTAAACATTTGGCTTTTGGCCACATTCTTCGCATTGCGGGATTCGTGGTCGAGCTGGTGGCAATCGCGGGCGTTTATTTTGGTCTTGCCGAGTGCGCGCAATTGCTGCCGGCAGTTAATCCGATTGTAACTCCGTTGTGGCCACCAACCGGATTTGCGCTAGCGCTCGTCATGCTAAGAGGGCAGCGAATTTGGCCCGCGATTCTGGCAGGGTCCTTTTTTGCTAGCGTTATGGTTGGTCGTCCTCCTTTGGAGGCGGGGTTTATCGCAATCGGTACCTTGCTCGCGGCCTTGGCCGGCGCGATGCTGATCGATCGCCTATCAAACAGCCGTAAGATACTTGCAAGTCCCTCGGATGTTGCGAAGTTTGTACTCGTTTGCTTTGCTACCGCGTTGCTGAGTTCTTCAGTCGCAGCAGCCGGCTCAATATTTACGAGTCAAGTGAGCCAAGCTGAGCTTCCCATGACCTGGCTGACGTGGTGGTTGGTGGATGCAGCCGGGACCTCGCTCGTTGCTTCGGTCGTTATTCTCTGGGCGATGGTTTCGTTCCGCCCATTTTCCAAATGGGCCATCTTGGAAGCAGCCGGGATCTTCGCTCTCGCGGGTCTCGTTGGAATTGCTGCTTATAGTCCTCTCATCGGCGGCAGCATGATTAGAGGCGACCTCGATGGCCTGTTGCAGCATCGAAGCTTACTTGGCTTTCTTGTGTTTTTGCCGTTGATTTGGGCTAGTCTGCGCGGCAACCAACGCAATGCCGCCACAGCTGCCCTCATTTACTGCGGCTTTGCTGTATGGGGCTTCTCGGCGGGCATCAGCCCATTCCAGAAAATGGGTTTGGATGGCTCCCTGCCACTACTGCTTTCAGTGGTCGTGAGCACAGCGGCGGTTCCGCTCGTATTAGCCGCGGCAGTGGCCGAGCACCGAAGTGCAGAAGCGCGATTGCAATCTGTGCAGGACCAACTGAATCGTAAAGTTGTTGAGACGAACTTGGCGCTCGATAGCGCAAGGCGCCATTTCCAAATTCTGATTGAAGGTGTCGTTGATTATGCCATTTTCGTACTCGACATCGCAGGACGCGTCGCGAGCTGGAACAGCGCGGCGCAGCGAATCCTTGGTTACAGCACGGACGAAATTATTGGCAAACATTTCGGCATATTTTATCGACCAGACGAGCGCCGCGCGGGCGAACCAAATCGCGCGCTAGAAATGGCCATCCACCACGGCAAGTACGATGTAGAAGGTTGGCGTATCAGAAAGAATGGAACGCCCGTATTCGTTACCGGTTCAGTCACTGTGATCCGGAACAATAATGAAAATCTCATAGGGTTTGCAAATATCATCCGGGACACGACCGAACGGCGTGACGCACATGAGAAGCTGGTTGAGGCGCGCGAACAGCTTGCCATGGCTCAGAAAATGGAGGCGATCGGTAAGCTAACGGGCGGTATAGCACACGATTTCAATAATTTATTGATGATTATCGGGGGCAATGCGCAGATTTTTAAACGCCTGCTCGACCCGAAATTACCAAGTGCGATCGAAGCCATTCAGACAGCGGCCAAACATGGAGAAAGCCTCACCCGTCAATTGTTGACTTTTTCCCGTCGTCAGCACTTGAGCCCCACTGTTCTCGATGCGACACAATGCATACGCGATTTGCGGCCGATGATTCAAAGCTCCCTGCGCGGGAACATCGTGTACAACGAAAAAATTGGTACGGACGTGCTGCCGGTTAAAGTCGATCAGGCTGAATTGGAACTTTCGATTGTCAATATAGCTGTCAATGCTCGCGATGCCATGCCGAACGGCGGCACATTTACAATATCAGTCGGCCACGCACTGGCTACGCAAGAGCTCGACGTCGATAAGCGTGAAGGGACTTTCGTCGCGATTGCGTTCAGCGATTCCGGCACAGGCATTCCGCCCAACCTCCTATCTAAAATCTTCGATCCATTTTTCACGACGAAAGAGGTCGGCAAAGGTTCGGGACTTGGACTGTCGCAGGTTTATGGCTTTGCCCATCAGGCCGGCGGAACGGTAAAGGCGGAAAGCACAGTCGGACAAGGTACGACAATCACGGTATATTTGCCCTTGTCTTCAAAACAGGAAATCGCGACCAAGGAAATGTCGGCGAGGGACAATGCACATGTGCAGCGTCCTACGGTTCTCGTGGTTGATGACAGCGCCGAAGTGGCGCAGGTGACATCGTCACTTTTCGAGCACCTCGGCTTTAAAACAGTTTATCGAGACTCCGCAGACGGTGCATTGAAGTTGCTGGAGGGAGGTACGAAGTTCGACCTCGTTTTCAGCGACATTGTTATGCCTGGGGCGATCGATGGTGTCGGGCTCGCGCGGGAAATCCGCTCGCGCTATTCCGATTTGCCAGTGATCTTGACAACCGGCTACAGCGACGCGGCGCAAGCGGCGCCACCGGACTTACCCATCCTACGCAAACCTTTTGATGCCGATT
>Ga0207726_1000242_pt1 | contig 12332 bp, 11 predicted proteins | sample LuqExpMetageno40_FD_187798 | JGI IMG/M metagenome (GOLD analysis project Ga0207726, IMG submission 187798) | Tropical forest soil microbial communities from Luquillo Experimental Forest, Puerto Rico - Sample 40 (SPAdes) | ecosystem: Environmental > Terrestrial > Soil > Tropical forest ...
GGCGATGGGCCGTGCCGGCTGAAATGCTCGCGCAGGGCATCGCCCATTGCGCGGAAGGTCTCGTATATGTCCGTGTTGTTCGACTTGCCGCCGATGATGAACAGCACATTGGTCTGCTTGAGCCAATGCTTATAGCAGATGCGGGCCACCTCCTTCATTTTCTCGTAAGGCGGATTGCCGCCGAAATCCGACGAGATGATCGCATCGTCGCCGAGCACTTGCGTCACCAGCGAGTTTGCTCCGCCACCGAACGTCGGCGCGAGAATAGTTCCAGCAGGATTAATGACGAATACATCGGATTGCCCCTGATGGGTGCGGAGCTGATTGACCTCTTGTTCGAAGTCGGAAGTGTCGGCGGTGAATAGATGATCCGGCAAATCAAGTCGTTGCCATCGCGGGTCGTCACGGTCGAAGCCGCACTTGAAGTCGCAGGCGACTGGAGTGAGGCGCCCTTCGCGATCCGGCCGCATGCGGATCGGGTTGAGCTCGAGCGTAGTGATCCCATAGTGGTGCACAAGCTCCCAAAGCTTGGGCAGATGCTGGACCAGCGGCGAGATGATTTCCTTCGGCGCGCCGATATCGGTGAGCGCGTTGGCGACGACAAAAGCCTTTAAGCCAGTCAGCGCTTCGAACGGCACATGCGCGATGTATTTCTTGTCCAGCTCTTCGATGTCGACCCCGCCTACATGGGTCAGCGTCATGGTGGGGGCGCGGAATTCGGTGGAATCGGTGATGGCGAAATAGACCTCATGCTGGGTCGGCACGCCGCTTTCGAAGGTCACGCCGTTGGCTTTGGCGACCACATTGCCGTGGCGATGTTCGGCAAAGTACAGGCGCTCCTTCTCCGCCAGGGCCGTCTTAAGATCGCTTGCTTTGCCAATTAGCCCCGACTTCCCTTTCTTGCCGACGCCGCCCTTGAACAGCGGTTTAATGAAGATGAGCTTATGCTGATCGATGAGACCCTGAATCTCGTCTTCACTCGCTCCCGGACCGAGGACTTCGGAGGTAGGAAAGTCCACGTGAGCCAACAGGCGCGAACCATAGAGCATTCCGGTAATGTTCATCTTACTTCTCGCACTAAACCAGTCGCGATAGCAGGATCAGCACTGAGGTGACGGTGATGGCGCCGCCGATACGGGTGGCGATCTGCGCAAACGGCATCAATTGCATTCGGTTCGCTGCGGTAAGGATTGCAACATCGCCTGTGCCGCCCTGGCCACTGTGGCAGGCATTGATGATAGCCGTCTCAATGGGATACATCTTGAGCCATCGACCGATCAGCGCTCCGGTTGCCATCAGTGTCGCCACCGTGCTGACGATCGTGATGAGATTTGGAAGATTGAATGCTGCCATCAATTTGTCCCACGGCGTCATGGACACGCCGATGGCGAACAGAAGCGGATAGGTGACGGCGGTGGAGAAGAACTTATAGACGACGAGGCCGCCCCGCTGCAGGTGCGGCGAGACCGCCTGAAACAGTTTGGCAAGCACCGCAAGGAACAGCATGGCGACGGGCGCCGGAAGACCAAACAGGCGGTAGCACATGATACCCAGGAGATAGAGCGTGATAGCCGTGAGCCCTGCGGCCGCGACGGTACCGACGTCAATCGGCGCGCCGCTCTCATCCGCCGCCTCCTCCTTGGCGGTATCCATTTCGTCGTGCTCGCCCGGCTGGAGCCTACCTTCGCCGGTCAGGTAGGGGTAACGCTTACCGACATAGTTGAGCGTTCCCGCAAGCAGGATGGCGGTGAGGCTGCCGAGCATGACAGGCGGCAGCACCTGCGCGAACATGTCGCCCTGAGGCTGGCCGATGATTTCCGAATAGCCGATCGAGAGCGGGATGGCGCCCTCGCCGACGCCGCCGGCCATGATCGGAATGACCACGAAGAAGAACGTGTGAAAGGCACCCAGCCCAAGCAACGTTCCGACCAGCGTGCCGACGATGCCGGCAGCGATCGAGCCAATCGCCAGCGGCACGAATATTTTGAGGAATCCTTGCACCAGTACCCGGCGGTCCATGCCCAGGATGCTCCCGACGATAATGCAGGCGATGAACAGGTAAAGGAAGTTCGTATATTTGGTGAATTCGACAACGGACTTTTCGATTTGCGGGGGCAGCAGTTTGTAGTACGCGAGCGCAGATGGGACGAACGTGGCAAAAATTGCGGGTGCACCGATGTTGCGGAGCACAGGAATTCGCTTGCCGATTTCCGCGCAGGTGAAGCCACCGATCACCAACACGGCGATCATGGTGGACACCTCGCCTTTGATGTCTCCGGTGTAGGTCAAGCCCGCAAGAAGTACGATAAGGATGACGTAGACAGGGATGGGGATGATCCCGATCCGGATGTCGACGATCTTCCACCACCCACTCGGCCACCACCGAGTCCGTGGCAAGTCCGGTGAAGCCGGCGCCAAGATGCTCTGCTGCATGGTCCGCTCCAACTATGCGCTTCCGCGAAGAGCCGAAAGCGTCCGCGGTCAGCCTCTCGTCAGTCTTGAAACTTGTTGAGATCGATCTCGGGTCGACGCTCGTCCGTCTCCAGGTCGCTGTTCGTCGGATCGTCGAACAAGACCGCCGCATGCTTGATGAATCGGTCGTCAAAGGTCCTTTGCAAATCAATCTTCTTGTTGCTTAGATCGGCATCGAACGTCGCCATCATCTTTAGGCCACTGTTCATTCCCTTGGCGGTGATGACCCCTGTTCTCGAATAGACCAGCAGATTTGCTTTTAACGCTTTTATGTAGAGTTCCCGGTCGCCAAGAAAGTAGTCGGCCGGCACCGCATCCACTATCTCGTCCGTCGTCGCAGTCGCGATCCATCGCAGAGTCTTATAAAACGCATTGACCAGCGCCTGCATCGTGGCCGCGTTGGCGACAAGGAATTCCTGCTTGGCATAGATCACCGCCGCCGGATTGGTGCCCCCAAAAATCTCGTAGTTCACCCGCGGGAACCGGGTATCAACGAGAATTCGTATGGCACCGTCCTGCTGCAGACGAGTAATGACCGGATCAAGGTTGGAGATCGCGTCAATTTCGCCCGTTTTCATCGCGTCGACGGCCCCTTCACCGCCGCCCACGCCAATGAAGGACGCGTCGGTCGGGGCCAGGCCGGCCTTCGCCATCAGATAGAGCACGAAGAAATGACTTGAAGAGTTCAGGGCGGTCACGCCGATTTTGAGACCCTTCAGGTCAGCAATCGACTTGAAAAGCCGGTCCTTGCCGACAGCGAGCACCACGCCGGGAAACCGGCCAAGTTCGATCACGGCGCGGACGTCGTGCCCCATGGCCTGCGCCCGCAAAATGTGCTCGTACGCGCCCGCCGCGATGTCGATAGAACCCGCAAGTAGGGCATCGAACGCTTGCCCCCCGCCTTCAAAATCGCTCATCGTGACGGCAAGCCCGTAGTTGCGAAAATGTCCGCGCCTCTCAGCGATGGTCACGGGCAAATAATAAAGATGCGATTTGTTGGCGACGCCAAGCTTGAGCGAGGGGCGCTCAAGCTGTTGCCCAAAACCGGATTAGGAAAAGCCGTGCACAGTACCAGGCTTGCCATACCAGCGGAGAAGGCCCGACGGTCGTAGTGCATTTCTGCCATGGCCCTGCCAACGAACTGCACTGTTTTTGCATCATCACGCCGTTACGACATTCTTGGCAATCTCTAAATCTAGAATACCAGAGTCCGCCCGATGCGTCGTATTTTGCCGGTTTGCTGGCGCGCGCGTCTCGACGAGCTTGCGAGCGAGGCACGCAACTCTTGTGCGGGCAGTGCCAAAACCGCGCCAAGGTCACAGCGCGACTGCGCTGGACAGAACCACCAGGAGGTTTGCCCAGATTCTGTTCGCCCTAGCGAGGCAACAATGCTTCAGTTACCTGTGCAGCCAACGACTCAGGCCGAAGCTGAAGCCCAGGAGCGCATTGCCTATGCAGGCTGATATCCGCATTTAGCTCAGAGTGGACGTTTCAATCGAATATCCGCTCTTGGGCGCACTCTAGCGGCCATTGATAACGAAGTCACGCCAAGAAAATGCCCGGCTCGCCGGGGAACCGGGCCCAAGTCTTGGGAGAAATGTCAAAATCGAACACGGCAACCGGTGACTCGCGGACATCGGTTATTGCACTGCACATGTCTGCTTTTGACCCATACCGGGCATCGTCAGTGAGTTCGACTCGATGAAAAGAACAGCGCTCCTGCGTTAGGGCGCGGTTCTACTTCTCGATCAGATGATAAACTCTCGCAGAGCCACCTCGCAGCTATAGCTTTGGCGTTAACAATATTCACTTTGCCAGGTTAAAGCGCCAACTATTTCCTCCCCTCCCGCTATTTCCAGCGCCTCATCGGATACGTCTTACGTAGGGATGTTTTCTTCGTCCAAGTTGCTTGGGAACTTCATCATGTTTCTTCTCCTGTGGTTGAACACTGCAGGAAAAGACTGCAAAACCGTCTGAAATATTCCCGGTGGTTGGAAGCCAGTGGTTCACTTTTGGATAACGAGATTGGGAGGACCGCCTGACCTGCTCCTCAGAGCGGGTTTGCAAGTTCGGCGTGGGCCGAGATGGGCCAAAAGCGATGCGAGCCGTAGGGCCGCTCAGCGGCTTCAACTCGCCATTCTGAGCGGAAGTGTGGGCTATGATCTTCGGCTACTTTAGGAGATGAAAACTACTCATGGCTCCCTGGTCGCACCTCGATACGGCGCAAGTGCCTGGCGGTGGCAAATTGCGGCTCATGCAGCGCGGCGCCGAATTCTCAATCAGGCTCGATAGCAACGAGTTAATGAACAGTCGCCTGACCGCTACGGAACAGGCGCTCGCGACAATCGCCTGCGAGAAAGTCCGAACCCGCGTGCAGCAAAAAGTCCTGATTGGCGGATTAGGTATGGGGTTCACATTGCGAGCGGCCCTCGTCGTGCTCGGAGAGGACAGCCAAATCATCGTCGCCGAACTGGTCCCCGCGGTGGTTGCGTGGGCACGCGGTCCGATGGCAACTCTATTTGGGGATAGCTTGACCGATCCGCGCGTGCGCATTCGAGAAACCGATGTCAGCGAGATGACCCGCGCGGCGCGCTCCGAATACGATGCGATCCTGCTGGACGTCGACAATGGGCCTGAAGGAATAACTCGCGAATCCAATGACAGACTGTATGATCTGGACGGACTAACGTCCGCGTACATGGCGCTGCGTCCTGGCGGTGTTCTTGCGGTGTGGTCTTCGACGTCTGATGCGAAATTCACGGCGCGGCTGAATAAGACGGGTTTCGACGTGGTCGAAAATCCATTGCGGGCCAAGGGGCCGCAAGGCGGCGCGAAACATTTCGTCTGGACGGCTACGCGGATCAAATAATTTCTTCGACTTCTGTGCACCACCCGCGTATTGGAGTCGACGCTAACGCGCTCCCATCGGGCCGCTGGGCGCTACGCGAGAAACTCGTCAGCTGCCGCGCTCAGACTTGATTGCAAGCCCTAGACATTCAAATCACAATTTGCAATGTGCGGTGCCGAGTGCCTTGGCAGTCTTGAGATCGACTACCAGCTCATATTTGTTGGGAGCTTGCGTGGTGGCCTCCCGTTAGGGCCGGATTTGGATCTGAGTAGCTGTACTAATTAGTTAGGCGGTGCGATTCCGCGGCCGACGTTGACACGGCTTGTCACGTAGCTTCCATCCGGCTGTCTGGTCGCGGCTGAGATGTACACCTTCGCTCCTGGCTTCAACTCGTCCCTTTGTGCAGTTTCGTAAGCCACAATATCGGTTTCGGACGTTATTGTGATGCGCTTTTCTCCATCTCTATAGCCAATCACGATTGCAGTGCTGTCCGCCTTCTCAACAGTTCCATCTACCGAAGACTTGGCCAGGGTCCTCACCGTGCCGTTCGTCATGGTGCTTTTGGGTTTGTAATCGTAAGGCCGATCACCCTCCCCGGCGCCACGCATCGACTCCGGAAAAATGTGAACTTCGATGGCCTTCCAACTGCCATCCGATTCAGGTAGTGCGGTCGCTCCGACGAAGGAGCCAGGCTGAATACTCGCCAAAGAACTTTTCACGATCGCCACGATCTTAGTATCTGCGGTGAGAGCGATCGCCATCTTATCGCCCATCGCGGTCACGACGGTCACCACCGACCCATCCACCTGCTCGACAGTGCCTCTCACCCGTACCGTCGCGGCTTCAGCCATGGCAAATGTAACGAGAGTTGCGGCGAGGCAAACTCCTAGAGCGGTCCGAGTCCACATCGAGAGTCTCCCCTGGAGATTTCGGCCAACGCGCCATCATCCGCTGTTAAGGCGCCATCATGACATAGGGCCACCAGAAGCGCTCGTCTCGTATAAGCGGAGGCTAAAAAGGGTCAATTCGACATCAATGTTGGCAATGTCATACTCGCCAAAATGCCACGTGTGGCGCCGCCTAACATATACTCGCGCAGGCGGGAGTGGCCGTAGCCTCCCATAATCATGAAGTCAGCCGAGATATCCGCGGCATGCGAAAGGATCGCATCCGAAACCCCCATGTCCACGGCCGGGATGCGCTTGACCTCGACATTAAGTCCATGTCGAGAAAGATGTTGTCCGATATTATCGATCCCGGTCGATTTAACATTATTCGTTGGACCAGTTACCATCGTAAATATTTCGATCATCTTGGCGCACTCAAGCAACGGCATCGCATCACCGATGGCGCGAGCCGCGGTTCGACTTCCGTCCCAACCGACCATAACACGTTTAAATTCTGCGCCCTTTGTATGGACGTGCGGCACGACGATCACGGGCCGCCCAGATTCAAACAATGCCCCTTCGATGATGGATATTTCCTCGGCGTCATCGGACACGGCTTGACGGATCACGGAGAGATCGAAACTGCGGGCAAGGCGGCCAAACGTGTTGCCGACCTTCCCCACCGCCACGTCTATCACCTGCGACTCAGTGGTGACGCCGGCCTGCTTTGCAATTGCTTCAAAGCGAGCTGTGGCTTCGTTCGCTAGATGTCTATTTGCGGCACGCTGGGCGTCGACAAGTTCCGCTGGAATTCCGACCATTAGGTTGGCACTGATCTTTGGGTCATAGACGAAAGCAATGCCGACAAGATGCGCCTTGAATATGTTTGCCAGGGAAACGGCGTAATTCGCTGCCGAGTCTCGGTCCACCCCAATGGTGAGATTGACAACGATATCCTTGATCATCGCTCACTGTCTCTCATTCCTCTTCCGCGGTACAGCCGCGAGGAGAGTGCTTGATTGAATGATCATTGTAGCGCTTACGCAAGCATCGCGTAGCCTTGGAGGGGCCGATTGACAGCTCTGGCACTCCCTGAGCGGTGCAACGGCCCTATCTAGGCCACGTGGGGAGCGCCCGGTTCGCTACCGGGCGCTTTTGTTTTTGTACCGTTCTGTAATGCAAGATTGGCTTGAATATCGACGCGGTGCTGGAGGCGACATGATGGGCACCAGCGCGGCTCCGAAGCATGAATCGCTAGCCGAATACGCCGCTTATCCCAATTGCAGGAGTGTTCGCAGCAATCCACTCCTTACCGATTGAAGGAGGCATGGTGCCGGCGGATGGATTTGAACCCCCCCGCTTATGAAGCGTGAGCGTCTGACGCGGCCGGTGGCTGAGTCGGGGGTTCAGCGCGGGGTTTGGCCAAAAACGGGTTTGGTTTCAAACGGGATTGGCTGAGGGAGAGGAACTGAAAACGAACCTTCTCGGCTGCCGCGAGGCATTCTGGGCCCGGCGAGCCGCTCATTCCTAGCCTCCTACATACTGTTCCGGGCGCCTATGTCCGCACCCGCACGGTCGTTGCACCTGGAAACTCCGGTACCTCCACACCCCCGTAGCTGCCGAAGCAGACCTAACGCGGCTCTGCTTTGAAGTCCGCTGAGCGCCATAAGCGGGCATCGGGAGATGCTCTCTAGGATATTCGTTGATCCGTCACGTCTTGAGTGAGGTCTGCCCGGCTCTCACCGCGTCGACCACCATCCGGATGGCCTGGATGACGACTGGGGCGTTGTCGATCATGATGTTGTGTCCCGAGTGCGTGTCGGTGATGTGCACCGCGCCGGGCACGAGCTGCGCGAGCTCGTTCTGGGCCGCCGAGTTCGCTCGGTCGACGACCGCCCCGAAGTCCGGCGGTGTATCCGACGGCAGCTCACCAGCCTGAATGAGCTTCGGAACGACATCGATGAACTTGTCGCTGGCCGTGAGCACGACGACCGGCATAGGCCTTAGCGCTGCCGCGGCGGCCGTCTGGTCCAGAGTCTCATCAAAATCCTGCCGTTCCAGATCGGGGTAGGCCGCGAGGGCCTTGGCGGGCCGGGCGTTGATGCGCTTCCAGATCTTCCACTCCTCAGGTGTCATCTGGGCGCGAAGCTCGGGCGTGAGGACGTCAACGAACACTATGCCTTTGACCTCGTTAGGATGCTGGCCGGCGAAGACCCGTGCTATCGTGCCGCTGAAAGAGTGTGCGACGAGGACGTAAGGGCCCCGTACGTCGGCCGCCTTCAGCAGAGCGACGAGGTCGTCGACCCCGTTTTGAGGACTGGTCGGCTGGGGCACCGGGTCGCTGCGGCTGAAGGTTTGGTCGAGATGCGGCGCACCGGGTCGGTCGTAGGCGCACACCCGCGTCGTCTTCTGGATGTCGTCGTAGACCGTCGGACCCTTCTGATCAGCAGCTTGCCATAGATCAGACGCGGTGTCCGTGCCCGATATGAGCAGCACGGTGGGTGATCCGCTGCCATGACACTCGATGTACATCATCCTTCCCCCGCCGACGTCGACTCGCTTGGCGAAGGCCTCAGCGCGCGCCGTTGTCGCCAGCGAGCAAGCGAGCGCGATAAGAGCCACCAACTTCACCACGATGTGTTTCACGGGTATTCGCCTTTCAGACCCGGCTAATCGCGAGCCATCGTGCTGGCCTATTTTGGCTTGTCCGTCGAATGCGTTCTCCTAAATGATCGACGGAGCAAACGTATCGCTAGCCAAAGAAATGCCAGCGCTTACTTACATTCGGAGCACGGGCTTGATGGTGAGCCCCCTTTCAGCATCCTTGGCAGCCCGATTGATGTCGGCCAGATCATAGAACGTGATCATTCGATCGACCGGCATCTTGCCATCCATCAGCAGCTCGACGAGATGAGGGATGAACTCTTTCGGATGGCTCTCGCCTTGGATGACACCATGCACTGTTCGACCAAACTGCAGGAATGGCATGTCCAGCGTCACCTCCGTCCCGCTGCGGGCGCTGCCGAGCAAGACGCAGGTACCGGCTGGCATTAGTGCGTCAACTGCCTCACGAAGCACGGCAGGTTGCGCTGACGTTTCCAGGGAAAAGCGCACGCCGTGACCGGTGATGCGCCTGACTACAGACACTACATCCATGCTGGTCGTGTGATTCAGCAAGTGGGTGGCACCGAGCTCGCGCGCAAGTTCAAGTCGCCGCTCGTGAACATCGATGGCGATGATCGGGTCGCAGCCTGCGACCTTCGCCGCCATTACTCCCGATAGCCCGACCGCGCCCACGCCGAACACTGCGAACGCGTCGCCCGCTTTGGGTTGCATCGTGTTGAATACAGCTCCCGCACCGGTTTGCCCGCTGCACGCGAATGGACCGATCAACTCGAGTGGAGCGTCTTTCCTCACCTTCACCACGAAACGTTCATTGGCGAGAGTATGCGACGCGAACGAGGACTGCTGAAAATACGCACTGTAGACTTCAGCCCCATTGTTGCTGAGCATCGTTGAGCCGTCCGGCCGCGTTCCGGAGAATTTCCAGTCGAAAGATTTTTGGCAGTGCGAATGCAGGTCGCGGCGGCAGTTCGCGCACACCCCACACCAAGGAAACGACATGACGACGTGATCGCCGACCGCGACCGTGGAAACGCTCCTACCGACCGCCTCGACAATCCCGGCGCCTTCGTGGCCGTACACGCACGGGTATGGCGTATTGTAGTATCCGTCGCGGCCATGCAAATCTGTAGCGCACATGCCGCTCGCTCCGACGCGCACAAGCACTTCGTCCGGCCGAGGCTCCGCGAGCTCAAGCCGTTGGATGACGAACGGTCCGAACTTCTCCTGGACGACAGCAGCGGTGACTTGCATCGTCACTTTCCGAACGTCTGCTGAAGCTCACCATCCTTGTATTGCGGCGGATACAGAATGACCTGGCGATGACCCGTCATGTACTGTTCAAGTCCGCTGCCTTGTACGTTCTGAAACTGGACAAGCAAGACCCGAGGAGTTTTCCACTCGCCCAACTTGTCGAATTCAATTTGCCCGACGATGGTATCGAACTTATTCTCGTGGATGTAACGGGCAAGTTTATCGTCATCAAGAGTCTTGGTGGCATTGATCGCCTGCTCGATGACTTGCATTGCAGCATAGGCGAACGGGGGCTGATAGAATCCGAGGGGATCAACGCCGGCGTCTTTAGCGCGAGCCTGAAACTTCTTCAGGAATGCTTCAATTCCGGGAAAGTCCAATTTCTGGCTGGGCACGTAAATATGGTAATTCACGAGGCCATTGAGATTGTCAGCCAATTGCCCCATGAATGAGGCGTATTGCATTCCGACCATCGCGCCGCCAAAAAGTTTTGTCTTTAGGCCGATTTCCTTCGCGGCTCGGACCATGCCCACGGAGTCCAGTGGGTATGAAGCCAGCAGCACGACGTCTGGGCTCGCGGCCTGGACCGCCCGCGCGATGGGAGTGTAGTCGACCGTAGCCGGTGGATACGTCCTGTCGTAGACGATTTTGAGGTTGTACTCCTTAGCAATATCGCGCGCAGCCTTCAGCACATTGTTGGAGAATTCCGCGTCTGCACCGACAAGCGCGACCGTTTGTGGAACAGGAGTAATGGTTTTCGCGACCTCGAAGAAGTTGCGAGAGAGAATTCTAGGGTCGGAGCCGAAAGGCGCGCTCTGGAAATACCGATTGTATTTGAATTCCGCATTTGCGGTCAGCGCTAACAGCACCATGACTATCTTGTTACGCTGCATGATCTGCGGCATCGCGGCGCCGATCAAATTCGTTGCAGCACCCATCAGGATGTCGACCTTGTCGACGTTCAACAGCTTCGAGTAAATGCCGGGAACGGTCGTCGCATTGGTCTGATCGTCGTAGTAGACGAGCTTCACGGGACGACCAAGCAGGCCACCCTTTGCATTGATTTCCTCAGCCCAGATTTCCTTGGATAGGAGATGAGCCTTGCCGGACGAGGCAAGGCTTCCCGTAAGGGAGACGCTGAACCCTATCTTAATTGGCTCGGCCGCGTCGGATTTTGCTGGCGTCCAGCCAAGCAGCGCCACTACTGCCACAACGAGTAAGAACGACCGACGCCTAAAATTCATGTTGCCCCTCCCGTTGGATCACATTGTTCTTGATTTAGGAGGTTACTGAATACTGCCGCGCCCTTCCACTCCTTTTCGGGCAGGGGCGTATCGACCGCGGAGCCCTTCAATATTCAAACGAGAGGCGCTGTACGCCTCATCAATCTCGCGGGCTTTTTTCTTCTTCTCGACTGTCGCGGCGTCGTCCCGGGCGCCGCCTTTACCTGCCGGGCCTGGCGCAGCCAAAGGCAATGCCTCGCCGTCAACGCGACAACTCAATGCCAGGCGGCGAAGTTGCTTGCGCATCCCCTGCTGGCCGGTATTCGGCGCCAATCGTTAAAGTCCTAGCTGTTTTGATGGCGAGAGGTCAGCGAGGAATTTCAAAACAAGGTTCTGATTAAGCCACGCCGCGCCGACAAGACCGCAAAGCGCTTGAGAGCGCGGATCAGGTGAAGTGGTTGACTACTTTTTTTTTGACAGTTCAGTTAGACCGACGGTGTCAAGCGTGACGCTGTCGCCAATGAGCGGCGTGGTCCGCCATTCCACCGCCCGTCTGGCCGTTTGAACGCGGGGCAGACACTTAGTGAGCAGGGGCGCAAAACGGGCTGGCGGAGGGAGAGGAACTGGAAACGAACCTTCTCTGCTCCCGGGGGTATTCCGGACCCGACGAGCCGTTCGCCCCTGCATGCTCCGAGCGCCTATGGCCGTCCCGGACGGTCGTCGCGCCTGGAAGCTCCGGTATCCACATCCCTCAGCTTGCCGAAGCAGACCTAAACGGCCCGACGCTTATCGGGGGCCATGGAGCTGGTGGTAGCTAGTTGGCGGAGATCCGCTCATCACCCGATAAGGGACGTCAGAGCGATCATACCGGCTGTCCGCCAATCAGTTCGCAGCGGCTTCGGAATATCGCGCGTAGAAATGGGACATGCGCTGTTGCCACATAGCGACAAACGCATCTGAGGTGACGTTATTGACGTTTTTCCAGATGCGTTTGACTGCCGGAAGTGTATTGCCCCAGATAGCGCG
>Ga0207726_1000245_pt1 | contig 12269 bp, 11 predicted proteins | sample LuqExpMetageno40_FD_187798 | JGI IMG/M metagenome (GOLD analysis project Ga0207726, IMG submission 187798) | Tropical forest soil microbial communities from Luquillo Experimental Forest, Puerto Rico - Sample 40 (SPAdes) | ecosystem: Environmental > Terrestrial > Soil > Tropical forest ...
ACGAGGTCCGAGAACTTCGTCTCCTTCCTCGGTGACCTGGTGAGGCAGACCCCCGACGGGCTCGACCTGCACTGCATCGTCGACAACTTCAAAGCCCACGACACGGACCTGGTGCACGGCTTTCTCATCGAGAACCCGCACGTGCACCTGCACTTCACCCCAACCCATGCCAGTTGGCTCAATCAGGTCGAGCTGTTCTTCTCGATCCTCGAGCGCAGGGTGCTCCGTCGCGGCGAGTTCGACTCGGTCGACCACCTGGCGGAACGCGTCATCGCCTTCATCAAGGATTACAACCGGCGGGCAGCCCCGTTCCGGTGGACCTACGACGACGGCCGACCGCTCATGGCCGCGTAAGTCACAATGACTTACGCGCGGGACCACTAGTGCCCTACCACAAAGGTTCGCGCGCTCCCGGGCACTTGAAGGCCATGGTCTGTCGTGGCATGGGGTCCTGCCGGCTCCCTTTCGGTGGGTGACGATCCGGGAGGGGTGTCGCGAACGGTCCAGTGGATCGACGGGAGACGGACGCTCGGTTCTGACGCCGAGGAAGCCGCCCGGGTCAGGCGGCTCGGGATCTGGGTCGGCCCCAGCGGCGCTGGGCCTCACCGCGCAGACGTGCCCTGTGCTTGCGCTCGAGGGCCAAGATCTCCGGATCGCGGGTGTGGGCGTTGCGCCACCGGATGTAGGCGCGGATCGCCTTGGCCAGTTCGGCGTGGCTCTGGTGGTCAGAGTTCGCGATGGTGAACTCGCGCAAGGGTCCGAAGTGCGCCTCGATGGGGTTGGTCCACGAGGCGCAGGTCAGGGTGAACACCAGCTCGACGTCGTTGGCCGCACACCACTGGCGCACCATCGGGCCGCGGTGGTGGTTCAGGTTGTCCAAGATCACCTAGACCGGGCCCTCCGCGATGTGGGCACGGATGGCCTGGAGCGCACGCAGCGTGGGCCGGGCCCCGTCTTGGGCTCGATCCGGCCATAAAGGCGGTCGGCGCCGACCGAGTAGAAGGCGAAGAGCTGCTTGGTCCCGTGCGGCTTGTGGTAGTTGGCCCGGAGGCGCTGTGGCCTGGAGATCTGGGCCCAGCACGAGCCACCTTCAGGCTTGATGGCGAGAGGGCCGAACTCCTCGAAGGCAAAGGTGCGCTCCCGTTCGTGTTCAAGGAGGTACTCCATGCGGGCCAGCTTCTCCTCGCGGCGCGGATCGGGGGACTCCCTCCAGGACTTGGTGCGCTGGACGGTGATCTGCTCCTCGGCGAGGATCTGGCGCAGACGCTCACGCGGGATCGAGATCTTTCAGCCCTTCTTGGTGGCGAGATAGTGCGCCAGCTTGCGCACGCTCCAACGGCTGAAGGGCTGGCCGAGACTGCGCGGTCGGTTCTTGGTCGTCGCGACGATGCGTCGACGCTGCTCAGTCGTGATCCGGCGGGGACGGCCACCCGCCCACTGAGGGTCCAGGGCGCGCATCCCCTTGTCGTTGAACGAGTGGATCATCTCGCGCACCCGGTCGGGGCTGGTCTGGACCAGCCGGGCGATGGTCGCCACGTCGTTGCCGCCGGCCGAGGCCAACACGACGAGGGCGCGGCGCCACTTGACGATGGAGCGGTCTGTCTTGCCGCCACCGCGACAGACGATGCGCTGGAGCTGGTGGCCCTCCTCATCGGAGAGCCGTCGTACCTTCACTGCAGGAGCCATGCGCAGAGTCTGCGCGACCTGCCAGCTCAGGTGGTGGACGCGCCCCGATGGATGGTGGTCAGGGCACTAGGTCGGATTGGCTCCTGGACGGTTCGCGTCTGCAGCGCAAACAATTGGAGGCTGCGATGGGAGGCAGTCACTACTCTCGAGACGACAACGCAGAACCATCGCCTCCAGACATTGAGAGCACGTGGTCGTGCGGCCGCTCTCACGGCCACCAACTCGGCGGGAGAGCTGTCGGACCGGGATCCCATAGGACTGGTGGCATTTCCACACTGGTGCAGACCGCCGCAGCCCAAAATGGCCCCCATCGAGGTCTCGAAGTCCACCAGTCATCTACTCGTAACTGGATGCTCCCTTTCTCGGCCCAGAACCGACCCACAGGTCCGTGGTGGTTGTCGTGGACCGTCAGTGCTAGAACAGCTGGTTGACCAGGGAATTTCGGCATTTTTCCGTTAATGGGCGACTTGACTGGAACCTCAGACGTACGACGTGTACCATCCGCGGAATCAGAAACCTGTGGTATGAACCTCCCGGTAGGACCGGATGGCGCTTTACCACTGCATAAGGGGGAGGAAGCCCGAATGATTGGGTCGCGTTACCTGCGTTGCACAGCGGTCGTTGCCGTAGCTCTTTTCTCGGGGACACTGGTTGCGAGCTATGGAGCACCCGCTACGACGTCGTCAGCGGCTGTCGCAGCGGAACATCTGGCGCCAATCAAGATTGGCGTCATTAGTACGGAAACCAGCTCGTCTGGGCGGAATACGGACGGACAGGTGACCGCTCAGCGCTGGCAAACGTACATCAACTCGCATGGCGGGATTGCGGGCCACCCGGTTGAGATCATCTTCAAGGACGACGGCGACAACCCGGCAACAGCAGCACAGGACTTCGCGGAATTGCAGCAGCAGGGCGTGATCGCCATCGGGGATGACAGCCTCGTCGACTCAGCGTTTAAATCGGCCGCGGATGCCGCGCACATTCCCGTCATCGGGTTGGGCCAGAGTTCAGCATCGACGCTCTACGGCTCGGATCCGAACTTCTTCACCGGTTTCGGGACAGTCACGGCCAACGCCTATTGGACTGAAGCAGAACTGGCCAAACAGGCCCACGACAAGACGATGGGTTTCATCTATTGTTCGGAGATCCCCTTGTGTGCCCAAGCCAGTGCCGGCACTGCACCATTCGCGGAAAAGATGGGTATCAAGGCCAGCTTCAAGGTAGCGGCCAGTTCAAGCGCACCCAATTACACGGCTCAGTGCCTGGCCGCGAAGGATGCGGGCGTCGATTTCTTGATCGTCGCCTTGCTGGGCTCGGGCGGCCGCAACGTGGTCAATGACTGTGCCGCCCAGGGTTACTATCCGACGGTTCCGCTCGGAGGACCAAACTCCGGTCCGGCCTTCATTGACAACCCCAACCTTCACAACGCGGTCGGCGAAGCAGGAACAATTCCCTATTTCGTGAAGAACGAAGCCACCGCAGCGTTTCACAAGGTGATGAACAGCTACATCCCTCACGCATCATCGGCGGACACCCTGATGACCACCTGGGTAGGTCTCGAAATTATCAGCGAGGCCCTGGCAAAGGTGGGAGCGAAGACGCCGACCGCCGCAGACCTATACACCGGGTTGTACGCCCTGAAGGGCACGAACCTCGGCGGACTCACGCAGACGCTCCACTTCGTCAAGGGTCAACCCGTGAAGCAGTCCTGCGCCTTCTACTACTCGCTGATCAACCACAAGCTGGTCACCCCGGAGGGAACAAAGCCGGTCTGCCCGCCTGCGAATGTGTGAACCGCAATCCGTCAACGGGAGTGAGGAGAACGGTAGAACTCGCGTCGTGTAGCGAAGAGTCATTAGCCCAAACAGATGCGATGTCCAAGTATCGCTTCACCCGGGTGGGAGCAGATGCGTGATGACGACAAATAGCGACTGGCTTCACGAGTTGGAGGAAGCGGTCTGGCAGGAGCATGAGCGATGGCGCCACAGCGTTCAACCCAGAAACGTGCGCGTAATGGGTGTCGCTTACTCCTGGCTGAAACCAGCGGCGCGGGCCTTTGGACGGGCGATCGCCTTCTCGGGAGCAGTTGTGTTCTGTTCGCCTCTGGCCGCCAAGTATCTCCAGACCTCGCGGGAAGAGTCATCCCATGAGGCAGCTCACGAGCAGTTACGGTAGGGCACCTCAGCGCGGAGGCCGTCGGCAGCACGTGGCTCCTGTGAAGGCCGATCTGTTCGCCGCGGCGATACTGAGCTAAGGCCTGCTCGAGGCGTGTCGCAGGGCTTTGTGGCTAGCGATGACTCCCAGGAATCGATCTGGGAAGTAATGCGGACAGCTCGCTCCGTTCGTCAATTCCGCGATGAACCAGTCGAGGACTCGGTTCTTCTACGGTGTCTCGAGGCAGCAACATGGGCACCATCCGCGGGTAATCGCCAACCATGGCGCTTTGTCGTGTTGAGGTCTTCGACTGCACGTCGTGCGCTCGATTCGGCGGCACGCGCTGCCCTTGAGTTGATTCAGACCACGTACCGTCTTGATCGACCAGGTCCCAACAACCGGACATCGAGGGCGAGAACGGCCCAGTCTATCGTCGCTCTGCATGAATCGGCAGACCGGATCCCTGCTGCCGTCCTATTTGCCGTACGTCGAGAGCTAGAGATCCCTCTTTTCGCGCAAGGCGCATCAATATACCCAGCGTTGCAAAATTTTCTGCTTGCAACCAGGGCAGTGGGTCTCGGCGCTGTGGTCACCGGATGGCATGTGACGGGCGAGCACTTGCTTCGCCGCGCAGTTGGAGTTCCACCTGCATGGCAGCTGGCGGCACTCGTGGTCGTTGGTTGGCCCCAATCGACGAATCACAGGCCCGTCAGACGCAGACCCGTGGCGCGGGTTGTGTATTTCGACCACTGGGGCAGTGGTTCGCGGCACGGCCAGCATGTCGAGGACATGGCGTAAAGACGGAAAGGAAACGGATCGCATGTCTTGGGATTTTTCGACCGAATCCGAGTTTGAGACGAAGCTCACGTGGATGCGGGAGTTCGTGCACAATGAGGTCTTACCGCTTGAGACACTCAACCTGACCTACGACCAGCTAATGACTGCAGTGTACCCATTGCAGTCTAAGGTCAAAGCCCAGAAGCTCTGGGCGGCGCACTTGCCGCCCGGACTTGGAGGCATGGGCTTTGGACAAGTAAAGCTCGGGTTGATGCACGAGATCCTGGGTCAGTCCCCCCTAGCACCGCTTGTCTTCGGTAACAACGCGCCCGACTCCGGTAACGCGGAGCTCTTAGCGGTGGGCATCGAAGAGACGGGCGATGAAGAACAGCGTCGACGCTGGCTGCAACCGTTGCTCAATGGTGAGCTGCGCTCGGCGTACTCCATGACTGAGCCGCACACCGCCGGATCGGATCCGACGTTACTTACCACGGCGGCCGTGCGTGACGGTGAAGAGTGGGTCATAAATGGCCACAAGTGGTTTACAACGAACGGCTCCGTCGCCGACTTCCTCATCGTAATGGCGGTGACCAATCCTGATGTCCATCCCTACCAGGGATCATCGATGATCATTGTGCCCACCGGATCTCCGGGAGTGAACATTTTGCGCGACGTGACAACCATGGAGAACCCGAATACGCCGTACGGCCATTTCGGAAACCACGCCGAGATCGTCTACACCGACGTGCGGGTGCCCGCCGGCAACCTCGTCGGGCGCGAGGGCTCAGGCTTCGCCCTGGCCCAGAAACGGCTGGGTCCCGGGCGCATTCATCACGCCATGCGCTGGTTGGGCCAGTCACGGAGGGCGTTCGACATGCTCTGCGAGCGCGCTGTGTCGCGCTACGCCCACGGCTCGACTCTGGCCGAGAAGCAGACGGTGGCCAACTGGGTTGCCGATTCCTTGGCCGAAATGCACGCGGCGCGCCTCATGACGCTGCAGGCCGCCTGGAAGATGGACACACAAGGCCCGCAGGCGGCCCGTGTCGAGATAGCCATGATCAAATACTTCGGCGCCAAGGTGCTCTACGACGTGATCGACCGGGCGATCCAGGTGCACGGCTCGCTCGGCTTCAGCTGTGACCTGCCCCTAGAGTCCATGTACAGAGCAGCCAGAGCCGCCCGCATCTACGACGGACCCGATGAGGTGCACCGCCAGACGGTGGCGCGCCAGGTGCTCAAGGGCTATACGCCAAGCGAGGTACCCAGCGAGCACATCCCGACGCGTCGGGCCGACGCGCAGCGGCGGTTCGCCGACCTCCTCGAGTCCCTTTCTGTAAACGCCTGAAGCCAAGAGTGCCGGTGTCTCAGAGACGCGGTTCTTCCAATCCACCCTGGACATGCCGCTGAGCTCCCCTGAAAAGGGTCAGCTCCGCCGCGAACGCGACTGTCCGGACCTCCGTGTTCGCCGGAGATATGGACAGATGCCTCTGGGAGTCAGATGGTTCCCTCGGTACGAAATGGAGGACCAACGTGTCTCTTTCTGAGCACGACGAGGCTCGGAAGGCGGATCTTGAAGACCTCGCGGGGAAGATCGCCCAACAGATCAGAGATTTGCGTGAGGCGAGGTCAGCATTAGGCCACACCCTTTCGGAAGCAGAGCCTGAGGAATTCGCGGCCCGGTGCACGCTGGTGATACTCCGTGGAGTGCTCTACGCGGGCGGTCCGTTGTACGACCAAGTGCGCCGGGTTCTCGACGTCTGATAGAGCTCCGACTGAGCATCTCCCCACTGCTATGCCCATCGGCCACATAGACAAGAGGGCGACCTTGGGCACGAGACGCCAGGCGCTTGCTGCCCGATCTCGGTCAACAGAGTTGGCCCCAAATAAGCGGTAGAGCGTCTCGAGTAGGGCAACTCGGCACCTATCACCGGTTCCACGAGCTCGATTTAACCACTCGTTGACGTGGTTGTCCCCGGTCCCAACCGGGTGAATTCCGGTCGTTATGAATCTCTCCGTCATGTGCAGATTGCGCGTCCAAGACAGAAACGATCCAACGATTTCTTCGAACTCTTCTGGTGACTGACCTTCTCGAAGTCCGATCGAAGCAGCAAGCTGGGAACCTAACACCTCGATGACTGCCCGCTCCCAGTCCGACATGAGCGGAAGTGGCTGTCCGACGGATCCGACCTCACGGCTAGCGCCTGCCCCGGTTACGAGTACGAGCTGCATCGGCTCACGGAACTCCCCTCCCGTGTTCCCGCTTGCATCAACGTTGGAGTTCACCGTGGGCCCACCTTGAAGATTCGTGTTACCGCCACGTTCGTGCATGCTCCCGACTAATCCCCATGTATCACTCGGCCCAGGTGCTCCGCCGCTCGTTGGTCTGAGGATGCACGCAACTTTGAGTAGTGCCGCGTGAGCACCTGCGGGCCGTGCCCCTGGCGCTCGGCCACTACGCTGACGTTGAATCCGGCATCGAGCAGCTCTGATGACGTGAACTTGCGCAGCCCCAAGATTGAACCGTCAAAATTGAGTTGGGCTCGACCGCCAGCGTTCGCTGCCTCCCGCCGTTGGGCCGACGCTACAGCCAGGCTGGCCCAGCGCTCGCTACGGCCCAACACCTCCCCAATCTCACGGAACGACATCCCTCCTTGTGGATCGGGTCCTGGCCTTCCTGCCAGGCGAGGGGAGGGAGCCGAGCGCCGCAATCGCAGCGCCTCGTTTTCGAGGTCAACGACACCGGGGTCCTTGCTCTCGATACCGAGGTAGCCCTTGAGGACCGCGACCTGCTTGGTCAAGAGATCGGGTGCCAAAGGAGCCGAGTAATCGGGCACCGCACTGAAGAGATACGGATCCGGATCCAGTCGCATTCCGGCCGCCTTCGCGTCCGCGTCCATCTGGTTACAGTGCCGCTTCAGCATGGCCGTGGTTGCGCCATCGATATGAAAGGTTCTGCTGCGGTAGGTCTTGGTCGCTTTTACCTTCCCCGAAGACGTGACGGCCGAATCGATGGTCACAAGCCGTTTACTCCAGTTGACGCCCGAGCGCCGAATGGCCACGAGCTCGCCCCGGCGCACGCCGGTGACAGCGGCCAACACCAGAACGGGCGCGATCTCAGGAGTCACCTCTACGGCCGTCGAGAGAAGCAGTGTCACCTCCTCGACCTCAGGCGGCGTCCGAGCGGTCGACCGGTACGTGCTTGTCGGCAGCTGAAAATCGGCCATCGGACTCTGGGTTGTGATTCCTCTGCGCCTCGCCCATCGAAAGAATGGGGCGTAGAGGCTTCTGGCTTGGTTGAGCCGCGAGGCGCTTAGGCCGGCACGACGCATGGCTCCGAACAGCGCGTCGATGGTAGCACCGTCGATCCGTTTCACGGCCTTCGACCCGATGGCGGGGGAGAACCATCGCTGGTGGAGGTTGCGATAGTCGCCAATGGTCTTGTCCGCCCGACCCTTCTCGCCGGCCAGATGATCGGTAAGAAAACGGTCCATGGCCTCGTCCACGGTCAGGTCTCGCAGGTCACGGGACCTCGGGAGCGAGGCGCCACTCATTTCCTCAACGAACTCAGCCAGGCGGGTCGCCGCCGCGGTCTTGGTTTTGGCAGCGACGGTTCGGGTGAACGAGCGGGGACGCCCGTCCTCCCAGCGCCCGATGCTCACTCGCAGCTCCCACCTTCCCGGTCGAACCTGACGCATTGATCCCGAACCCTTACGCGCCCGCTGCGATCGGGTCCGAGCGACGGACTCAGAAGCTTCGATCCGAAGGTGCTCGACGCGCACGCACGCCGGGTTCGACGGACAAGTCACAACTCGCTCTGTCGGGCCGAGGAGCCCGTGCGCCAGCTCCCACGCAACGCGATGCGCGGTCGTTGTTGTCTTGCCGACCTTGATGCGTCCCGTGCCGCGGTTGGGGTTGATACTGCCGAGCCACAGGTGGTGTTCGCCCGTGCGCTCAACTTGTCGCTCAAAGCGCGTCGCCAGGTCCTCTGCGGGCCGACCCATGAGCGTTAAGGGTATCGGTTAAGTGCATCGAAAGGTGGATCTGGGGTGCTTAACGACCTCGGAAGCCCCGATGCACCTAACTCCATCAAAGAAGTGCTGTGAACTGGGGATTTTGGTGCGCCCCCCGGGATTTGAACCCGGAACCTGCGGATTAAGAGTCCGTTGCTCTGCCATTGAGCTAGAGGCGCACCGGAGAGTGTAGGCGAGCGCGCCACCGTGCTCAGTCGGCGAGTCCCACCCACAGCGCCGCCGTCGCGCCTTCGGTGCCCCGATGCCGCCGGACCGCAACCATGGCGCCGCGGCCCGGCGACCCCCCTCCAGAGTGCCCAGGCAAACCCGTCCCCCGACTGCGGTAAGCCGCGAGGTAACAGCTCGAAGGCTGACAAAGTCGTCAGGTACACTCGCCCGCGCATCGTGCGCACCTTGCGCAACGGGGCGCACTCCACGAGAGGACGGTCGGTGGATCTCGAGTTCACGAGCGAGCAGGAGGAGCTCCGCTCCTCGGTGCGCTCGTTCCTCGACAAGGAATGCCCCACCGACCTCGTACGCGCCGTGGTCGAGACGGGGGAGTCCGCCGAGGCGCTGTGGCGCGCCATGGTCGAGCTGGACTGGCCCGCGCTGGCCGTCCCCGAGGAGGACGGCGGTATCGGTCTCACCTTCGTCGAGACGGCGGTCGTCGTCGAGGAGCTCGGACGTGTCGTTGCGCCTGGTCCACTTCTGCCCACCGTCACCCAGTTCGCGCCCATGGTGCGCGAGGTCGGCAGTGCCGAGCAGCGCCACCGCTTCCTCAGCGGCGTGGCGTCGGGAGAGACCGTGGGCACCGTGGCGCTGGCGGATCATCCTCGCAGCTGGCGACTGAGGGACCTGTCCATGACGGCCGAGCGGGTCGAAGGCGGCTGGGTGCTCGATGGCACCAAGCTCGGTGTGCTGGCCGGCGCCGGGGTCACCGAGGTGGCCGTCGTTGCCCGAGCCGGTGAGGGCTTGAGCGCCTTCGTGGTGCCCGCAGGACAGGCCGGGCTGGCGCCGATGCACACTCTCGATGCGAGCCGCACCTTGTGCCGTGCCACCTTCGAGCACGTCCTCGTGCCCGACGACCGCGCACTCGGGGAGCCCGGCGGCGACGTCGCCACCGACGGCGTGGTCCGCGCCGTGCAGGAGGCGACCGTCGCCCTGGCACTCGAGACGGTCGGCGCGTGTGACGCCCTCTTCCAGATGGTGCTGGCCTACGTGAAGGACCGTAGGCAGTTCGGCGTGCCCGTCGGCTCGTTCCAGGCCGTGAAGCACAAGATGAGCGACATGTTCCTCGCCATCGAGCGGGCCCGCTCCCTCTGCTACTTCGCCGTGGCGGCGATCGACGAGGACACCGCCGGCCGTGCGACCGTAGCCGCCATGGCCAAAGCGGCCAGCGACGACTGTCAGCGGCTCGTGTGCCGCGAGGCCTTCCAGTCCTTCGGCGGGATCGGCTTCACCTGGGAGCACGACAGCCACCTCTTCATCAAACGTGCCGAGACGGCGGCCACGCTCTTCGGCGGCGCGTCCGAGCACCTCCTCTCGGTGGCGGACTCTCTGGGGGTCAGCGCCGGCTAGGAGGGCAGACTGGAGCGGTGCGTCCCGGCGAATCGCTGATCGCCGACCTCGGCCTCGTCCCGCATCCCGAGGGTGGTTGGTACCGGCGCACGTGGGTGGCGCCGGCGGAGGAGGGTCGGCGCCCCGGCGGAAGCGCCATCTACTACCTGCTCCTCGAGGGGGAGACCTCCGCGCCGCACCGGATCGATGCCACGGAGCTCTGGCACTTTTACGCGGGCGACCCGCTCGAGCTCGGCCTGGAGTGGCCGGACGGACGGCGCGTCCTGTACGTCCTGGGGCCGGACGTGGCCACCGGCCATATCCCACAGGTCGTGGTCGACGCCGGTGTGTGGCAGTGGGCGCGGCCGCTCGGCCGCTACGCCCTCGTGGGCGCGACCGTGACACCGGCGTTCACCTTCGACGGGTTCGAGCTGCGCGACCGGCGCAGCACGAAGCCGTGACCCGGCACTTCGCCTTCTGCTAGGCAGGGGAACGACCGCTCGACACCGGACGAGGAGACCCAATATGGGCGAGAGTCAGGAGCAGGGACTGTCCGCGCTGCTGCACGAGACGCGGACGTTCCCGCCTCCGGCGGCACTGGCCAAAGACGCCAACGCGCAACCCGGCATCTACGACGAGGCGGCGGCCGACCCGCTCGCCTTCTGGGAGGCGCAGGCCCGACGCCTCCAGTGGGCGGAGCCCTGGCGCGAGGTACTCGAGTGGAACCTCCCCTTCGCGAAGTGGTTCGTGGGCGGCAAGCTCAACGTGGCCGTGAACTGCGTCGACCGCCACGTCGAGGCCGGCTTGGGCGACCGCGTGGCCTTCCATTGGGAGGGCGAGCCGGGCGACACCCGGACCATTACCTACGCCGAGCTGCTGGCCTCCGTGTGCCAGACGGCCAACGCGCTGACCGAGCTCGGCGTGGTCGCCGGCGACAAGGTCGCCATCTACCTGCCGATGATCCCCGAGGCCGTGGTCGCCATGCTGGCCTGCGCCCGCCTTGGTGCACCCCACACCGTCGTCTTCGGCGGGTTCTCCTCCGACGCGCTGCGCAGCCGCATCCTCGACTGCGACGCTCGTTTCGTCGTCACCGCCGACGGCGGGTATCGCCGCGGTGCCCCCAGTGCGCTCAAGCCTGCGGTCGACGAGGCGGTGCGCGAGTGCCCCGACGTGCGGCGCGTGCTCGTCGTCCGGCGCACCGGGCAACAGGTCGAGTGGGACGCGCGGCGCGACGTCTGGTGGCACGACATCGTCGACCGCCAACCCGCTGCGCACGAGGCACAGGCATTCGACGCCGAGCAACCGCTCTACATCATGTACACGAGCGGGACGACGGCCAAGCCCAAGGGGATCCTGCACACCAGCGGTGGGTACCTCGCGCACGTCTCTGCGACACATCGCCTGATCTTCGACCTCAAGCCGGAGACGGACGTGTTCTGGACCGCGGCCGACATCGGTTGGGTCACCGGCCACAGCTACATCGTCTACGGGCCCCTCGCCAACGGCGCCACCTCGGTGATGTACGAGGGGACGCCCGATACACCGGCGCGTGACCGGTGGTGGCAGATCGTCGAGCGCTACAACGTGACGATCCTCTACACGGCGCCCACCACCATCCGGACCTTCATGAAGTGGGGCGAGGACCTGCCGGCCGGGCGCGATCTCAGCAGCCTCCGGCTGCTCGGCTCGGTCGGTGAGCCCATCAACCCCGAGGCTTGGATCTGGTACCGGACGAACATCGGTGGCGGGCGCTGTCCCATCGTCGACACGTGGTGGCAGACCGAGACCGGCGGGATCATGATCACCCCCCTCCCGGGCATCACCTCGACCAAACCGGGCGCGGCCATGACGCCCTTTCCGGGCATCGCCGCCGACGTGATCGACGCGGAGGGCACCTCGGTCGGCAACGGAGAGGGTGGCTACCTGGTCATCACCGAGCCCTGGCCCGGCATGCTGCGTGGCATCTACGGCGACGACGAGCGCTACAAGGAGACCTACTGGACGCGCTTCCCGGGTCGCTACTTCGCCGGTGACGGTGCCAAGCGCGACGACGACGGCGACCTGTGGTTGCTCGGGAGGGTCGAC
>Ga0207726_1000252_pt1 | contig 12142 bp, 9 predicted proteins | sample LuqExpMetageno40_FD_187798 | JGI IMG/M metagenome (GOLD analysis project Ga0207726, IMG submission 187798) | Tropical forest soil microbial communities from Luquillo Experimental Forest, Puerto Rico - Sample 40 (SPAdes) | ecosystem: Environmental > Terrestrial > Soil > Tropical forest ...
GATCCGTGACATCAGCCTTGCCAACCCGCTCTGGGGAGCGCCGAGGATCCATGGCGAGTTGCTCAAGCTTGGCATCGACGTCGGCCAGACGACGGTCGCCAAGTATATGGCAAGGAACAGGAGGCCGCCGTCGCAAGGGTGGAAGACGTTTCTGCGCAATCATGCAGACGGGATTGCATCGATAGACCTGTTTGTGGTTCCGACGATCTCGTTTCGGCTGCTGTACGGGTTACTGATCCTGAAGCACGGCCGCCGCGAAATCCTGCGCCTTTCGGCAACTGCGCATCCCAGTGCGGAATGGATAAGTCAGCAACTGACGGAGGCTTATGGCTGGGAGGAGGGGCCCGGTTATCTCGTGCGCGATCGGGACAGCGCCTACGGCGAGGTCTTCACCCGGCGCGTTCGGGCGATGGGCATTCGGGATCGGCCGACCGCGCCGCGGTCGCCGTGGCAGAATGGCTATTGTGAGAGGCTAATCGGCTCGATCCGAGGGGAATGCCTTGATCATATGGTAGTGTTTGGCGAGCGGCATCTTCGCCATCTGCTCAATTCGTATCAACGGTACTACAACGAAGTTCGCACGCACCTATCACTGCAGAAGGATGCGCCTATCTCGCGTGCCGTCCAAAGCGCAGGCCGCGTAATTCCGGTGCCACTTTTGGGCGGACTACACCACCAATATGTTCGAGTTTGAGTTTCCGACAGGGCACCGGTCGCGGATCGTCGGGTGTCTGCTCAGGCGTCTGGAACGCCGCGCCCCTACTGATACGGCGCGTCAGGCAGGTCTTTGGCAATCGTTTGAGATGACTGGAAAAACTAGTGCTGCGTAGATCGGAAATGCTAGCTTTGTGTGTAACACGATGGGGTAGTCTTTTTCTGCTCACCATCGGCCAAACGGGCGCGTTTGATTATGAGCACGGAAAAATCTCTCAATTCTTCACTGGAAGCGATCCGGGCAACGGCATCGAAGCACGCGCCGTGGTTCATCGTACCTGCCGACAACAAGTGGTTCAGCCGGCTCCTCGTCGCCGCGGCGATCGTCGAGGCAGACGGAGCGAAGAACAAAGAGCTCGCCGCCGCGCGGGTGGCGCTGTCCCGCTAGCGCTAATCTAGGGCTTTCCGCCATGCACGACACCCATAAACAGGACTACCTCGCTCAGGCCGAGCGACACATCGCGAAGGCGCAGGAACGCATTGCTCGACAGAAAGGTATCATTGATAAACTGGTTCAGGCAGGGCAGGAGACCGATTGCGCCACCTCGATGCTTCATGCTCTGGAGACGTGCTTGCACGCCTTTGAGCAGCATCGCGAGATGATCTTCGAGCGGTGCAAGAACTGATGGACCGTCGGTAACGGTTAACCGGTCGTCCGCAGCCACACACGGAGACCGACCCGCATGCTTGAGGTGCTGGAACCGACGCAAGACCCTGGTTGGGGCCTTAGCCACGAAGGCTACAACGTGTTGAGCGAGAGTGCGCTCGAAGGCGCCGGTCTAGCTCGTCCCGCCTATGCGCGTGCGTACCACCCAGCGTATTCGTATGGCTACTACCTAGCGGGCCCGGCGCGTTATGATCCGTCGCGCTCGCTGGCATACTGAGGCGGCCTGTGGGTCCCACGTCACAAGCCGGCGCGACCAGGACGCGCTCGAACTAATCGGGCGGCTTGGCCTGCATGACGCAACCGGGTGGCCGGAGCCAATGGTAGCCATGCTGAACGTGCAAAACGAGTTCGCTAGTGCAGCTGTGAAGCCATCGAACACAGACTACCGCGCGTTAGAGTCTGGCTCGGGTGAGCCGAAAGAGGGAATCGCGATCGACCTGACCTTCGCACGCCACTGCACAGGGAGGACAATCCGATGACGAGCCGCGATCTGGAAAGTGTCGCACAGACGCTGGTGGCGCAGGGAAAAGGGATCCTAGCGGCCGACGAGACCATCCCTACGTTGACGAGGCGATTCGACACCCTCGGGCTCTTTACCAGCGGGCAAGATTAAACGGGGCGGCTAGTGTCGGGAAGTACACGGATGAGATGGAGGAGGCATCGCCAAGCGTTGATGATCCGCCGCACCGTCGCGACTGGCGCGACGACTGAGCGTCTGCACATGCGCACTCAATGTGACAGGATTCAGAGGAGGCAATGATGGCAAGCGCGCTATCCAACAAGGAGCGGGCATTGATAGATGCGTACTGGCGGGCCGCCAACTACCTCTCGGTCGGCCAGATTTATCTCTACGACAACCCGCTGCTCAAGCAATCCCTCACAAAGGATCACATCAAGCCGCGGCTTCTCGGCCACTGGGGAACGACGCCAGGCTTGAACTTCATCTACGTTCACCTCAACCGGGTGATCAAGAAGCACGACCTCGACATGATCTACATCACCGGCCCCGGTCATGGCGGTCCCGGTCTGGTCGCGAACGCTTACCTCGAGGGGACCTACAGCGAGGTCTATCCGAACATTTCTCCCGATGAAGAGGGTATGAAGCGCCTGTTCACCCAATTCTCCTTCCCGGGCGGTATCCCGAGCCACGTTGCACCTGAGACGCCCGGTTCAATTCACGAAGGCGGCGAACTCGGCTACGCCCTCTCACATGCCTACGGAGCGGCCTTCGACAACCCCGATTTGATCGTTGCCTCTGTCGTCGGCGACGGCGAAGCGGAGACTGGACCGCTGGCAACAAGCTGGCATTCCAACAAGTTGCTGAACCCGGCGACCGACGGTGTGGTTTTGCCAATACTCCATTTGAACGGCTACAAGATTGCCAATCCCTGCATTCTCGCCCGCATCAGCCATGAAGAGCTGGATCACTTGTTCCGCGGTTACGGCTACACGCCGTATTTCGTCGAGGGGGATGAGCCGGAAAAAATGCACGAGCTGATGGCCGCCACCCTGGATAAGGTGGTCGGGGAAATTCAGCGCATCAAATCGGATGCGCGTCGAGATGGTTTTAGGGAACGCCCCCGCTGGCCGATGATCGTGCTCCGCACACCCAAGGGCTGGACCTGTCCGAAAGAGATCGATGGCAAGCGCACCGAGGACTACTGGCGCTCGCACCAAGTGCCGATGGGCGAGATGCACGAGAACCCGGCCCATGTTCGCATTCTGGAAGAATGGATGAAGAGCTACCGACCTGCGGAGCTTTTCGACAGCAGCGGCCGGCTCCGACCCGAGTTGGCCGACCTTGCCCCTCGAGGCACCCGCCGCATGAGTGCCAACCCGCACACCAATGGCGGGTTGCTTCTGCGCGAACTGCGACTGCCGAATTTCCGCGATTACGCTGTCGACGTGACCGCACCCGGCGCCGTAACGGCCGAATCCACGCGGATCATGGGTCGGTTCCTACGCGATGTGATGAAGCTGAACATGCAGGAACGGAATTTCAGGCTTTTCAGTCCGGACGAGAACAACTCGAACCGTTGGCAGGATGCGCTCGAGGTCACCAATCGTGCCTGGGTTGCGGAAACATATCCCTGGGATGATCATCTGGCGCCTGACGGGCTGGTAATGGAGATGCTCAGCGAGCATCAATGCCAGGGCTGGCTCGAAGGCTACCTCCTGACCGGCCGGCATGGCTTCTTCTCTTCCTATGAGGCCTTCATCCATATCATCGATTCGATGTTCAATCAGCACGCCAAGTGGCTGAAGGTGTGCAATCACATCCCGTGGCGGCGGCCTATCGGCTCGCTGAACTACCTTTTGTCGAGCCATGTCTGGCGCCAGGACCACAACGGCTTCAGCCACCAAGACCCGGGGTTCATCGACCACGTCGTCAACAAGAAAGCCGAGGTCGTCCGCGTGTATCTGCCGCCCGACGCCAACTGCTTGCTCTCGGTCACCGACCATTGTCTGCGCAGCCGAAACTACGTCAACGTCGTCGTCGCGGGGAAGCAACCTGCTCCTCAGTGGCTGACGATGGAAGAGGCGGTCAAGCATTGCGAAGCTGGACTCGGCATCTGGGAATGGGCCAGTAACGACCGGGACGGCGAGCCCGATGTGGTGATGGCCTGCTGCGGTGACGTGCCGACGCTGGAGACGCTTGCCGCCGTCGACCTCCTGCGCCGTCACGCACCCGAGCTAAAAGTACGCGTGATCAATGTCGTCAATCTGATGAAGCTCCAGCCGTCGAGCGAGCATCCGCACGGCCTTTCGGATCACGATTTCGACGCGCTGTTCACGACCGACAAGCCGATCATCTTTGCCTTCCATGGCTACCCGTGGCTGATTCACAGACTGACCTACCGGCGCACGGGACACCACAACCTCCATGTGCGCGGCTACAAGGAAGAGGGCACCACCTCGACACCTTTCGACATGTGTGTGCTCAACGATCTCGATCGCTTTCATCTCGTAAGCGACGTGATCGACCGCGTGCCAAAGCTCGGACCGCGGGCCGCCTACGCCAAGCAGGCGATCCGGGACAAGCTCATCGAGCACAAGCAGTTCATCGCCCGGTACGGGGACGATATGCCCGAGATCACCGGCTGGAGCTGGGGGCAGGAGGCGGCTTCTGCCGCCGTTCGCTCAACGGAGGCCGACAACGTCTGACCCTGCTGGCAGGAGGCGAACGTGAACGTGTTCGCGATCAGGCACGGTGAAACAGTCCTTCGGTGAGCTGCTGAGGGCATATGAGCGGTTCAGGCGGTGCAGCTCATTAAAGATGTGCTGTTGTGACAGGAGAGCGAGTTATGCGGCAGTCTGATAGCAAGCGCGTCAGCCGCGACCACTACGACGCCGTCCTTTTTGACCTCGATGGTGTAATAACGAACACCGACACCCTCCACGCGACGTGTTGGAAGCAGATGTTTGACGAGTACCTTCTGGAGCATGCGGAACAGAAAGGAGAGGCATTCCGCCCGTTCGATCTCGCCACGGACTACCGGCTCTATGTGGATGGCAAGCCCCGTTTCGACGGAGCTCGCGACTTCCTCAGCTCACGCGGTATCAGCCTCCCCGAAGGCAATCCTGAAGACCCTGCAGACGTTGAGACAGTGTGCGGGCTCGCCAATCGCAAGAATGATCTGGTCAACCATGTCATAGCGGACGTGGGCGTGGAGCCCTACGAAGGAACCGTGCAATTCATCCATCAGCTCCGCCGCGATGGGTTCAAAATCGCCGTTGTCACTTCGAGTCAGAATTGCACGGCTGTGCTGAAGGCCGCCAAGCTAGACGACTTCTTTGAGGTGCAGGTCGATGCCAATACGATCCATGTGCAACGTCTTGCCGGGAAGCCCGCCCCGGACACGTTTTTGATGGCGGCAAAGCTGCTGGGGACTGAACCGATACGGACCGTTGTCATCGAGGATGCCATCTCCGGAGTGCAGGCCGGCGCTAATGGACGCTTCGGACTTGTGATCGGTATCGCACGCAAGGGGAATGCGGAAGAGCTGAAGCATCATGGCGCTCATTTGGTAGTCGACGATTTGGCCGAACTGCTGGACTAACCAACGCCTCGCGCTGCCTTGAGGGAAACAACCGATGCTGCATCATGAACGCCTCAGACCGCCATCCCATGATTATCCGGCCGACGAATGGAACGTCATCGAAAAAGCGTTTCACCCCGAATTCTTGGCCCAGCTCGAAACGATGCTAGCGCTCGGCAACGGGTACCTCGGAATGCGCGGGTGCCCAGAGGAAGGCGGCCCCAACGCTGAAAACGGCACTTTCATTAATGGGTTCTATGAAACGCGGCCGATCATCTACGGAGAAGAAGCTTACGGTTTCGCAAGAACTGGCCAGACGATCTGCAACGTGACCGACAGCAAGATCATTAAGCTCTTCGTTGATGACGAGCCGTTCTGGTTGCCCAATGCGCATTTGTTAAAATACGACCGGCGGCTCAATATGAAGTCCGGAACGCTCGACCGGGAGATCCTCTGGGAGACTCCGGCTGGCAAACAGGTATCGATCAGATCTCGGCGTTTGGTCTCCTTCGTCAATAGGCACGTGGCCGCCATCTCCTATTGTGTGACACTCCTCAATGCGCAGGCCTTTGTGGTGATCTCTTCGGAGATTGCGACGAATGAACTCAGCGATCGCAGCAACGAGGATGATTCGCGACTGGCGAAACCTTTTTCGGGGCGGATACTTCATCCGCGAACCAGCTATTACAAAGACCGGCGCATCGTGCTGTGCCATGCGACTGATAAGAGTCGCTTAACGCTCACATGTACGTCTGACAATGCGCTGGAGAGCTCTTGCCCGCACTCTTACAAGGTTGCCCATACCGCTGACTTCGGCCAAGTCGCCTTCACAATCGAGGCGCAGGCCGGCTGTCCGATCCAACTCACCAAGTACATGGTCTATCACGCCTCGCAGACGGCCTGCGCTGAAGAGCTCTGTGGCCGTGCTGAGTGGACAATGGATCGCGTGGTGAACCAAGGATTCCAGCAGCTGCTCGCCTCTCAAGAGCAGTATATGGACGATTTCTGGCGCCGGAGCGATGTGCGGATCAAGAACATCATGGAGGACCGAATAAAGCGCAGCACCGTGGAGATCCAACAAGCCATCCGCTTCAACCTTTTTCACATCCTGCAGGCCTCGGCGCGCGCGGAAGGTACCGGCGTGCCGGCGAAAGGCCTCACCGGACAAGCCTATGAGGGGCACTACTTCTGGGACACCGAGATCTACCTGCTGCCATTTCTGACGTACACTTCCCCTCGGATCGCCAGGAATCTCCTCGCGTTCCGCTACACTATGCTGCCTCAGGCACGAGCACGCGCCAAGGAGTTAGGCCATCGAGGCGCCATGTTTCCATGGCGCACCATCAGCGGGGAAGAAGCATCGGCATACTACGCGGCCGGAACCGCACAGTACCACATCAATGCGGACATCATGTACGCGCTGCGCAAGTATGTGCAGGCAACGGGCGATGAGCTGTTCTTACGAGACTACGGTGCTGAGATGCTCATCGAGACGGCACGCCTGTGGCTGGATTTAGGATTTTACTCGGACGCAAAAGGGGGAAAGTTCTGCATCAACGGTGTCACCGGTCCCGACGAATACAAGACGGTCGTGAACAATAACGCATATACGAACTTGATGGCGCGCGAGAACCTACGCTACGCGGCTCAAGTCATCGAGTCGTTGCGAACAACAGAACCGGATGCGTACGACGCGCTTGTGCAAAAAACGGCGCTCGAAGCTTCTGAGGTGAAGGAATGGATCCGTGCGGCGGAGAACATGTATGTGCCGTACGACGAGACGCTGGACATCATTCCCCAGGATGACAGCTTTCTGGATCGAGAGCCCTGGGACTTCCAGAACACACCGGCGGATCACTTTCCCCTACTGCTGTTTTACCACCCGCTGAATATTTACCGGAAGCAAGTGATCAAGCAGGCGGACGTAGTGTTGGCCATGTTCTTGTTGGGCGATGGTTTCCCCATGGAGACAAAGAAGCGCAACTTTGATTTTTACGATCCATTGACGACAGGCGACTCTTCGTTGTCATCATGCGTCGAGGCGATTATCGCCGCACAGATCGGCGACATGGACAAAGCGTTTCGTTACGGAATGGCCGCACTCTTGATGGACCTGGCGGACGTGGGCGGCAACGTGAAGGACGGCTGCCATATCGCCTCGATGGGCGGCACCTGGATGATGCTCACCTATGGGTTCGGCGGGATGCGTGACAATGACGGCACATTGTCATTCTGGCCACGTCGTGCGCCCGAGGAGAACGCTGAGCTGCGATTTCCCTTAACCTACCGCGGTCAACTGTTGGAGATCGAAATCGGTCTGGATAAAGTGGAGTACGCGTTACGCGAGGGCGAACGTCTTGTGATCCGCCACGAAACGGAGGAAATTCTACTGACGCGGGAAAGTCCGCGAGCGGTGCGGCCGGTGAGCAGGAGGTGAGGATTTAATCTCAGATGCTGAGGTTAGCGGGGCCGCTCTGCAGATAAAGCGTGCAGATCGACACTCCTTACTCAGAGGGAACAGCTGAACGTTCCTGCGATCGGCTACGGCATCCGCTACGAGTTCGGAATCTTCGATCAGGCGATCCGCGACGGCTGGCAGGTCGAGGCCACGGATAAGTGACTGCAATTCGGCAATCCCTGGGAAATCGCGCGCTCGGAAATCGCCTGATTTGCGAAGTTCGGCGAAAGGCGTCGCCTACGACACGCCGGTCCCCGGCTATCGTGTGCACAGCGCAAATCTGATGCGCTTGTGGAAAGCCGAAGCCGCGGGTACCGCTAGCGAGGCCAAGTCACAGATTTGCGATCTCCCTGGCGAGCTCCATCCGGCCGGAAAGCATGGCGTCGTTGAAGGCGTGGCGCGCATCTGGTGGTAAAAGACTTGAGCGAACTGGTTACTGACCACGCACTGACCGTGTGAGGAACAGCACATGATGCAGGCCTTGCAACCGACGCAAGATTCCAGCTGGGTTCTGACCCACGAAGGCTACAACGTGCTGACTGAGAATGCGGTGGAATCCCGCTTTGCACTCGGCAACGGGTTCCTAGGGATGCGGGCCTCGCGCCCGGTCAGCCGTGGCCCGACATGGGTCAGCTGGCTGGGCCATATCAGGTGGGCGTCGTGGCCGCGCTGTTATGTCGCCGGCCTGTTCGACCGACCAAACACCGTGCCGCCGGTGCCCGCGCTGGTGCCCGTCGCGGACTGGTCGCACGTGACGCTTGTGCTGGACGGCAACCCGCAACTGCTGCTGGACGGAGAGTTCCTCGCCAGCGTGCGTCAGCTCGATATGCGCCGCGGCATCCTCCTGTCGGACCTGAGCTATAGGGCGCACGCTGGCATTACCATATGCAGCGGCGAACTGCGCCTCGTGTCACTGGCGGACCGCGCGGTGGCATTGCAGCTCCTGAGGTTTTCGCTCGACCGCGACGGCATCGATGTGACGCTTGAGGCCAACTTCGCCATGGCTGGTATGGGCATGGAGCCGTTACAGCTGGACCGCGATGTCTGTGCCTGGCGCACGGAGGGCTCCGGCAAAGCCGTGGCGATGGCGGGCAGCGTCACATTGCAAGCCGATGGCCGCCCGCTCGTCCCGGAGCGGTCGTTCTCGCTGCGCTGGATCTGGCGCTGGCGTTCGGTTGCCGGACAGGAGCTGGAACTCGACCGTCTGGTCACGGTGGCGCGTTCGGACAGGTGGGCCGACGACCCGGCCCTGGTTGCCGCCGATGCGATGGCGCGCGGCCGTGCGCTCGGCTGGCGCGGGGTGCTGGCAGCGCATGAGACCGCGTGGCGGCAGCATTGGGACGCGAGCGACGTCATCATCGAGGGTGACGATAAGGTGCAGGAGGCGGTGCGCTTCGCCGTTTACCATCTCACGAGCGCCGCTAACCCGGAGGACGAATGTGTCTCGGTCGGCGCGCGCGGCCTGACCGGGGACGCGTATTTCGGCCATGTGTTCTGGGATACCGAGATCTACCTGCTGCCCTTCTACGTCGGGGTCTGGCCGGAGGCGGCGCGCGCGCTGCTCATGTATCGCTATCACACTCTGCACGGGGCGCGCGCCAAGGCAGCGCATTTTGGTTTCAGGGGCGCGCTCTACGCCTGGGAATCGGCCGACACCGGCGAGGAGACCACGCCCGAGCGCGTGATAGGGGCCGACGGTACGCCAGTAGAAATCTTGACCGGTCGGATGGAGCACCACATCAGCGCCGATGTTGCCTATGCGGTGTGGCAATACTGGCGCTTCACTCGTGACGACGATTTCTTCCTTCGCGCCGGCGCGGAGATGCTGTTGGAAACAGCCCGGTTCTGGGCATCCCGAGCCGTGGCAGAGGCGGATGGTAAGCGGCACATTCGCCACGTGATCGGGCCGGACGAGTACCACGAGGACGTGGACGACAACGCGTTCACCAATGTGATGGCGCGCTGGAACATCGGCCGCGGGTTGGAGACGATGGACCTGTTGCGTGAGCGCTGGCCAAACCACGCCGCTGCATTGCGGGAGAAGCTGGCGCTTGGCGACGACGAGCTTGCGGACTGGCGCGACGCGATTGCGCGCATCGTGACCGGCCTCGACGCTGCGACCGGAATCTATGAGCAGTTTGCCGGCTATTACAAGCTGCAGCCGCTCGATCTGTCGCTGTACGCCGACCGCAAAATGCCGATCGACGTGGTGATCGGCCCCGAGCGAACGCAGCGGTCGCAGGTGGTGAAGCAGGCCGATGTGGTGGCGCTGATCGCGCTGCTGCCGGACGAGTTCCCGGGTGCGGCGGCGAAAGCCAATTTCCGCTACTACGAGCCACGCTGTGCCCATGGCAGTTCGTTGAGCGCGGGTATCCACGCGCTGGTCGCGGCACGGCTCGGCGAAACCGAAACCGCTCTTCGTTTTCTACGCCAGGCCGCGATCGCGGACCTTGAACTGGACCCGAACAGCGCCGGCGGCATACGGATCGCCGGACTGGGAGGTCTCTGGCAGGCGATAATTCTCGGCTTCGCCGGCCTCGATCTAGGGAGCGATATGCTTGGAATCGACCCGCGGCTCCCGCCCCATTGGCGCAGCTTGTCATTCCGCGTGGGCTGGAGGGGTCGCTCCGTGGCGATCCGCATCGCCGGCAAAACCGCGCAGGCGACGTTGGTGGACGGCGAGGGGATGGAAATTCGGATCGCGGGCACTAGGGGCAAGCTGACGCCGGGCGTGACGCTGGAGGTGTCGATATAGCTGCCACTGCCGCTCCCCTGTCCCTACCGCAAACCCAACCCTGGTGACGATCGTCTGCGAATCGGCTGACTATCGTTGCGATGAGGGACTGGTGCAGCTTAATTTGGTGCGCAGTGGTCGGCCTGGTCCGGTCACGGGTGGCGCTGCAAGCCGAAATCCTGGTGTCCTTTCCGAAAATTTCATCCGGTCAGGGATTGGCCTGCTGAGATCGAATCGTCGCATCACAACCAGCGATGTTTTCTGTCCTTTGGGCTTTCGCCAACTTCGTCGTTGATCTGTTCAAGTCCCGTAGGCAACTTGAGGCCGAGAATCTGCTCCTGCGCCACTATACAAGCCCTCCGACACGATTTGGTCCGCCTACTTGGCTGAATGACGCCGGCGTGGCCCTGCGGATTTCCCGGACGGTCTGCTTTGCCAATTTCCCGAATCAGCGGGCCGAAATAATGTGCAGTGGCAGTTTCTGGCGCCGCGGCGTTGCTCGTATGTAGGCGCTCCAGCGTTGAACGTGGAGATCACACATGGGCGCCACCGCCGTCGTCATTCAGCAAAACGACGCCGCTGCAAAGCCGGCGTCCTCGTTGAGCCGATTCGAGTTGCTTTCCCGCTACCGTCGTTTCCGAGAAATCGGCAAGCAACATCATTCGGCCGTGCTGAAGCTCCTAGCCAGGGACACCGTCATATCTCAAGCTAGGCGTCTCGGGTTGGCGCAGGGGAAAACGTTGGTTCTCGACAGCATGAATGACCTGAATTTGGTCTTTGACCTATTGATCTACACCGCGCCGGAGGGCCGTTCTCGGGCAATTGACCGTTATGCCAGGGCAGCACAGCTATCGCCCGAGAGCGATGAGGCATTCGTGCTCGAGGCGATGCGAAGCGCACGTTTCTCGATCATTAGTTCTATAAGCCGACACACGGCCGCAGGCTTGGTCGTCAAAGATATGTTTCGCGGCTGCGAATATTGGCTGGTAGATGAGGGCCTAGAGAGTTCGTTGCCGGTCGGCGCAATGCTAGCTACGCGGCTCTACCTCCTCGGAGATTTCACCATAACGGCTGGCGTGCTCGTGCCGCTCGACATGGAGCTCATCGAGGATGCGATCGCTGATACACCGCTACTGCTCCGTAAGGTGCCCGAGGAAGCGATTAACGACCGCCATTTTGCAGAGGCTATCTATCGTTCAGCGGTTGTTAGCGGGATTATGGAGCAGGTCACTTATCGAGACACGATCGCGTCAGCCAGTTGACATTGGATTGCCGTAACCATAGCCGGTTCCACCGGCGCGATATGCTTTGGGACTATAAGGCGCTGAACGCTGGAATGATGCCGGTAGAGTGGTGGGATCGATTGGTTCTCTTCATTTGCGCATCATTGAACGATTTAATGAAGCGTCATCCTGGCGCGCTTACCTAGTTGATCAGCAGGCACGTCGCCTTGGAAGTATCCCTCGAGGAGTTCCATTACCAGCCGCCGCCTGATGCGGAGGCTGCGTTGGTAGACGAAGTAAATGAAT
>Ga0207726_1000260_pt1 | contig 11969 bp, 16 predicted proteins | sample LuqExpMetageno40_FD_187798 | JGI IMG/M metagenome (GOLD analysis project Ga0207726, IMG submission 187798) | Tropical forest soil microbial communities from Luquillo Experimental Forest, Puerto Rico - Sample 40 (SPAdes) | ecosystem: Environmental > Terrestrial > Soil > Tropical forest ...
CGCTCGCCAGCGCGTCGCTTCGGCTTGCAAAGCTCAGCACGTCCCTGACAGCAGTGGTCTGTGAGATAGGCAATGAGCGCGTTCATGGCCTCAAACCGGGCCGTATAGATCATCGAGCGGCCGTCGCGCCGAACCGTTACGAGTCCTGCCTCGCGCAGTCGGTCCAGGTGGAATGTGAGCGCGTTGGGCGGCAATCGAAGGCTACTGGCGATATGGCCTGCCGGCATTCCCTCCGGCCCGGCCTCGACCAGCAGGCGGAATACGTCAAGGCGGTTGTCCTGCGCCAGCGCGGCGAGGATTGTGACAGCGTCCTGCTTTCTCATAATTCAATATTTATTGAAATGATGGAAGGCTGTCAATACCCATTTCAATATTTTTTGAAGTATTTTTGATTTAGCTCAAAGCGTTTCTGTGCCGCCCACTTCAGCCTGCAAGGTGCCTTAGTTCCAGGAGGCGACCGTGTGGTGGTGGAGCGATTATTATTGGCCGATGCCTTGGGTGTTCTGTCCGCTTATGGCGCTAATCATTATCGCTTTGTGCATGGGAATGATGTGGTTCATGATGCATAGACGGCACGATTCAGCACCGAAAAAGACTATTGATATGCTCAATGAGGCCTTCGCTCGCGGTGAGATCACCGAAACACAATATCGTAATCTGAAACAGATACTCGAAAGCTGATCGACAACGCCCGATCAAATAAGGACATGCTCAAATCGAGGGGTTTACGCCCGAATACGACCCGGTTAGGGCGCCAACAAAGCCGACCTGTGCTCCTTTCGAGTGAATCTTCAACCCAGCGAATCTTCAGCTCTATGAGAGTTTTGACGATTTCACATTTTGCGCTAATTTTCTGGTTCCTGATAATGTGAACGTCAACCAATGGTGCTTCGCGGCGTAGCGAGCGATGGATGAACATATGGAAAGTGCCAGCAAACTGGTGCAGACCGAAGAAGAGGTATTCGCAGGCGACGTCTCCGACGAGGAGCTAGAGGCTGCCGCCTCTCGCACGACCGAGGAGATTACCTTTACCTTCTCTTATAATATTATGTACTGCCGATTTTGCTGACCGGCGTGCGTTGACAAGGAACACGCATAGGAATGCTCAGGTGTGCGAGCAATTCAACCGTCCAAGTTGCCCAGATTTGTAAATGAGAAATAGGTCACCGGTATAGTGAAAAAATTCTCCAACAAACTCCGACGTCGTAAACTTAAGTTGGATTTTGTTGTTGCTGGTTATGCGGCTGGCGAGCGTTTTGTCATCACTTGTCTTAAGTGACATTTTGCCATTACCATCAAGACTCAGGTTGATATCGACAGAGGTCTTCTGCTCGCCCGATGGCTCGATAATCCCCCCCTTGCAAGAAAACCGTTGTTCCGCTGCACCGCTCGTTCCAACTAAAGTCACTAGCAAGAAACCGCCCGCAGCGAACGCAGTTGCTTTAATCATTGCTAATCCTCCAACGCTTAATCGCACGTGACTGACTTCGTTCATTCAGATCAAAGAGCGGGCCTTAGGCTAGCTGAAAAGCTGATGAACTCAAATGACTCTTTGGGTCGGTCCACTCGACGCATCCGCTGCTGCGCGTAGGTGCGGGAGGCCATTTACAAGAGGCGTGAGGTATTGGCGCGATGCGTTATATCGAGTTCCTCGGGCTTACATTGGCGCAAGAGCTTTGCGCACCGGAATGTCTGAAATCATCATCAGACCGTTGAACGGATCGTTCAGTTCTAAAATCAAATAGATTGCACATGATGCCGATAAGCCAAAGACGCACAGAAAAGCCAAAGCTGTTGCATTTAGATCCGAAAATAAACTGAAGCTCAAAAATATGATGAAAAGCCAGAACACAAGAATGGCGAGAAAAGGTATTGGTATTTGATTGCCTGTCTCTACAAACAGCAAGAGGCGAGTTTGCACCAAATCATTGGCGACCTGTACCGCCCGAGCTTGGAGGGAGCGCTGAATTTCATTTTGCGGCGATAGCGCAAGAATAGCTAAGTAGAGTTTTTCGCCTTCGCTGGTGGGCGTATACGGCTCCGTCGTTATTTTCTCGTGCCACAGGCGGTCGACGATAGGGTTTATTGCGCCCCTCAACAGTTTGCGTAGGGGCGCGGTCTCGGGGCCGTACACTGCCAACAAATTGTCGAGCAGAATAACGTTGGCTGTAAGCTGCTTGACTTGATTGCTCCTTGTGTCGAATGAGGCTTTTGCGGCTCCAATTAATAAACCTAGCACTAGTGCGGCTATCGTTGCAGTGAGGCCTGCACCAAGACGCACTACGTCCTGTGTTTCTTTGCTGAGATGATGGTCCGGTAATGCGCGGCGAAATGCGGTACCAATAAAGATACCGCCCAGCACCAACAAAAATATCACGAAAGAAAATGTTAAGGAGCTCATGTGTTGGCTATCTGGGCCGATAAACGTGCCTGACGTTAGACATGGCTGATCTATTTAGCAATTCCCCGAAGGGGTCTGTCCTTTGCAGTGCGGTTGCTGCCTTGGAGACGCAATTGAAAAAGGCAAGCTCCAAAAGCGGCCCTACTACAAAAAATCGGCAACACGTATTTCATATTACTAGAGGCGTGATGAATTGGCGCGATGTGTTGCTTTTGATAATCGGCGTTGTTATGCCGATCACTGTGTTAATTTCAGCGCGCTGGTTTTACTGACGAACGCGTGCGGGTAGGGAGCGTAAAGGTATCAACAAAAATTTTTGAGCCCTTTTTTCCCGCCACCGGTCTCCAGATTCGCTTCGTGGGGCCCGATTGAACAGAGACGGACAATCCAGAAGAAGCAGTCCGGCCAAAGTCTCAGCAGACACGGTAAGCCTGCATCGCAAATCCAAGCCCCGAATCACGGCGGCAGAGGTTGCCGTTGATCCGGGGCCCAGACCGTCGCCCCCGCTGGGGTGATTCGCGCGGCTGGAGAGGTCGGGTAGTTAATTGGAATCAGCTCGAGCACCGCTCGCTCCGCCTTCCAGATTTCTGCCATCATCAGGCCGGCAGTGGTCTTCCTGCGGTCTCAGGCAGCAACGGTACCAGTATGAAGCCCAGGATGTATATGAATGAAAATGCCACCGCCACGTTGCTAAAGCCACCGAGCTGGGCGATGAGCGCGCCAGCGAACATCGGTCCCAAAAATGCGATGAAGCGCGGGCTATTGAAGGTGAACGCCATGCCGGTTGCACGCATGCGTGTTGGGAATAGTTCCGGCAGCCACACTGACATCCACGAATATTGCCCAAGCGTGAAGAAGCCGTTGATCCCCGCAACGACCAACAGCAGATGCAGATCGGTCGTCCATAGATAAAGTAAAGGTGTCAGTAGTAATGAGGCTGCAAAGAAGATCATCACCACCGGCTTGCGACCGAAATTGTCGGCAAAAAAACCCAAGCCGATGTAGCCGCAGATTGCGCCAATGTTGTAACTCATGCCGGCATAACTGGCCCACGTCTGCGCCGGTAGCCCTGCCTTGCTGGCTGCTGTTGCTATGAACGGCGGCACCCAGGTGGAGATGCCCCACCACGCAACCGTCGTCGTCAGCGACATCAGGAATACGATGATCGTACGTTTGCGGATCTCGGGATCGGCAAAGAGATCTGCGAAGGTGAAACGCGTAAGTGCGTGTTCTTCTGCGTTTAACGCAGTGCCACTTTTCTTTCGCGCGCGCGCGGACTTCCGTTTTTCATTACTGCGCTCCCATTTCCAGGACTCTGGTACGCCGGTGCGCAGCCACAGCGCGAATAGTGCGGGTATGACGCCAATGAAAAACATGATTCTCCAGGCGTGCGGTCCGTAGCCACTGACAAACAGCCAAGTGAAGGAGGCTAAGAAGAAACCAATACCAAGGCCGCACTGCATCAGTCCCGCACCACGGCCGCGTGCATTATCTGGCCACACTTCCGCGGTCATCGAAGCGCCTGTCGACCATTCCGATCCGATCGCGATGCCAACCACGAAACGCAGCAGCGCAAACGACACCCAGTCCCAAGCGAATCCGGACAGGCCCGTGGTTATCGAATATGCAAGGATCGCAAAGATCATGGTGCGCCGGCGACCGATATAGTCGGCGAGAACGCCACCGATCACCCCGCCAATTCCCCAGCCCAGCAGGGTGATGCCGATGACCGTACCGGCGTAACCCGGAATCTGGCCGAATTGCGATGGGTCGAGCAGATCGCGAAGCGCGACGGCCACCACCAGGATCAGAGAAAACGTTTCATAGCCATCAAACGTCCAGCCAAGATTCGATGCAAATACGGTTTTCCATTGAGTTGCGTTGAGGCTGCGATACCACGGTTGCGCAACAGCCACAGATGCCGTCTTCATTGGGTCAATCCCTCCCTCAAGGTTCGTCCTTTACGATCAGCCGGTTGATCCAGCCTTGGACTTACGAGCGGCCAATTTGACCGCGTTTACGATCTCTGGATAAGCGCCACAGCGGCACAAATTACCGGACAGGTGGTCGCGGATTTGCTCATCATCGGGGTCGGACGTCTGTTCAAGCAGCGCCTTGGTCATCAACACGAAGCCCGGTGTGCAATAGCCGCATTGGAAAGCGCCGCATTCGATGAATGCTTGCTGGACCGGATCGAGCTTCCCCGTCGGGGCGAGGCTTTCGACGGTAACAACTTCGGTCCCGTCGAGAAACACTGCGAGATAAAGGCAGCCCGACAGGGGCCTTCCATCTACCAGAACCGTGCAGCAGCCGCACAGCCCCTGCCCGCAACTCTCGCGCGCGCCGAATAACGCAAACTGCGCCTGCAGCACTTCCACCACATTGTGGTGCGGCTGCACGTTGACACTAACCGATCGACCGTTGAGAGTAAAATTGATGGTCCGCGCCGAGCTACGCATCAATCGTCTCCAAGCGGCCTGTTGTCCTTGACGTACAAGCCGCGCAACACTGCCTCGGCAGTCATCGGCAACTCGGTAAGGCGCACGCCAATCGCATCATCGATCGCATTGGCGATAGCCGGCGAGACCCCGAACGTCGCGAGCTCTCCGACCCCCTTGGCGCCGAAAGGCCCGTTGTCCTGGACAGCGTCCACGGTCATGTTCTCCATCACTGGCGGGACGTCGTGAATGGCTGGGATCTTGTAATCGGCCAGCGACGCGTTGGTGATCTGACCACCGTCGACATGCATCTTTTCGAACATGCTGAACCCGAGCTGCATCAACGAGGCACCGGATAGCTGCGTCTCGACGATCTTCGGATTGATCGGCTTACCGACGTCGGCGACATTGATAAGCCTGGTAATGCGCACATGCCCGGTCTCGGTATCGACTTCGAGCTCGACGCCGCTGCCAGCCACCATCCAGAACGGCGTGGCGTTGGTGGTGAGACCTGAGCTATCCGGCGGGATGTAATCAGGCTTGTAGATACCGGTGCCTACGATATTGCCGGCCTGCATGCCATATTTCTTGCGGAACAAGTCACCAAGCGGAGCATTGCTACCTTCGGGCTCGCCCAACTCACGCCGTAGCGCCGCAATCTTGTCGCGCGCCTCCTCGGCGGCCAGCCGCACGGCATGACCCATGTGGAACAGCGAACGCGAACCAAGCGTGCCCATATCATATGGCGTGACGTCGGTGTCGCGCGGCACCACTCGTACCGATTCCGCTGGCATGTCTAGGACCTCGCCAACCATCTGCGCCATGGCCGTGTCGGAACCTTGTCCCATGTCGACAGTGCCGCAATAGAGCGTGGCACTACCATCGGCCGCAACATTGACGACCGCCACCGAGGTTGTTGGCGAGATCACTGCCTTTAACGCGACCGCGAGCCCACGACCGCGTCGCACCACGCCTTGTCCCCGGTCAAAAGGTTTTTTCCAGTTGAGCCGCTCGGCGATGCGGTCGAGTACCTTTTCGATCGCGGCGTTTTTTAGGATCGTGCCGGTAGCCTGCGGGCGACCATCGTGCAGTAGATTCTGTTTACGGAAGTCGACCGGATCACGTTTGAGCGCACGCGCGATCATGTCGGTGTGGCTTTCGTAGGCCCACACCAATTGCGGAATGCCAAAGCCGCGCAATGCGCCGGCCGGCGTTAAATTGGTATAGAGTGCGTAAGAATCGATCGAAACATTGTCGATGTCATAAGGGCCAGATGCCGTGAAGCCGGATTTCTGGGTCAGCCGCGGGCCGACATCGGCATAAGCACCACCATTCCACCAAACTTCGCATTTGCGCGCGATTATCTTGCCATCTTTGTCGATGCCGCTTTTGATGCGAAACGTGCTCGGATGCTTAGTGATGGTATAGAACTGCTCTTCCATCGTGAGCGCAACTTTGACCGGCCTGCGCGCCAGCATCGAGAGCGCGACTGCGAGCGCTTCCATCTTGATATAGAGCTTGCCGCCGTAGCCACCCCCGAGATACGGCACCTTCACGCGCACGCGATTTTCAGGCCAGCTGAGCAATCGCGCAATCTCGGTACGCACAAAGGAGGGACTTTGCGCGCCGGAATAAATGGTGACGCCGTCTTCGCGGTAGTCCGCGATCGAGGCATATGGCTCCAGCGCTAGGTGCAGCACTTTCTGGGTGCGGAAGGTGTGCTCGAAGACATGCGCGGCCGAGGCAAATCCCTTATCCACGTCGCCGCGCCGCAGTCGAAAATCGAGTGCAATATTGGTGCCCTTTCGACCCTTGAGATGTTTGAGATCAGCAAAGGTGCCAGCTGGTTTTAGCTCCTCGTGCACTAATACTTTGTTTTCGGCAGCCTCGACCTCATCGAATATGGCGGGTAGCTCTTCATATTCGGCGATAATCCGCTGTGTTGCTTGCTCCGCGATATGCGGATCGGCTGCCAACACAGCCGCAACCGGCTCACCGACAAAATGCACTTTGCCGATAGCAAGGATTGGCTGATCGTGAAACGCTGGCCCATAGTATGGATCCGGGATGACAGTCTGGATGTCGTCGCTGGTGTAGACGCCAAAAACGCCGGGGATCTTCTTTGCGTCAGTGGTGTCGATCGACTTTATACGGCCATGCGCCACGGTGCTTCGTAAAATCTTGGCCTGCAGCATGCCCGGAAGTTGCATCAAGTGAGTGTATTCGGCACGGCCGGTCACTTTTTCGCGTGCTTCGAGGCGAGGCAGCGAACGGCCGACCTGATGGCCGACTTGCGGTTTAATTGCTTTCATCAGTGTGGCGCTCCGCGCGGCTCCATCGCTGCGCGTACAGTCCGCGCGGTGAAGACGCGTAGCAATTCGCGCTTGTAAGAGGCAGAGCCGCGTATGTCCGCTATGATGTCGGCTTCTTCAGCGGCGATGTCCGCAACCCTCTTCAGATGCACTTCATTCGCAATTTGACCGTTTAAAGCCCTTTCCGCCGCTGTCAGACGCATCGGCTTGCTCGTCGCCGCACTCACAACGAGCCGCACAGATCTCACGGTGTCGCCTTCGCTAACAATCGCCGCCGCAAGGCCCAGCGCCGGCCAATCATCCACCGAGCCGGCGGTGACTTTAAAATAGACCGCTTGACTGTTGCCTTGTGTCGGAATGCGCAGTTCAGTGATCAGCTCGTTCTTGGCTAGCGCCGTTTCGTAATAACCGGTCAGCAGATCCTCGACCGTCATACTGCGTTCGCTGGAAATGCCGGCAATTGAGACGGAGGCGCCGAGCGCGATCAGCACCGGCGGTAGGTCCATATGCGGGTCGGCATGTGCCAGCGCGCCGCCGATCGTCGCGACGTTGCGTACGCGCACATTTGCCAGCCGCCGCATCGTGCGCGCGATCACTGGCGCCGCGCGCTTCACTTCGGACGAATGCTCGATTGCTGTAAGCGGCGTCATTGCACCGATCTTAAGCTCGCCGTCCATGGTGGACGTTATTTGGCCGAGCCCGTTGCGCAATCTTCGCAAGCTCACCAGCCGGGTCGGCCGAAACACTCCGGCCTTCATCATCAGCATCAGCGCGGTGCCACCGGCAATTGGCCGTACATCGGGATCGTCTGGGTCGATCAACGCTATCGCTTCCTTGAGAGATGCCGGCTCGACGAGGTCAAACGGTGTCACTGCGCAGTCCCTCGACCGCCGACGGCGAAGGCAGCGACTAGCCTTTCAGTGAAATGCTTTTCCATGTCCTTCGCCTTCGCTTTCAGCACAGGCTGGCCCATACTACCCAATTTTCCGGTTATGGTGGCGTCAACTGAGTAATGGATCGTTGTTTGCCCGCTGGTCTCCGACAAGCGCGTTGTCGTGATGGCTGTCAACCGACCCACAATACCAAAAGGTGTGCCCTCAACCTTGGCCTCGATCAGCTCGGGGGGCGAAAGCTGTGTGAGCTCCACTTCCGCTTTGAATTTGAAGCGCAAGTAAGCGACATGGGTTTCGAGAATGGCGCTGAAATGAGTAGCATCGATGGCTTCGAGATTGCGCACGCCTTCGATGCAAGAGGCGAAGAACGGTGCATCGCTGAGGGCCTTAAAAACCGCATCCCGCGGTGCAACAACTGTAATATCACCCGCGAAATTCAAAATAACTGACTTTCTGGACCAGCCCAGATTGGATGATCCAGCTGGAATATTAGTTTAAAGTTGACGGTTTCACCAGCGTGGGCGCCAATGGCGTAATGCTCCGCATCAAATCGCGGCCTTAACCGAAAAATTTAAAATAGGGGCGGATGTCGGCGGAGGGTGAACCAGACAACTAGTGACGCCTTCGCCACGTGCATTAGCAATCTTGTGTTTGTCGCTATCCGATGACCCATTGCAGAGCTTCGTTTTCGGTACTTTTGTCATATGCTCTCACCTCCGGATGGACAAATCTGCTGATTATGCGGATCAGCCAATGCTGCCATTTGTGTGCAGCGATAATGGCGATGCGTTCTACTTTTCGATGGTGGCCTTTTATGAAAGCCACATGATTCTTAAGAGCCGATATATTCTCCCAACCGTGAAATTTAGAAGCGTCGATCAGCAACCTAATGTTGTTTTGCTGCCTTATGAGGGGATCAACTTGCAACGCAAGTTTCTGGAAGTCATCAGATCTAAACTTCTCCGGCGCCGTGAGTCTCAGTGCTTTGGGAGAGATGGCCTCTGTCTTAATCATGCAAAACCTCGCCGTCCCCGCATTGCAACCATTGATCAATGGCTGCCGAATCGCTCCCGGGCGCCTCGTGCTCACGCCTATCATTCAAATAATGATCAGGCGCCGCCAACAACGTGCCACGCTTACGAAGCTCCGTATTGATCGAAGAGTTCCAAAGGGCTAAGCTCCGACTCAACGCAAATTGCGACCGGTTTTGTTGTGTCAACCTAGCGGTTTGCGCGGTTAACGTCGCCCCCAATCGAATATGAGGTTAAGCATGCATAGAATGTTTACCGTATGCGCAACAGCCATTGCGATCCTTGCCGCCAGTGCAATTGCTTCACCTCGCGCAGGGGCGATGACCAGTAGTTTACCGGCAGATCTTCGTGCGGCAATTCACCAAACCAGTGGGGAACAGTACGTAACCCAAGTCGCGTATCGAGGGTGTGGGTACTACTGGTTTGTCTGTCGAGCTTGGTGGGCAGCGTGCGGATGGGAAGGCCCGTATTTCCTCCGTCCAAACGGTAGGTACGTCTATATGTGCCGGTGAGGAAGGACTCGCACTAGAAGCCGCATTTATTGGCGGCCAACTTATTAGATGCGATCTTCAGTTGTGCGAGCGCTTCGCACAATGGTCGGCTGCAAAATTGCACAAGATCAGTCCGCCTACGCGTGTCAATTATGCGCGCGTAGTGCGAGCGTAGTGGGTTTTTGCTAAATGAAAATCATGAAAAGGATGATGTTTACGGCTGCTGTCATGGCAACACTTTGCTCTAATGCTCATTGCACCCAAGCATTGCACAATGGGCCTTGGTGTTCTGTGGTGAATACCGGTGCCGGTAGAATGGAATGGGACTGCCGATATCGAACAATCGAAGAATGCGTACCAAATGTGCTGTCGGGCAACCGTGGCTTTTGCGATCGCAACCCATCCTATAGGCTCAAGACGAAGAAGCAAAATAATCTACACTCGGGCTAATCCTTTCGGGTAGATCCGACCAAAGGAATGCGCTTACAACTGTGCGCTTACAGTAACCGTAGTGCGCATCAACAGCCAATAGTCAACGGAGCGAGCAGGTGTAGGCGAGTCCATAATGGCAGACTTGTGGCTTTACGCACCAATCGGACGTCTGTGCCGTCAATGCGTGGCTATCACGCCGTATTCCTGAAGAGCTTCTATCACCCCATGGAAAATAAGGCCTCCACCCATGGCGGCGACGAAAAACCCGACGATGCGAGTGACCGCATCAATCCCCATAGGACCAATTCGCCCAAGGAGATTCTTCGCATGGGCCAAGCATAGATACGTCACAAACATCGTTAGCAGAATGGCGGCCGCAATCGCGAGAAAGGACAAGAATTCAAACTCGGAGTGCTTTACGAGCGACGTCATGCCAAGCGTTGTCGCGATGGCGCCAGGGCCGCACATCAAGGGCATGGCGAGCGGCACAAAAGCAATGTCGGCTCTTTTTCCGTCCCCATTGGCCGTCAATATCGATCCGCCCGAGGACGAGCCCGAAAATAGTTCGAAGCCAATCCGTAGCAAAACAATTCCGCCCACAACGCGAACCATGCTCAGGGAAATGCCGAATATTCGCAAAATAAGCGTGCCAAAGATCAGAAAGAAGAACAGCAGTAGCGTGGCGTAGAGACACGAACGTCCGGCAACCCGTCGGTGCAGCTCGGCATCCTCACCTTCAAGTAGTTTGAGAAAGACCGGCAATGCTTCAAGCGGATTGATGATTGCAAGCAACGTCGAAAACGTGCTGACGAATAAGGTCAATTCCACTCGCATGTTAGATCTTCCAGACCTGGGTAAGGCTGCGCGATTTGTATTGCGATATTAGCGGGAGCCTTAATTTCCCGCAGCTCGAGAGAGTATTGCTGCCATTAATCGCGCCGGGCTCTGCCCGCTTTTTGCTGCCTGGGCTCTAAGCTCGCGGTAGACGGGAGGCGGAAGCGGAACGTTGGCGATAATTAGGGTTCCTGGCGCCAGGATGTTAGCGGCGAGTTGCTGTTGCAGAATTGTTTCAAATTGGCGCATGCGATTCCATTTCTCCGCTGCCGTCATGCTCCCCATGTTTGCGACTACGGGACAATACGCCGCAATTATCACGTTCGTCAGTTCAGTGGATGAAATGTTGGGTTGCGCGAGCTGTAATTTGTTGATCAGATCGTTAATTTCGTTGGCAACATCAACATTATCCCCCGAAGTCACCAGCTTGACTTGTAGTTCGGAGAGAAGATCGGGGATGGCGGCAGCCGGGCCCATGTCCGGGCACTCGAGGCCTGCCGTGTGGCCGCGTACCGGCAGGCATAAAACGATTCCGCTTAAGATGAGAGCGAACGCGGTACGTTTCCATTGAGAACGTAGAGTTGAATGGGGCAGAGCGTCCTGGAATTTTTGTGCGGAGGCAATTGCGGTGCGTAACATTTTGCTTCTCCAGACTATTTTGTTAGCGCGAATAGCGAAGTTCATATTTTTAGCTGCCATTTCGATATTGGGGATGATGCTATCTCAACGGTTCATAGGAAATACGCAAGGACCCCTCGGTTGGCCGTTGGAATAACCGGAACGTCGTCAGGGGCCGAACTCCGATTACTCGTTGCGGTCCCTCCAGAACATTAGCATCGGTGATGCCTACTATCATCGCTGCAACCCTGCCGTACCGCGCAGACGCTGCGCCAAACGAGCGAGCACAAAAATAAGAATAATTGCCACTAAAAGCAGTGCGACAAACTTTCCGTGATGCGCTAGCCTCACCAGCATACCAAAATGCTCGGTGAAATAGGTTGCTGCAAGCACCCAAACTGTTACCCAAAGTACTCCTCCGAGCGCGTTGAACAGTAGGAAACGCCGCCAGGGCATTCCGAGTATCCCCGCCACGATGCCGTTGAGTTGACGCATAATGTTGAAGAAACGCGCGAACAA
>Ga0207726_1000262_pt1 | contig 11923 bp, 9 predicted proteins | sample LuqExpMetageno40_FD_187798 | JGI IMG/M metagenome (GOLD analysis project Ga0207726, IMG submission 187798) | Tropical forest soil microbial communities from Luquillo Experimental Forest, Puerto Rico - Sample 40 (SPAdes) | ecosystem: Environmental > Terrestrial > Soil > Tropical forest ...
AACGTCGTAGGGCACCCGATGACTCGCTGGAATGACGCCATACAGCTCCGTCGGATCGGCAGCGGGATCTTCAACGGGTAATACCCTCCAGGGCGGGGCGGAGCGCGAGGGCAAGGTCCTCACGACGGCGCGCACGATTGATAGGGCGTGCTCGTCATCGTGTGCCAAATGGTCGACAACCCCCGAAATGCGCGCGTGGAGCTGGCCGCCGCCAAGTTCTTCCGCAGTTACAACTTCTCCCGTTGCCGCCTTGACCAGGGGGGGTCCGCCCAAGAAGATAGTTCCCTGATTAGCCACGATGATGCTCTCATCTGACATCGCCGGCACATACGCCCCACCCGCAGTGCAAGACCCGAGGACGGCGGCAATCTGGGGTATGCCTTGCGCGCTCATTGTCGCTTGGTTGAAGAAGATGCGCCCGAAGTGATCCCGATCCGGAAATACCTCGTCCTGTCGGGGTAAAAACGCTCCACCCGAGTCAACAAGGTAGATGCACGGCAAGTGGTTCTGCAGCGCAATCTCCTGTGCTCTCAGGTGTTTCTTGACGGTCATCGGGTAGTAGGTGCCACCTTTGACCGTTGCATCGTTTGCCACCACCATGCACAAGCGACCCTCGATCCTTCCTATGCCGGTGATGATGCCCGCCCCGGGTGCTTCGTCGTCATACATTCCGTAGGCGGCCAGCGGAGAGAGTTCCAAAAACGGGCTCCCCTGGTCGAGAAGACGTTCGATGCGGTCGCGAGGAAGCAATTTCCCTCTCGCGACATGACGTTGGCGTGTCTGGATGGACCCAGTCGCGGCTGCTTCTAGTCGCGAGCGAAGTTCATCAACGAGCGCGGTCTGGAAAACCACGTTGCGCTCATAGGTCTCGCCCAGCCGGTCGACATGGCTCTGGATCTGCTCCACCGCGCCCTCTTTGTCCGGTTAATGGTTGGCGATCTCTGCGCTGAGGGCCTCTCGGGGTTAGGAAAAGGGGAATTTACAAGCGCTCGATAATGGTGACGTTTGCCTGCCCACCGCCCTCGCACATGGTCTGCAGCCCATATCGGCCTCCAGTGCGCTCAAGTTCGTTGAGCAATGTGGTCATCAGACGGACTCCAGTGGCACCGAGCGGATGACCCAGTGCAATGGCTCCACCATTGACATTCACCTTCACGGGGTCCATATCGAGTTCGCGTTCCCATGCGAGCACGACGGACGCAAAGGCCTCATTGATTTCAACGAGGTCGATGTCGTCCATCGTCATTTTGGTTTTCTGTAGCAGGGATCGGGTGGCGGGGATGGGAGCAGTCAGCATCATGATTGGGTCATCAGCACTCACGCCCATTGCATGGATGCGAGCCCGAGGAGTCACCCCGTGGTCTTTCAGGGCTTGGCCACTCATGAGCAATAGTGCCGAGGAAGCGTCTGAGATCTGTGATGACGTGGCGGCAGTGACTCGGCCGTTCTCACGGAGCGACGGAAGACTCCTGATCTTCTCCCAGTCCGGCTCGCGCGGACCCTCGTCAACTGCCAGCCCCTCAGTCGGAATGATCTCATTTTCGAAACGACCCTCGGCAGTCGCGTCCAAGGCGCGCCGGTGCGACTCAACCGCGAAGGCCTCCATGTCCTCCCTTGTCAAGTCCCACCGTTCAGCTATCAAGTCAGCAGCGTAGAACTGACTCACTTCTTGGTCGCCGTAGCGTCGTTGCCAACCAATCGAACCGCTGTATGGATCCTCGAAACCGAACTGAGTGCCTACCAGGGCGGACGACAAGATGGGGATCATTGACATCTGTTGGACGCCACCGGCCACAACCACATCCTGCACACCGGCCATGATTGCTTGAGCACCGAAATGCAATGCCTGCTGGGATGAGCCGCACTGCCGATCAACTGTCGTTCCCGGTACGGATTCGGGTAGCCCAGCAGCGAGCCAGGATGTCCGCGCGATGTCGCCGGCCTGACCGCCGATCGCGTCGAGACATCCGAAAACGACGTCCTCTACCGCTGCCGGGTCTATGCCGGTTCGGGCCATGAGCCCAGAGAGAGAAATAGCTCCCAGATCGGCGGGATGGACGTTGGCGAGCTTGCCATTTCGTTTGCCCACCGGCGTTCGGACTGCATCAACAATAAAGGCTTCTGCCATTGCTTTCCTCCCAGGCGGCGTGTCTCTTCGTCTGTTGTCTTTGTCTGGTTGAGATTCGACTCGGGCCCCTCAGGCCGGTCAGGATCTCTCGGCCGATCTCGGGCCCCTCAATGTCGAGGGCCGGCTTCCTTGTCGAGCAAGCGGTGGCTGGTCGCCTCGTCCACGCGGCGTGGCCCCCCGGTCTGACGCGGATTACCGGCGAGAGCGGCGGCGTGCCCTGCGGCCTCTAGATCATCCACGTCGACATTCCGGTTGCTTATGGCAGGCGCTCAGGTGCGATTGCCTTCGAAGGTGGCGTTTCCCATGGCACCCATCTTCACGTCCCCCGAGATTGTGTCGTCGGACACCGTGGCCGTGAAATCGAGGGTCATGGGCATTGGAACGGTCATGGCGACCTTCCAGCTCAACGCGTCACCGTTAGCGGTCCCCTCACTGAGATCGAGCTTGCCAAGTGGCGGCGGGGCCTCGATTGAGCCGCTCAGGTCTGATCCGTTGGTGCTGAGTGTGAGCGTCGCCGGCTGTGGCCCCATCGGCGTCTTCAGTGAGATCTTCCACGTTCCGTCTGCGGACATTCATGCCTCGTCTTTCGGTGTTGGGCTGGAGTGGCGGCTGGGCCATTGGTACGCCAATTGAATTGGCCCCAAGCGTCCTTCACCTTGACACAAACACGAATCCGTGTTCAAGTGAGCAGCGGCACTTTGACGCGCTGTCAGGAGGTCCGTGTGATCGAGACGTGGGGTTTCTATCTGTTCTGCACAGGTCCGGGTCAGATGTTGGAACCGGAGGCGGTTACGCCCGAGGACTACCAGCGAGCGTACGACCAGTACCTGGACTTGTGGCAGAGGTGCGAGGGCTGGGGATTCGACGGTCTCGCGTTCGCGGAGCACCACTTCAACCCCATCAACTTGTCGCCGTCGCCGCATCTTCTGGTCGCCGCTGTCGCACAGCGCACCGAGCGTCTTCGGTTCACCGCCCTCGGCGAGGTGCTGGCGCTGCACGATGGCCGTCGGGTTGCCGAGGAATGCGGCATGCTGGCCTACCTCACGAATGGGCGCTTCGAGCCGGGGATCGCGCCGGGCGCAGGACCGGACGAGTGTGTCGCAGCGGGTATCCCGGCTGATCAGATCCGTCCGCGGTACTACAGCGCGGCCGAGGTCCTGGGTAAGGCCCTGGCCGGACCACGGGTGACCCATCACGACGACTTTCACAACCTTGACGAGGTCGGCATCGTCCCCCGGATGCAGCTCAGCCCCGGCCAGTCCGTGTGGGTGACCGTCATGTCACCGGACTCAGTGGTGTGGACGGCCCAGCGGGGCTACAAGATGTGTACCTCATGGATGCCAATCGCCTCGACCCAGGCCTTGGCCGGCGCATACTACGAAGCGGCCGAAGCGGCGGGCAGGCCGGCCACGCCGTCGATGCTTGGTCTTCGCCGTCGGACCTACGTCGCCGAGACTGACGCCGCGGCGCAAGAGGCGTGCGAAGCGGCCGAAGACGTCATCGAGAAGCAGATCGGCAAGGCCTTTGAGACGATTGACCCGGCCATTCTCGCCATCTTCAAGGACCCAGACGACTTCATCGTCGGGTCGCCTGACACGGTCGCCGAGAAGTGGATCGAGCAGTGCAGGGCCGGCGGATATGGGGTCGCCATGGCACTCACCGATTTCAAGGTGTTCCAGCCGGAGGACCTGGCTCGGTCCCACGAGCTGCTGGGCACCAAGGTTGCCCCGATCCTGCGCTCCGCGGATCTCAATCCGACTACCGCTGCCGCCGGCTCACTGGCGACGGCCGACCACTGATCCAAACGGCGTAAATTGCGTGGTTCATCTGGCGACCTCCTGAGAAGGGCTTCTGGGGGGAAAAATGTCTGACCGCTTTGATGTGGTGTGTGGGACATACAACGGGCGCGACTTGCACGTAGACATCTACGAGCCGACCGGTCCGGAGAATCGCCGGATCGCGGTGCTCGTCCTTCACGGAGGTGGATGGTCGCAGGGTGACCGGAAGCTGATGCAGCCTCGCGCCGAAACCCTCGCAAGCCAAGGTTTCACTGCCGTCGTGGCGGAGTATCGCCTGACGCCGGAGGCGCCATGGCCGGCCCAGCTACAGGACGTCAATGCGGCAATCCGTTGGACTCGCGACAATGGGCAGGACCTCGGCATCGACCCCGACCGAGTGGTCCTCCAAGGACACAGCGCGGGCGCACACTTGGCGCTGATCGCAGCAGGAGCCGCGGATCGGCCCGAGCTCGACCCCGACGCCAGTACCGACCGGTCCTCCGCGTCGATCGCTGCGGTCGTCGCGTATTACCCGCCCGTGCACCTCGATCCGACTATTTCCATGCCGGACCTCGCAGCTGGTCCGACCCCCGAGGCGATCGCGGCAATGTGCGGGCCGGAGGGTTCGACTCCAGCCGCCATGTTGCTCGGTGACGCCGTCACGGTCGAAGCCGCGGCGGCGGCGAGCCCGCTCTCCTACGTGACCTCGTCGTTCCCTCCGACCGTCCTGTTCCATGGCAAGGATGATGTTCTGATATCAGCCAACAGCAGCGTTCGGTTTTACGAGGCCCTGCAAGCAGCCAATGTCCCGAGCGAGTTGCATCTGATGGGCGGCGTGAACCATGAGTTCGACGCGACGCCGAGCCTGGCCAGCGTCTGCACGGGTGTGGTGTCGAGCTTCCTGTCGCGCCTCGTCCTCGATCCCGACGAGTTCATCGCGGAGGAAATGCAGTTCAACCCGATGTCGGCGATGCTGCGGGCCATCCGTGCGGCTCCACCATCAGGCGTACCTGGGTGACCACCACCGTCGAGCACCATTTCCACCCGGATAGCCGGCTCGAGGTTCAGAGCAACCCGGTTCTACTTAGTGGGGTACAGGCACTCATCCGGGTGGTCATCGATCAGATGCGTCGGGACCGCGCGGCCGGAGCTCGTACGGCTGCGTTCATCTCGGGTTATCCCGGCTCCCCCCTGGCCGGTCTCGATCTGGAGCTCTCGCGTCAGAAGCAGCTGCTGCAGGAGCTCGACGTTCGGCACCTGCCTGCGCTGAACGAGGAGCTTGCGGCAACCGCCGTGTATGGATCGCAGGCCGCCCAGACTTTCCCGGACGCAACCTACGAGGGGGTGCTCGGGGTCTGGTATGGGAAGGGGCCCGGTCTCGACCGCGCTGCCGACGCCATCCGCCACGCGCAGTATGTCGGCACTTCCAGGCTCGGCGGTGCGGTCGCGTTCGTCGGTGACGACCCGGCGTGCAAGTCATCGAGCATTCCGTCGAGTTCGGAGCAGATCCTCGCCGACCTCGGCCTTGCCGTGATCGTGCCGTCCTCGGTCGCCGACATCGTCGAGCTGGGGCCGCATGCCATCGCCCTGTCACGCCTGAGCGGTATCTGGTCCGGTCTGCGGATCGTGAGCGACGTAGCGGATGGGGTGGCCTCCGTCTCGGGCGAGCTCGTGATGCCCTCGATCGTCGAACCTGAAGTGGAATGGCGCGGTCAGCGCTATCTTGCGACCCCGCGCGCCATCCCGACCGTGCCGTGGGCGCTCGAAGCCGAGGCAGAGCTGCGTGAGCCCCGGTTTGAGGTCGCCCGAGAGTACGGACACCTCAACAACCTCAACCGGATCGTTGTCGACTCGCCGCGCCCTCGCGTGGCCATCGTGGCTGTTGGGTCGCTCTTGCACGAGACGCTTTCAGCCTTGGAGTCGCTCGGCTGCACCAAGGAGCAGCTCGCGGACCATGGCATCCGACTGTGCCATGTGCGGATGCCCCACCCGATGCACGAAGCGACGATCGGCGCGTTCGTCGACGGCGTCGAGCGCGTCATCGTCATCGAGGAGAAGCGGGCGTTCGTCGAAACTGCGATTCGGGAAGCGTTGTACGGCACGACCGTGCACCCGGTCATCGTCGGTAAGCGTGACGATCAGGGTCGAGTGTTGCTGCCTGCGCACGGTACGTTGCACGCCGATGAGCTGATCGGGCCTCTGCGCAATGAACTCTCTCGTTTCCTTCCCGCGCAGCAGCTCCGACCCGAGGCCGAGAAGCGGCTATTGCCCCTTCTCCCAGCGGCCAGGGCGCCTTATTTCTGTTCTGGATGTCCCCACAACCGCAGCACCAAAGCTCCCGCCGGTTCCGTCATCGGAGGTGGGATCGGTTGTCACGGCATGACGATGATCATGGATCCCAAGGTCGTCGGCAACATCGCGTCCGCGACCCAGATGGGCGGCGAGGGCGCCCAGTGGATCGGGATCGCTCCGCACGTCAGCACCCCACACATGTTCCAGAACTTGGGTGACGGCACCTACTTCCATTCGGGCCAGTTGGCGATTCAGGCTGCCGTGGCCGCTGGAGTCAATATCACCTACAAGCTGCTGTACAACGACGCAGTGGCGATGACCGGTGGTCAGAAGACGTCGATGAGCAACGCCCTCCCAGTACCGCACGTCGCCGAGAATCTCCTGCGACAGGGTGTGAAGCGAGTCATCGTCACGACGGAAGACATCTCTCGCTACCGCCGGACCGATCTGCCTCGCCATGTAGAGGTCTGGGACCGTCGTCGGCTCATTGAGGCCCAAGAGGCGCTGCGGGCAGTCGAAGGGGTTACCGTCCTGATCCACGATCAGCGCTGTGCCGCCGAGAACCGCCGCGACCGGAAACGAGGTCGAACGGCCAGCCCGTCGCAGAGGATCTTTATCAACGAGCGGATCTGCGAGGGCTGCGGCGATTGCAGCACTGTTTCGAACTGCTTGTCCGTCGAGCCGGTTGGGACGGAGTACGGGACCAAACGACGAATCAACCAGACCACCTGCAACCTCGATTTCTCGTGCATCGAGGGGGACTGCCCGTCGTTCATCAGTGTCAAGACGAAACGCCAAGGGGGGCGATCGAAGGGTCCGGGGAGCGCTGCACCGGCTCCCACCGAGAGCCTGGCCGAACTGTTGCAAGGTGAGCCACCGGAGCCTCGCGTGTCGCTGTCAGGCGAGGTTCTCGTTCGGTCGCCCGGCATTGGCGGAACCGGAGTCGTCACTGCGAGCCACGTCCTTGGGACGGCGGCCATGCTCGACGGGCTCGAGGTCTCGGGCCTCGACCAGACGGGTCTCAGTCAGAAGGCCGGTGCAGTGGTGTCTGACCTGCGCGTGTCGCGTGGAGCCGCTCAACGCACCAGTCGCGCTCACCACGAGTCGGTCGATGTCCTCCTCGGCTTCGACGTGATTGCCGCAGCAGCCGCTCCTACGCAGGACGCGCTGGTTCCCGGGCACACGGTCGCAGTGCTCTCGACATCGCGGACGCCGACTGGCGCCATGGTCGCTAACCCTTGGGCGAACTACCCGGACGTGTCCGCGTTCGTTGAGCAGCTCCAGCGCGATCTCGGCTCCGAACGCGTGTTCTGTGTCGACAACCACGAGCTGCTCACCGAGCTCCTCGGTGATGCCTCAGGCGCGAACACCGTCCTGTTGGGGATTGCCACCCAGGCCGGAGCCTTACCCGTGAGGCCGGCGCTCATCGAGCAGGCGATCGAACTGAACGGCGTCGCGGTGGAGCACAACATCGCGGCGTTCCGAGTCGGACGGTGGTGGGTCGCCGACCGCGATCGACTGATGGCGTCCAGGACGGAACCGGCCGCTGCCTCCCCCGATCCGATGCCTGGGGGCCGTGCGCCGGCCACGTGGTTCGAGGCCATCCCCGATGCCGTCCGACCGCTTGCTGAGGCCCGCGCCAGCGATCTGATCTCGTATCAGAACCAGCGGTATGGCCAGCGGTATGCCGAGGTCGTTTCCGCCGTCGCGGTGGCCGAAGGTGCAGTCGCGCCGGGCTCGGTGGCATTCACCGACGGCGTGGCCCGCGGTCTCTACAAACTGATGGCCTACAAGGACGAATACGAGGTAGCACGCCTGGCACTCGACCCTGACGAGCGGGCACGGCTCGAAGCCGCATTCGGTCCTGATGTCGACTTCGCTTGGAATCTGCATCCACCTGTCCTGAGGAGCCTCGGCTACGGGCGCAAGCTTTCGCTCGGCCGGCGGTCTGCGCCGGTGTTCAAGATCCTCCGGTCCGGGCGCCGGCTGCGTGGAACCCGACTCGATATTTTCGGCTACACGGAGGTCCGGCGGCTCGAACGACGGATGATCGAGGAGTACATCGACGCGGTCCTCGCGGTGAGCCGTGGGCTCGGTGCCGATCGCCTGGACGAGGCCGTCGCGCTCGCATGGTTGCCCGACGCAGTCCGAGGATACGAGCGCTTGAAATTGATGCGCGGTGCTGAGTTCCTCGATTCGCTGAACTCGGCACGGAAAGCGATCGAGCGGCCATGACGCCTCAGGGCCATTACATCGACAGCGACGGTGTTCGGCTGTATGCGGAGACCACCGGTAGCGGCGTGCCGATCGTGTGGGTGCACGAGTTCGCGGCCGACTACCGGACATGGGAGCAACAGGTACGGCGATTCAGTCGCACCAACCTCTGCATCACGTACAACGCCCGGGGGTACCCCCCGTCCGATGTGCCGGAAGCCGGATGCGCATACACCTACGAGAAGCAGCGCGATGACCTTCGCGCCGTCCTGGACCATTTCGACATTTTGGCTGCCCACATCGTGGGTCTCAGCATGGGCGCGTACACCGGACTTCAGTTCGCACTGCAATATCCCGGGCGCGTCAGGTCGCTGCTCTTTGCCAGCGGGGGCTCCGGCGCGCCGGGCGGGAGCCGGGCGCAGTTCGCGGCCGACACGAACGAGGGTGCAGAGCGCATGATGCAAGAAGGGATGGAGGCGGCCGCCAACGGCCTTGCCCTCGGAGCGACCCGAGTTCAACTGCTCGCCAAGGACCGGCGCGGGTGGGAGGAGTTCAAGGGCTACATGGCCGAACACTCAGCGCTCGGTTCGGCACAAACGCTCAGGAATTTTCAAGCGCTCCGGCCCTCGCTGTACGACTTCGAAGCCGGCCTCAGGCAGCTCAGAGTGCCGGTGCTGCTTGCCGTTGGTGACGAGGATGATCCCGTCATCGAAACGAACGTGTATCTCAAGCGCACCTTGCCCCGTGCTGGGTTGTGGGTGCACCCGAGGACCGGGCACGGGATAAACCTCGAGGAACCGGACGCCTTCAACACTATGGCGGCGCAGTTCTTCGGTGCAGTCGATGCCGGCCATTGGGGTCCGCGCGATCCTCGAGCTAATCCGAACCAGTCGATCTTCATGGGTGACCGAGTCCCCACCAACGGCCCCACCCATTGATATGGATCTCGAACTCACCGGCAAGGTGGCTCTCGTCACAGGCGGGTCAGCGGGAATCGGCGCCGCGATCGCCAAGACCCTGGCAACCGAGGGGTGTTCGGTGGGAATTGTGGGTCGTGGGCGGGACCGACTCGAGCGAACTGCAAACGAGATCGCCCAGGCGACCGACTGCAGAATCGACGCGCAGGTGGCCGATCTGTCCAAGACCGACGACGCGGTGGAAGTTGCAGAGACCTGGGCCGATGCGGATATCGTCGTGAACAACGCGGGAGCGATCCCAGCTGGCGACCTCACCGCAATTGACGACGCCACGTGGCGCTCTGCTTGGGATCTGAAGGTCTTTGGCTACGTCACACTGACCCGAGCGTTCTACCCGAGGATGTGCGAGCGCGGCCGCGGTGTCATCATCAATGTGATCGGCGCCGCAGCCCAGATGCGTGACCCTTCCTACATCTGCGGCGTGGCTGGGAATGCGGCCTTGACTGCCTTGACGATGTCTCTTGGAAGCGAGAGTCCGGCCCATGGGGTCCGAGTCGTGGGTGTGAGCCCGGGGCCGGTCGCCACCGAGCGGCTCAAGACACTCGAGCCCGCCCTCATCAGCAAGCCCCGGCCGTTTGGTCGGGCCGCGCACCCAGAAGAGGTCGCCGACACGGTCGCCTTCCTGGCGTCGCGCCGCGCCGGCTACATCTCGGGAACCGTGATCATGATCGATGGGGGACTCTCTGCTCGGAGCCAGACCCAATGACCGCGCGGAACGAAAAGGGTGCCCTGAAGGCCCGGGTCTTGCTTGACTACAGCCATGACAAGCATGTCGGGTGGATCACCATCGACAACACTGCCAAGCACAACGCGATGTCACTTGCAATGTGGGAGCAGCTCGGGGCCGTGCTGGACCAGCTTACACATACGCCAGGTCTCAGAAGTGTCGTCCTGCGCGGGGCTGGTGACCGAGCCTTCGTTTCAGGTGCTGACATCTCCGAGTTCGTGCATCGTCGGCGATCACCAAAGGACGTGCAGGCATACGACGTCGCTGCCGACGGAGCAATGGACCGCTTGTACAACCTCGAGATACCTACAGTGGCGATGATCTCTGGCATTTGTTTCGGAGCGGGGATGGCCCTTGCGATGTGCTGCGATATCAGGATCGCCGACGAGTCTTCCCGTTTCTCCGTCCCGGCTGCCCGCCTTGGCGTCGGGTATCCGCTCAAGGAAATCGAGCGGCTGCTCCAGGTTGTCAATCCGCCGGCAGCACTGGACATGCTCTTCAGTGGCCGGCGGCTGACCGCTGCTGAGGCCCTGGCTGCCGGCGTTCTCAACCAGGTGCATCCTTCAATGGACCTGGAGGGCAAGGTAGAGGAGTACGTCGGGATCGTCGCGACCAACGCACCGCTCACCATCCGCGCGTCTAAGCGGATCGTGCGCGAGCTGTCCGGGCGAGGCCCAGCCGATGAGGACACATGCGCGCGACTTGTCGCCGCGTGTTTCGCGAGCGCAGACTACGTCGAGGGGTCGACGGCCTTCATGGAGAAGCGTACGCCGCGCTTCGAGGGGCACTGACGGTGTCGGATCTCGCGCTCACCCATCTCAGAGTCATTGATCTATCGCGTGTCCGCGCTGGACCTACGTGCGCGAAGTTCTTCGGTGATTACGGTGCAGACGTCATTAAGGTCGAGCGTCCTGACGGTGCCGGTGATCCGATGGCAGACGACCGATACTCCTCAGACTACGTCAACGCACAGCGGAACAAGCGCGGAATCACCCTCGACCTCAAGCAACCAGAGGGTGTGAAGATTCTCGAGAAGCTTGTGGCCACGGCCGACGTCCTGATCGAGAACTTCCGGCCCGACGTCAAGCACCGCCTCGGAATCGACTACGAAGCGATGTCGGCAGTCAACCCACGGCTCGTATACACCTCAATCTCGGCCTTCGGCGAGACCGGTCCGTACGCGAATCGTCCTGGATTCGACCTGATCGCACAAGGCATGGGCGGCCTGATGGGGCTGACCGGCTATGCCGATCGCGGACCCCTGCGCGCAGGCATCTCGGTCGCGGACCTCAGTGCGGGTATCTTCGCCGCGCTTGGCACGATGATCGCCTTGCTCGAGCGGGAAAAGTCCGGCCGAGGCCAGTGGGTTACCACGAGCCTGCTGTCGTCGCAGATCATGCTGCTCGACTATCTCGCTGCCAGGTGGTTGATGGACGGGGTTGTGCCGCAGCGCCGGGGCAACGACCACCCCCAGATCGTCCCCACCGGCGTGTTTCGTTCAGCCGACGGCTACTTCACGCTCTCGACCGTTGGCAATGACAGCTACGTACGCCTGTGTCGTGCGATCGGCGCGCCGGAGTTGAGTGAGGACGCTCGATTTACGACAGCCGACCTCCGTGAGCGGAACCGCGACGAACTCAACACAGCGATCGAGAAGGCCACGATGACGAGGACGTCGGCCGAATGGATCGAGGTCCTCAACCACGCTGGCGTGCCGGCGGGCCCGGTGTACGCGCTCGACGAAATGTTTCACGATCCGCAAGTCGAGAGCGACGCATCGACGCCTAAACCACTGCCCAATGTCAGC
>Ga0207726_1000267_pt1 | contig 11824 bp, 10 predicted proteins | sample LuqExpMetageno40_FD_187798 | JGI IMG/M metagenome (GOLD analysis project Ga0207726, IMG submission 187798) | Tropical forest soil microbial communities from Luquillo Experimental Forest, Puerto Rico - Sample 40 (SPAdes) | ecosystem: Environmental > Terrestrial > Soil > Tropical forest ...
CAACCGCGTCAAGATCCCGGAGCAGGCGAACAAATATCCGGGCCAGCTGTCCGGCGGCCAACAGCAAAGAGTGGCGATCGCGCGTGCGCTCTGCATGAACCCGAAAATCATGCTGTTCGACGAGCCGACCTCCGCACTCGACCCGGAAATGGTCAAGGAGGTGCTCGACACCATTGTGGCGCTGGCCCAGGACGGTATGACCATGCTGGTGGTAACTCACGAGATGGGCTTTGCCCGCGAGGTCGCGAGCCGCGTAGTGTTCATGGACATGGGGCAGATTGTCGAGGTCAACGTGCCGCACGAATTCTTCGCCCAGCCCCAGCACGAGCGGACCAAACTGTTCCTGGGCCAGATCTTGCGCTAGTGCACAAGCGGGCCTTGCGCCCGCTTCCAGGCATCGATGCCGCCTTCGACGTGGATAGTGGCGATCAGCCCGGCATCCTGCGCAGCCTGCACCGCCATTGCCGAACGTTCGCCATAGGCGCAATAAAAGATGATGCGTTTGTCGGTGGCGCGCGCGAGCTCGCGCAACATGCCGCCGGCGCGGATATTTTCGGACAGGTCTGGGTAGGGCGCGTGCAAAGAGCCGGGGATGATGCCGTGCTTGAGCCTCTCGCTTGTCTCGCGCAGATCGATGAAGGCGATATCAGGCCGCCCCACGAGTGCGATCGCCTGCGTTGCGCTGAGCGCCCAGCCGCGCTTCGCAATCTCCTGCTGCGCCAGGCCGATCTTCATGTTGGAGGGCACCGCGACATCCATCATTTTCGGATTGGGCAGCTTCAAGTTGGCCATCAAAGCGATATAGTCGTCGACCGACTTCACCTGCAGGCGCGGATTGTAGCGCTTCTCCTCGCCGATTGTAGAGACGGTGTCGCCCTTGTAGTCGTGCGCCGGGAAAACCATCGTTTCATCCGGCAGCCGCAACAGCTTGCCGAAAATTGATTCATATTGAGCGCGCGCATCGCCGTTCTGGAAATCGGTGCGGCCGGTGCCGCGGATCAACAGGGTGTCGCCCGTGAACACGCGGTCGTGCATCACGAAGCTGTAGGAATCATCGGTATGGCCCGGCGTGTAGAGAACGTCGAGGCTCAGGCCCTCGACGGTGAGCTTGTCGCCCTCCGACAGCCGCATCGAGACGACGTCGGCCTTGGTGTTCTCGCCCATCACGGTGATGCAGTGGGTGCGGTCGCGCAGCGCGCCGAGGCCGGTGATGTGGTCGGCGTGCAGGTGCGTGTCGGCCGCCTTCACCAGCCGCAAGTCTAGTTCGCGGATCAATTGCAGATAGCGGTCCACCTTCTCCAGCACCGGATCGATGATCAGCGCCTCGCCGCCGGCGCGGCTGGCGAGCAGATAGCTGTAGGTACCGGACACACTGTCGAATAGTTGGCGGAAGATCATGGCGCGCCCCACTGCGAGCTTGGGCTCGCATGCAATGAATTATGAGGCGCCGATGGCGGCAATAATGCGGCCTAGCTTTTTTCCACCGGCAGGTCCGGTCTGCCACCCCATTCTGCCCACGAACCGTCGTAGATGCGAGGCAGCGGCTTGCCCAACGCCTCCAGGCCGAGCGCCAGCACGCAGGCGGTGACGCCGGAACCGCAACTCGTAATTATGGGCTTGCCGAGATCGACGCCGCGTTTGGCGAACGCTTGCGCGATTTTTTCGCGTGAAGCGAGTCGGCCGTCTTCAACGATATCGGTAAAGGGCACATTGAGAGCACCCGGCATATGGCCGGGCCGCAATCCCGGCCGCGGATCGAGCTCGGTACCGGCAAAGCGCCCGACCGAGCGTGCGTCCACCACCTGGGCGCTGCCGTCGTTGAGAGCCACCTGCACGTCGCTGATCATCGCCACCGCCCCGGTATCCAAGGTTGCATTGAACTTGCGCGGCGTGCGCTTGGGCGCGCCAGCTTCCGTCGGCCGGCCTTCGTTCTTCCAGGCCGGAAAGCCGCCGTCGAGGATGAAGACGTTCTTGACGCCGAAGATGCGGAACGTCCACCACACGCGTGGTGCCGAATAGAGTCCGGTGGCGTCGTAGATCACAAGGGTGTCGGTCTCGCTGATGCCAAGGCGGCCAACCGCGTCAGCGAATTGCTTCGGCCCGGGTAGCATATGTGGCAGGTCGCAGAACTCGTCGGCGATCGCGTCGATATCGAAAAAAACCGCGCCTGGAATATGGGCGACGAGATAATCATCCTTTGCGTTGCGCTTTTGGTTCGGCAGATAATAGGAGGCGTCGACGACGACTAGGTTCGGATTGCCGAACTCGTCGGCGAGCCATTCGGTCGACTTCAGCCATTTGCTTCCGGATTTCGGCTCGCTCATCAGAGTTTGCTCCCTACATCAACGCAATACGCACGCGTCGGTTCAGCTTGCCTTTCTTTTCGATCTGCGTGACGCGCACCTTGCCAATCTCTTTGGTTGCGCGCACATGGGTGCCGCCGCACGGCTGCAAATCGAAGCCGGCAATCTCGATCAGCCGCACGCGGCCTGTGCCCATCGGTGGCTTGACCGACATGGTCTTGACCAGGCCGGGATTGGCGGCGAGGTCCTCGTCGCTGATCCAACGGCTTGTGACCGCGGCGTCGTTTCCGATTATCTCGTTCACTTTCGCCGTGATCGCATCCTTGTCGAGGCCGGCCTCCGGAATGTCGAAGTCAAGCCGGCTCTCGCTCTCGCCGACCGCGCCGCCGGTCACCGCGTAAGGCAGCACCGCGGACAACAAATGCAGCGCAGTATGCATGCGCATGCGAGCATAGCGCTTATTCCAGTCAATCGTTGCCGTCACCCTATCGCCGACGGCGAGGGCAGGCGAGCCGGCCGCAGGGACGTGCGCGATCTCGGACTTTGCCGCGTCGATATAGATCGCTGTATCGATCGCGAGGCGGCAGCCGTCCGACGTCGTTAGCGTGCCGCTGTCGCCCGGCTGGCCGCCGGAGTTCGCATAGAACACGGTGCGGTCGAGCACGATGCCACCCTGCTCAGTAACCGACAGGACGCGCGCCTCGCAACTCTTCAGATAGGCGTCCGCGCGGAAAAGGCAGTCGGTCGGCATCAGATTCTCTCGAACGGGATCGGGATGCCCGATTTCCGCTCCAGCCATTCCGGTACCGGCAGATTCTTCGAGCGCAAGAAGGCTGGATTGAACAGCTTCGACTGGTAGCGCGTTCCGGAATCCGCGAGCACCGTCACAATTGTGTGACCGGGTCCGAGCTCCTTCGCAAATCGGATCGCGCCGGCGATGTTGATGCCAGACGAGCCACCGAGGCAGAGGCCTTCGTGCTCGAGCAGGTCAAACAGGATTGGCACGGCCTCCTCGTCCGGTATGAGATAAGACTTGTCTACCTTGATGTCGGCGACGATCGGCGTTTTGCGCCCGAGTCCGATGCCTTCAGTGATCGACCCGCCTTCGGTCGCTTTCACCTCGCCGTGCGCAAAAAGATTGTACATGCTGGCGCCGCGCGGGTCTGCGAGCCCAATCATGATGTCCTTTTTCTTTTCACGCAGAAAAGTCGACACCCCGGCGATAGTGCCACCGGTGCCAATGGCGCAGATGAAGGCGTCGATCGTGCCTTCGGTCTGCTGCCAAATTTCGGGACCGGTGCCGACGTAATGCGCCTTGCGGTTATCGAGATTGTTCCACTGATCGGCGAAGATGGCCCCGTTCTTCTCGCTCTTCTTGAGTTGTTCGGCCAACCGTCTGCCGACATGTTGGTAGTTGTTCGGATTGCTGAACGGGACAGCGGGAACTTCGATGAGCTCAGCGCCGCACAGGCGCAACAGGTCCTTCTTTTCCTGGCTCTGTGTTTGCGGGATGACGATGAGCGTGCGATAGTCGCGTGCGTCAGCCACAATCGCAAGACCGATGCCGGTATTTCCGGCGGTCGCTTCCACCACCAGGCCGCCGGGGTGCAACTCGCCGCGCTTCTCCGCCTCTAGGATCATCTGCAGGCCGGCGCGGTCCTTCACCGAGCCGCCCGGATTCATGAACTCCGCCTTGCCGAGAATGGTGCAGCCAGTGGTTTCACTGGCGCGTCTGAGCTTGATCAACGGTGTGTGGCCGATGGCGTCAACAATGCCGTCGCAGATCTGCATGCCGGTTCCGGGTAACCGTTGGATAACTAAAGCCTAGTGGACCCCTTTAGGAGCCGCAAGGCCGCGGGACGGGGCGGCGTAGCGCTGCTGTTGTAATTTGGCTCACTCAACTCAAATGCCCGCGGCGACAGCAAGGCTTACGAACTCATATCAGCGCAAGACCCATCCGGTTCCTTGAAATTCACCACTTTTTACCCCCGGCCGAACTTATCCGTTGAAGCCGGAGATAAGGCGGCAAAAACAAGCCCAAGGCGCACAGACAAGGGCGACATCAATTGATGTCCCTCGACGTCAATACCCTAGAGTTCGGCATATCGATCATCCGGGCGCAATATGCGCTGGAGCGCCTGAGCGGCTTCGAGCGCCGCCCGATCGAGCAGGAGGCCGCCATGCCGATCAAGCGCGAGGCGATGCGCACCGAATACCAGATGAAGCACGCAGAGGCCGTCTCTTGACGCCTCCAGGCCGTCGATGATGTGGGCGAAGCTGGAGACATTGGCCGAAGAGGCCCGCTTGCGAGCAAGAGACTGTGGCCGTAGTCTTCGTTGATCGGTCGAAGAACCGGCGATCAGGGAGCGAGCGATCCATGAATATCAACGCCCAGTCGCGCGGCGGCCTTGCGATTCCGTTTGATCACGCGCGCCTTGACCGGCTGATGGATGAAGCCGGGATCGAACTGATACTGGCGACCTCCAAGCACAACGTGCAGTACCTGCTTGGCGGCCATCGTGCCAATTTCTTCGACTACATGGATGCGACCGGCGTCACCCGTTATCTGCCGGTGTTCGTATATCCTAAGTCCGTGCCGGAAAAGGCTGCTTATATCGGCCATCGCCTCGAGACCTTCCAGCATCAGACGAAGCCGTTGTGGACGCCGGAGACGCAGACCACTGCGAACGGTTCAGTGGAGGCAATGCAGAAGGCCTGCGACTACATCCGCAAGGCCGGATTGAAAACTAAGCGCATCGCCACCGAATTCGGCTTCCTGCCTTACGATGCCTCCAAGGTGTTGCGCGCCGCGTTCCCCGATGCCGATTGGGTTGACGCGCTGTTCGTGCTCGAGCGTCAGCGTTTAAAAAAATCGCCGGAGGAATTGAAGAATCTGAAATTCGCTTCTGAAGCTGTGATCGACGCGATGCTCGCAACGGTCACGCAAACGCCGCCCGGCACCAGCAAGGCCGACGTGGTCGAGACGCTGCGGCGCGAGGAGACGCTACGCGGCCTTACTTTCGAATATTGTTTGATCACCTGCGGCACCAGCATGAACCGTGCGCCCTCCGAGCAGAAATGGGAGAAGGGCGAGATTATGTCGATCGACTCCGGCGGCAATTTCCGCGGCTATATCGGCGATGTCTGCCGTATGGCGATCCAGGGCGAGCCGGATGCCGAGCTCAACGAACTCCTCGTTGAGATCGAGAGCATCCAGCGCGCCGCGTTTAGGGCCATTCGCCCGGGCGCGCCCGGCCGCGAGGTGTATGCAGCCGTCGAGCCGTTGGTGATGAAGTCTAAGCACCACAATCATTTGGAATTCCTGGCGCATGGCATGGGTCTGGTCAGCCACGAGGCGCCACGGCTGACCGACCAGGGCCCAGTGCCTTATCCGGCCACGGATGCTGACTTGCCGTTGGAGCTCGGCTCCGTGGTGTCGGTGGAGACGACGCTCAAGCATCCAAGGCGCGGCTTCATCAAGCTCGAGGACACCGCAGTGGTAACCGAGCAGGGCCACGAGATTTACGGCGAGGGCGCGCGCGGCTGGAATAAGGCCGAGACCGCAGTCCGCGGCTAGGGCTTCTTTGCGCTTATCTGCTCTGCCAGCGCGCGCAACGCGTCCGCCACCTGAACGGTGTATTCAAATCCGCTTTCGAGTCGTGCCAGCGGGCCGGCGAGGCGCTTGAGATCACGTGCGGCATGTTCCCGAATTTGCGCGAGTGCCGGCAGGGATGCAATCAACTTGCCGGCCCGCATCACCGGTACGATCAACGGCTCACCCGGCTGTCTGTCGGTTTCCAGCGATAGGATATCACCGCGCATCCGGCCGTCAGCATCGTACGTACGCCAGACTTGCTTGGCTCCCGGCCAAGTGGCTTTTCCTTCAGACAATTTGCGTTTCGGTCGGCCGACATAGCTTTGCAACTTATAGGCGCAATCGAGCGCCGGCACGTCGAGCGAAGCGGCGAGATTGACACCAATGCCGAAGCCGTCAATGGGCGTGCGGGCTTTCATCATGCCCTGCAGTATGTCCTCGTTGATGCCGCCGCTGACCAGAATGATGACTTCGCGCAGGCCGCCCTCGTCGAGAATGCGACGCACCTTGTGCGCATTGGTGATAAGATCGCCGCTGTCGATGCGTACACCGCGGATGGTAATGCCGTCGGCCTTCAGGCGAGGGGCCAGCTCGACCACTTTGCGTGCGCCTTGTTCGGTGTCGTAGGTATCAATCAGCAGGATCACGCCCTCGGGACGCGCGCGCGCGAAATTCTCGAAAGCCTGCGTCTCGTCGTCGTGTACTTGCACATAGGAATGCGCCATGGTGCCGACGATTGGAATGCTATAGCGTTTGCCGGCAAGCACGTTGGCGGCGCCGGCAAAGCCGGCGATGTAGCTGGCACGTGCCGAAAACAATCCGGCTTCCGCGCCATGCGCAGTACGTAGGCCGAAATCGGAGAGGATTTTCCCCGGCGCGGCTAACACCATGCGCGCGGCCTTCGAGGCAACCAGCGTCTGATAGTGCAGAATGTTGATCAAGCGCGTCTCCACCAACTGGGCCTGCGGCAGCGGCGCGGTGATGCGGATGAGCGGTTCGCTCGGGAAACACACACTGCCCTCCGGAATTGCATGCACGTCGCCAGTGAATCGGAAGCCAGCGAGGTAATCGAATAGGCTCTGGTTGAAACGCCCGGTGCTTTTCAGCCAGTCGATCTCGGCATCGGAGAAATGTAGCGTCGTCAGGTAGTCGATGGCATCGGCAAGCCCGGCAGCGAGTAGGAACGAGCGTCGCGCCGGCAGCCGGCGCACGAAAAACTCGAACACCGCCTCGCCGTTCTCGCCGCGATCCAGGTAGGCCTGGATCATATTGAGTTCGTAGAGATCAGTGAGGAGGGGCGAGCTTGAGGGCGTCATGACGCCTCGTGACGGGCGGATGAAAAGGGCGGTGGAGGGAAAGAATGGCTCCCGGGCCGGCTCTCCGGACCGTGTAAATTCAATAGCTTACAGTGGCTAACGGATACAAGCGCGCGCATTCGAGCTGGAGCCGGCGTATCGGCTAACCAGTTGCGCTGACGTCAAGCGAAGCGCCGTCCCGCAGTAACTCATTACAGTCGGGAAGGGAACGACTGCCGGCGACGGAGTTCGGGGGTGTTGTCGGTTGGCCAATCCACCACAAAGGGCCCCCCTCGCGATCACTGTGTGGCAAAATTGCGGTTGTCCCCGTTTTTCACAACGTCAGAACTGGCTCGCTAGGCCAAAAGTTCCAAAATTCTACAGCTCGTGCGGGACTCGCAAAACAAGAAACGAATTGCTCGAATTCACGCGACTCGGAACATTCATAGCGATGTTCATATTTTGGTCTTACTTCTGACCAACGCTAGCGCGAAACCTGCACCCAACTATAATTATCACGTCAGCGACGCTTCGCAGTGATGCAGTGCTGCTTCGGGGGGACGAATGCGATGCTAGTTCTATGGGTACGGAGGCCTGAACATTCATTTGATCTCACATCGTGGATCCGGCAAGGCCTCCGCTTCTGTTTGAGTTTTTTTTCAATTAAGTCTGTGGCGCGGCGGCCAGTATTTTACACCGGTCTACTCACATTGAGTGCAGTACTTGCAGCGGTGACTGCGGAGGTCCAACAGGTTGCCGCGCAGGATATTCCAAAGTCTCTACGGCCGACGGGCACCGAAGAAGCAATCAGGGCTACTAAGAACAATTGGACGGTTGGCGTCGTTGGCGGGCTCATCGATGGGACGTATATGCGTTTTGCGGTCGAGCTCGCGAGTGCGCTTGATGACGGCGATAATCTTCGCATTTTGCCTATCGTCTCATTTGGTGCTGCTTCCAATTTGGACGATTTGCTTTACCTGCGCGGCATTGACGTGGCGGTCACGCAATCAGACGTATTCGAATATTTTCGCACCGTCCGCAAGACACCCAACCTAAATAAGCGCGTTAGTTATGTGATTCGCCTGCCGGTCTCTGAAGTGCATGTTCTTGCCCGTGACGACATAGCGAGTATCGAGGATCTGCGCGGAAAGAAGGTCAACCTAGGACCGGACGGGAGCGCATCTAGTTTGACTGGCTCAATCATATTTCAACGTCTTGGGATTCCGATCCAACAAACAAATTTCAACAACGAGACCGCGTTTGCGAAGCTCAAAACGGGGGCACTGTCCGCTCTTATTCGCGTGGTGGGCAAGCCCGTCGATGCACTCGTAAAAATCCCGCCGAACTCTGGTTTACATTTGATCTCCGTTCCATTCTCTAAAAAATTCGCCGACTATTACACTCTCGGCGAATTTTCGAGCCAGGAATATCCAACGCTACTTTCTCCCGGGCAGCAGATCGATACGATTGCTGTTCCGGCAGTCCTCGCTGTCTTCAATTGGGATCCCAATAAAGACCGATATCGACGGGTGAGGCGTTTCGTCGAACGTTTATTCGATAATTGGAGCAAATTCCAGGAGCCTCCGTTCCATCCAAAATGGCGCGATGTCAATCTCGCGGCCACGGTTCCTGGTTGGACTCGCTTCAGCGTCGCAGAGGAGATGCTTCAACGCCTCGCAAAGAAGGACCTGACATCGCAGCAGGCACTTAAACGAGATTTCGCAACGTTTTTGGACCAATCAGGTTCGGACGCGCGGCGGCTGACAGATGCCGAACGTGAGAATCTGTTTCGCAACTTCATGTTATGGCGGCAGGCGCACACAAACGAGAATCATTGAAAGTGCAGGTTAGGGTAACCCCAGTCGCGGATGCCCAAAGGCGGGCTTCATGAGTAATCCAGTCAGCCGATTATCGCATACGGATCAGATCTCGGCCTATGCGCCTAAGCGTGTACGCGGGCTCGAGGTAGTAGGGATCAGACAAAGTCTGGCGCCGCAAAGATTTCAACTCGGCGATGAAATAGTGACGGCCGAACCTGAAGACATTCGCGGGGAGGAATCATTCCGCGTCCCGAACTGCCTTGAACCGGTAGTAATGCCAGATCCGCCGCGAGCATCGTTGCTGCGCATCTTGGCGCAAAATTTTGTGCAAAGTGGCCGAGTGGCGGGCGGATACTTTGTGTTCCTTTTAGTAGTGTGCCTTACGGCCGTGGTCGCATTCGTCCTCGTTATGCAAGTACCAAAAGCCGAGAGCCCCACACCCGCAAGTGCGATCGCAATGAACTTCGAAGCGCTTGAGCCGAAGCCGCAACTGAATCGCACCGATGCGGATAATGCGCCGTCAGCGCATTTTGAAACAATGACGGCGGTCAGTCTCGGGCCCGCAGTACCAGGAAATATCTTGCTTCCCTGGCCCAACGACTCAAGTTTGAATACGCCATCAGCGGATCCGTCGATTGGTGAAATCGCAAGCGCGTCGGTTGCTCCGGTCCAACCGCAACAGGATAAGCAGCCCCTAGGCACAGTTTCCACTCCGGCCGCAAAGACTACCACAATCAACTCGGATGCGCCGCCGCGCCCGCTGACCGGGGAGCAAATCGAGATACTTTTAAAGCAAGGTAAGGATTTCGTCTCCCTCGGCGATTTTGCCAGCGCGCGAATTGTATTCCGGCGAGTTGCAGAAGCCCGTGACGCGCGTGGCGCATTGGAATTGGCGGCAACTTACGACCCCGTCGTGCTTGGTTCCTCCGGTGCGAAGGGAGCAACCCCAGATGTTCGACGGGCAAGCGAATGGTATATTAAAGCACGGGAGCTAGGTTCGCTGGATGCAAGGGTCCGACTGCAGGCTTTGGCCGGACAACAGTAAAAAAGCGATTTCTGGAACCCACAGCTGACCGGAACTGAAACAACCTAAAGGACTTTCGTCCGTGCAAGTCCCATGCGGACAAGGCGGAAGCGGCTATATGGAGGGGAGGATGAAAATCTGTAAAATGTCGGCGCTCCTCGCCGCCGGCTTCTTCGCCTGTCTGACTTTCCTAACGACAGTTACGCGCGCTGACGATTACCCATCGCGGGCGATCACTGTGGTTGTGCCTTTTCCGCCTGGCGGGCCGAGCGACGTCGTGGCACGCATCGTCGCCGAGGGTATGGGCCGTGCGCTGAACCAGACGCTGATCATCGAAAATCTGGGCGGCGCTGGCGGCACGATTGGTACAGCGCGCGTCGCCGGGGCGACGCCAGACGGCTATACGCTGCTGGCCGCCAGCATGGGCTCGCATGTCGCGGCGCCGGTGCTCACGCCAAACATCCGCTATGATGCGATCAAGGATTTTGAACCGATCGGGCTAATTTCCAATGCGCCAGTCGCAGTCGTGGCGCGAAAGGAGTTTCCGGCCAAAGATCTCAACGAATTCATCGCCTACCTGAAAACACATACTGATAGTGTGAAACAGGCGCATGGTGGAGTCGGCTCATCATCGCACATGGCCTGTCTCCTATTTACATCCGAGCTTGGTCTGAAGCCAAAGTTAATCCCTTATCGCGGCACCGGACCCGCGCTCGGTGATCTCGTCGGTGAGCACGTCGACTTCTTCTGCGACCAGGTTGTCAGCGTTGCCCCCGCGGTCAAGGGCAAATCGATCAAGGCCTATGTGGTATCGGGCAATGAGCGGTCGCCCGCCTTGGCTGGCGTTCCGTCGGCGAATGAAGCCGGTATTTCGGATTATCAACTCAGCATCTGGAGCGCCATGTACGCGCCGAAAGGAACACCGAAGGTGATCGTTGACAAGCTTGCCGCCGCGCTGGACCAGGCACTGGACGATCCAGCCGTCGCCAAACGCATCCTTGATCTGGGCGGTAGCGTTCCGGGCAAGCTTGAACGCGGCCCGAGCCATCTCGCCGCCGTATTGCAGGCAGACATCGCGAAATGGCACCCGATATTGAAGAATGCGACGGTGGTAACACAGGCTCAATGATTGACCAGAGATGCGTTGGCGTTCGCGCGTCCACGGATCGATTGCTTTGCCCTGCGTAAGTGCACGGTGGCTGACTCGAATTCAACTGGGTTGGGATCGAGGCCAAAGTGAGGGACCGATACCCGGACGTTTGGGGGCCTATCTCTGCGATCGCAGCATTCAATCGACCAGCGGCCGCGGATCGAGCCAATCGGTGCATATCCAACTAAAGGTTCAACTCAAACAGCGAAACCGCCAAGGACCAAAGTAAGTTCGTGAGGATATCCGTTATTAAGAGCAAGATTTCAGTTTCCGGTTTTTTTCTCACGGTCTGTCAAAACCCAAGTAAGGGGACGCGCCAAAGGCAGGTGTTATTTTCCGAACTTGGGGGCCCGCGCTAGGGAGCGTGGATGTCGGGCTGAATTTTCCTCACCCTAAGGGTTTAGCAGGTTTCGGTCCGAATTTCGGTCGCGATAAACGGCTCTTTCTGCCATTCGTATGAGCTCTCCCAGTGTGTCCATTTCCGGCTCTGAAATGTCGAGGCGACAAGAGGCGCGGATAGTCTTCAGGGCGCCCAATATCTCAGCCCAACTGTCCGTTAATCCGGGTGGTCTCAACCGGTCGCCGCAACACTCTATCCTGACAGGGAAAGATGGAGTGTATCGCGATGCGACAAGGA
>Ga0207726_1000268_pt1 | contig 11798 bp, 5 predicted proteins | sample LuqExpMetageno40_FD_187798 | JGI IMG/M metagenome (GOLD analysis project Ga0207726, IMG submission 187798) | Tropical forest soil microbial communities from Luquillo Experimental Forest, Puerto Rico - Sample 40 (SPAdes) | ecosystem: Environmental > Terrestrial > Soil > Tropical forest ...
AACTGCTTGCAGGCGGTTTCGCAACTGCCGCAGCCGATGCAGCGCTTGATATCGATTAACATGGCTTTTTGCTTGGGCATGACGATCTCCTTGATCTCCTCTGGCGCTCTGGGCTAGGACAGGAAGAATTCTTTGGCGAGCTTGCGCTGCACGGTGGAATCGACCTGGAAGTACAGACCCTTCACGGGAAGTCCGCCATCCTGGGCCAAGGCCGGGTTGATCGTCTGCATCATTCCGCTCAGCCGGGCAAAGCTGTTCTGCATCCACGCGGGCACGATGGGCCCCGCCAGCAGATTCTTCACGTTAATGGAGAGTTCGGGCGCCTTCACCACACCGAGCCAGCCGTTCTTGTAAGGGTCTTCCGTAATCAGGTTGGGGTTTTTCAACACTTCGTGATTGACGGAGACCAGCACTCCTTCTACTGGTGAGAGCATTTCCACCGATTGCGCGCCTTTCCGGACGGTGCAGAGTTTCTGTCCTTGGCGCACCCAACGATTCAGGTCGGCCATTTCGACGCTGTCCACTTGGCCGAACAGGTTGGTGGCAAAGCCGTCAATGCCGATGCGGGCGTTCTGTTGTCCTTCATCGCGGACCCAGGTATGTCCGAGGTGGAAACCGTAGCCCTCGGGAACGTCGAATCCCGCGGTCTTCAGCATCCTGGGCGCGGTCATCTTCTGGAAAGGCGCTGGCTGCAGCGCAACTGCAGGAGTTTCGTTACGACGGAAGTAGGAGTACGAAAGAATCAGAAGGAAGGTAAGAAGTACGAATAGGATCGACATGAAGCCTCCTTACAAATTGCTGACATGCAACCGCGCGGATGAATGCTGGAAGCACGACACCGTACCGCTTGCTTCCTAATGGCCTGGCACGGGACCGGTGGTTATGAATCGTGCGGTTGGCATGGCAATTTGCTCGCTTTCGCTGCTGCACGTGGGATGCAAATCTAAAATTCAGATCAATTGCTGATTAGAAGGCACTTAAGTGCGGCAGCGACGTCTCAAAACGGGAAACCGCTGCAAGATGCAGGGGCGGTCATGCATTTTGCAGTAGCGCAGGATGTGCTAATTGTCGCCGGGCAGCTTCTTGAGACGGCGCATCAGCGAGGTGGGGTGGATGCCGAGCAGTCGGGCGGCATGCGTCTTGTTTTGGCCGGTGGCGTGCAAAACGTCCTGAATATAGCGGTCTTCGAGCTCGGCGAGGGTGACGAACTGGTCGCCGGTCGGCGAGACGTCCCACGGCGAGAATGGCTCGTTGTCGGCGGGCGTAGGGCGGTGATCGCGGACCTCCTCCGGCAGGTCGTCGGCGTCGATCTCGGTATCCTTGCACAGGATCATGGTGCGTTCCACCACGTTGCGTAGTTCGCGGATGTTGCCTGGCCAGGGGTAATCTCTCAGCAGCTCGGCGGCCGCCGGCGTGAAGCCGACGAAGTTCTTGCGAAGTTCGGTGTTGAAATGGGACATGATGTCGAGCGCCAGGGGAACAATGTCTTCTTTGCGTTCGCGAAGCGGGGGAATGAAGAGCGGCAGCACGTTCAGGCGGTAATAAAGGTCCTCACGGAATTCGTTTTTCGCTACCGAGTCCTTCAAAAAGCGATTGGTAGCGGCGATGATGCGCACGTTAGCCTGGATGACCTTGGTGCCGCCGAGGCGCATGAACGTGCCTTCTTCCAGCACGCGCAACAACTTGGCCTGCAGGCTGGGCGAGGTGTTGCCAATCTCGTCGAGGAAGAGGGTTCCACCGCCCGCTTTTTCAATGAGGCCTTCCTTGCGACGGCGGGCGTCAGTGAACGCCCCGGGCTCGTAGCCGAAAAGCTCGCTTTCCAGCAGCGTGTCAGGCAGCGCTGCGCAATTCAGGCTGATGAGCGGCATCGAAGCACGCGGGCTGCTGTAATGGATGGCCTTGGCCAGGACTTCCTTGCCGGTGCCGCTCTCGCCTTGAATCAGGATGGTGGTGCGCTCACTATCGGCGGCACGCCTGGCCATCTGCAGGACCTCAGTCATCGCGGGACTCATGGTGACGATGCGGCCAAAGTCATACATCCCCTTGGCGCTCTGGACGGTATCGTGTACGCGTACCCGCAAGGCGAGCATCTCCGCGGCCCGCGTCAGCGTAGTGACCACGTCCGAGATGTGGAATGGCTTGATGAGATAGTCGTATGCGCCCAGCTTCATTGCTTCTACGGCGCGCTCGACCAGGTGATAAGCGCTCATCATCACGATGATTGTGGAGGGCGACAGCGTCTTGGACTGGCGAAGAACTTCGATTCCGTCGATGCCGGGCAGGACCACGTCGAGCAACGCGAAGTCGGGCTGCTGGTCGGCGAGGGTCTTCAGGGCCTCCTCGCCGCTGCTGGCGAGAAGCACTTCAAAACCTTCGCTGTCGAGGGCGCGCCCGATAGTGCGAAGCGTCAGTGCCTCATCGTCCACAATAAGGATGGAATACGCCATGCTAAACGATGACCTCCTCGCTGACAGGCTCCCTCCTGCCCGCCTGATGTATGGGCAGCGTGACGCGTACGGCTGTTCCCATCCCGGGATAGCTGTCAAGGTGGATATCTCCTCCATGACGTTGGATGTAGTTGCGCGTGATGCTGAGTCCTAGGCCGGTTCCTTTGCCACGCTTGGTGGTGAAGAACGGCTCGAAGACGTGAGGCAGGATGTCCTCGAGGATGCCGGTTCCAGTGTCACGCACGCGCAACTCGATCACTTCAGCGAATCGCATCTTTTCGGCGAGGACCGTGATCGATCCTCCAGCGGGCGTCGCCTGGGCGGCGTTGAGCAGCAGGTTCATCAGGACCTGCGAGATTTGGTTGGCATCAGCGGTGATCACGGGCAGGTCATGCGGTACGCAGTTTTGCAGCTCAAGCCCGCGGAACAACGGTTGGTGCTCGACAAAATGGAGGGCGTCGCCGACCAGTTGCGACAGGTCCACCTGGCTGAGCGTAAGCGGGCCGGGGCGGGCATAGTCCATGAGTCCGTGGACAGCCGAGGAGATACGCCGTGCGCCTTCGATGCACTGGTCGATCTCTGTGCGGCGTTCGCCCGTGGCGTCCTTCCAGTCCAACTCGAGGTGCGAGAGAATCCCTAGCAGTGGATTATTGATTTCATGGGCCGCACCTAACGCTAGTTGGGCGAGCGAAGCGTATCTCTCGAACTCGTTGAGCTGAGACTCGAACTGCATCTTTTCCTTGCTGAGTTCGCGCTCCTGCTCCAGGTTCTTGACCAGTGCCTTTTGTGCCATGTCTCGTTCGTGTTCGAGGTGCGCAGCTAGGTCGCGGGCCTGCACCACTTCGCGGCGGGCTGCGCTGATGCGACTTCTCGCAATAAAGGTCGCAACAGCGGAGATTGTCAGGCCGACAGTGAGGCCAATCCAGGGAGCGGCGGTCGAAGCGACAATGGGAAAGGCCTGAATGACAAAGGCGGCGCGCGCCGTGATAGGGACCGGCAGGGCGGCGCAAGCAGACACCAAGGGCACAACGAGCATTCAGCTCTCCTCTATGACACTGGCGCAGCCCGCTGGAACCGGCAGTGACCGGAGTCACGTCGAGGAGTGACGGAGCCTTAGCGCGCGCTGCCAGCGGACGACGGAATCCGCAATCAACCCGACCCCTGCGGGTTGACGGTCAGCGGCGCCAAGTTCTTGTCGATCAACAAACTAGCGTTTAAGTGATTCAGCCCGAGGTGGCGCTACCGTACTCTTGGCCGGCTGAGCGTTAGCACAAGGCGACAAGCAATACCACGCTGCGAACGGTCGTTGCGGCCTCAATGAATTCAAATACACTCTTGTTCTGATATCAGCGAGACCGTTAGGATCGCGTAGGATCGCGCTGCGGGCCACCGCAATTCCGTTTCTCGCACCAGTTAAGGCGTTGTTGTTTGGGGGGCTCCGAAATGGATCGTAGCGAGTGAATCTGTGCGATTTTTACCTCCGTCCGAGCTGGAGATTGATACTAAAGTGTTATTTAATATTGGCACTTCAGTTTCGAATTTCGTCGCCGCATTCCGAAAAATGTGACAAACTATACCGTTCCGGTAACCCCGCGCGCAGTTCGATTCGCGCGTGCACGGATGCCCGGTGTGACTCGGTCGAATCCATGAGTTCGAAGGTTAAACGGTTCCGCTTGTAGCCGTGCGCCTCGCTGAATCTGTTTCACGATGGATCCTTTGTTCTTCCGACCGCGCCGAAACGGCAAGACCGCACGTTCGATTGCGCGCGCCTGACCGTCGCAACTCTGGCTACATGTCTACAATGAATGCTTCATCAACTGGGACCCATGGTGGTGGCGGCGACTCGCGTCCGACCCACGATGAGGTGGAGAGGCTCGTCGCAGGCATTGAGGGTGTTTCTCTAGGCGCGATCTTCGCCCTTCGCCGGGCGCCGGACGGTTGGTTCAGCCTTCCCTTCGCCAGCCCGATTATCGAGGACATTTCCGGAATCTCGAGGCACGAGTTGGCCCACGATGCCTCAGCGTTGATTCGCACTATCCACGCGGCCGACCTTAACTGGGTTCTTGCGTCGCTGGCAGAGTCAGCAGAAAAACTCACCGATTGGAAATGCGAATTCAAGGTCAACACCCAGGCGAAAGGGTCGATGTGGCTTGAAGGCTGCGCCGTTCCCCAGCGTGATCAACAGGGGGGCACAGTGTGGTACGGGTGCGTGTCGGGAATCACAGCGCGCAAACGGGCCGAGAGCGCGGTTTACGAGAGCGAGCAAAAATTCCGTGCTTACTTTGAAAACGCATCGATCGCAATTTTGATCGTGAGTAGCGAAGGCCGGATCCTGGATTGCAATCCCGCTGGCGAACAGATGCTCGGATACGACATGGGCGTCGTCACGGGGAAGACCGTTTTCGATTTGCACCAGTCCGCAGACCATCACGAGGTACGCGCGCGGCTTGACGCACTAGCCGCAGGTGGTCCGGTTGACGCCGAAGTACGCTGGCTGCGGAGCAACGGCGCGGAGTTGTGGGTTTTGCTGCGGGCGGTACCGCTGAGGGGAGGCCGAACGATCGCCTTCTGCCAGGACATCAGCGAGCGGAAGCGTGCGGAATTGGAAAGTCTGCGCTCACGCGAATTGCTGGAAGCGTTTATTGACCATGCGCCGGTAGGCATCGCCATGTTTGACCGCAGCTTGCGCTACATCCGGAGCAGTCGCAAGTGGCAGGCGGTGATGGCGGCGACGGCAACGACCCTCGCCGGGCGGCACCATTATGAGGATGTCTCCGAAATGCCCGCCAATTGGATTGATGCTCACCAACGCGGCCTGGCGGGACAGACCGTGGTGGGCGAAGACGAATGGCTGCGTCCCGATGGAAAACGCGCCCTTCACCGCTGGCAAGTGCATCCTTGGGGCGACGCGGGCATCGATACCGGTGGCATCATCATACTATTCGAGGACGTAACCGAAGCCCGGACGATGGAAGCCGAGTTGCGCCACGCCCACAAGATGGAGGCCTTGGGCCAGTTGGCGGGAGGTGTGGCCCACGACTTCAACAATCTGCTTCAGATCATCTTCGGTTACACCGAGCTAGTCCAGGACCAACTGGCGAGCGATCGCGATGCCGCGAAATACACCTCGGAGGTGCTGCGGGCCGCGCGGCGGGCTTCGAGCCTGACGCGGCAACTGTTGGCATTCAGCCGGCGGCAAGTGTTTGCACCCGCCGTAGTGGATCTGAACGGCGTGATTACGAATACGTCGAAGATGTTGAAGCGACTGCTCGACGAAAATGTCGCCCTAGAGTTGACGCTGGACGAGCCGCTGTGGCCGATTGAGGCCGATGCCGATCAGCTTTCGCAGGTGCTGATCAACCTTTGTGTCAATGCCCGCGACGCCATGCCGCATGGAGGACGCCTCACCATCTCCACCAGCAACTGCCGGGTAAGCGAGGCCAGCCTAGCCGGGCCAGTGCACGTAGTGCCGGGCGAGTACGTGATGATGACTGTGGCCGACACCGGAGCTGGCATGACTGCCGAGGTCATGCAGCGGATCTTCGAGCCGTTTTTCACCACCAAAGAGGTGGGCAAGGGGACGGGACTGGGGCTTTCGGCCGTGTACGGTATTGTGCGGCAAAGCAATGGCCATGTCTGGCCGGAATCAGCGCCGGGGAAAGGAACACGCTTCACGGTATGCCTGCCTCGCACTGACAAGCCGGTGATCCAGATCCCCTTCGAGACCCGCAAGCCTGCTGCTGGCGGCAACCAAACGCTGCTGGTGGTGGAGGACGACCCTGACGTCAGACAGGCGGTTGCAACTTACTTGCCGACGTTGGGATACACCGTTCTCGCGGCGTTCCCGTCGGATGCTCTTCATTTGGCTAAGCAGCACGCAGGCGCCATCGACTTGTTGATCACGGACGTGGTGATGCCGGGAATCAGTGGCCCGGAACTGGCAAAGAAGGTGAGAGCCCTGCAGCCAGGGTTGCCCATCCTGTACATGTCAGGCCACATCGACGATGCGGTAACACGACACGGCGTGCTGGAATCGAAATCACCTTTCCTACAAAAGCCCTTCAACTTATCAGAGCTGGCGGCTGCCATTCGCGAGGCGCTCGCCCAGAGCTGACTGATTCAGGCACGCGCGGACGATGGCTGGCAGGTCGTCGGTGACCTCCTCGCAAGCGCGGACGCGGCTAATGTGCTCGCGGATGTGGTCTCCTACTATTGCGGCCATACAGCGAAAGCACCCTGCGTAATCAACCTGTAACAAGCCCATGTGAAACTGCGTGATGGTCGCGTGCGCCCGACGCGCAGGGAGCGGCAGTACACTTCTGAAGAAGTGGACTGAGGCCCGTGCGAAAGCGGAGGATTGTGGTTAGGAGTTCAGCAGACCGGTCAGCCAGGCACTGGTGGCGGCGGCCCCGCCAGATCGTTTGCGCTGCAGTGTGCCTAATCGTGTTCGCAGTGGCCGGCGCAGCACAGGAAGCTGAGAGCGCCGCTGACACGCAAGAGGCTGGGGCTCCGCTCGACACTTTTTTCAAGCACTCCGACAAGACCAAGTGGTGGATTTCCGGGCAGGCAAATTTCATCGCCCAGGCGCACGGCACTTTCTATTCGGCCTACAGCGGCACGAATAGTTTCACGGCGCCTACCGAGCACGCCGTCTCGCGGGTGATGACGCTGTACACCGCCTACGAGGTCACGCCGCACAATGCGATTTATTTTGACCTGGAAGAGACCGGCGGCGGTGGCTTGAGCAACGCCCTTGGCATCGCCGGGTTTGTGAATCTGGACGTGGTCCGCAATCCATCGCTCGGCCAGGCGCCGTATATGGCCCGACTGATTTTCGAGCAGATCATCCCGTTTTCTCACGAAGAGGTGGAGTCGGAGCGCACCCCGCTGGCGATCCACACCAAGCTTCCGGCGAAAGGTCTGACGATTCGCTTCGGCAAGTTTTCCATGGCGGATTTTTTCGATAACAACGTAGGGGGGACTGACAGCCACTACCAATTTCTGAACTGGACCGCCGACAACAACGGCGCCTGGGACTATGCCGCCGATACTCGCGGCTACACCTTCGGTCTGATGTTTGACTACGAAGACCGCAACTGGGGCATTCGCTTCGCCGAAGCTCTGGTGCCGAAGGTTGCCAACGGACAAAACCTGGATGCCAATCTGGCGCGGGCTCGGGCCGAAAACGTTGAAGTCGAACTGCGCTATCCCCTGTTCCGCAACCGGCACACGACTCTGCGTCTGCTCAACTACGTCAATCACGCCGACATGGGCGACTACAGCCAGTCGGTGGCGCTGTACCTGAACCACGTCACCCCGACACCGGACATTACCGCGACGGAAGTGCAAGGGACCATCAAGTACGGGTTCGGCATCAATCTCGAACAGGAAATCGCCGACAACTTATACGGTTTTGCGCGCTGGGGTTGGGCCGACGGCAAGAAGGAATCGTGGTGCTACACCGAGGTCGAGAGCACCATCGAAGCCGGCATCTATGCGCGCGGCGCGCGCTGGGGGCGGTCGCTAGATCGCTTCGGAGCGGTCTTCATTTCGAATGGGATCTCGGCCGCGCACCAGTCATATCTCGCACATGGCGGACTGGGCTTTCTGTTGGGCGACGGCGCATTGAAGTATGACCGCGAGACGATCGAAGAGGCCTTTTATGACATGCACCTCTGGCGCGGCGCTTATCTCAGTGGTGACTTCCAATTCGTGAACAACCCGGGATACAACCAGGTGCGCGGCCCGGTCGCAGTACCGGCGCTTCGGCTGCATCTGGAGTTCTGAGCGGCACGCTGGGCGCTGCTAGAATCAATGTCGTGATCCTCCCGTTCGTCCGCGAGATTTTTGCGGACGTGGAAAAGTCTCCAGCCTTCTTGCGCGCCCTGGCCCGGGTAAAGGTCGGCGCGGGGCGGACGCGTGTATCCGGACTCACTCCCACCGGAAAGGCCCTCTTTTACTCTTTGTTGCCACGCGCCTCATCGCGCCCGTTGCTGGTGATCGTGAACGATAACCGCGTAGTGGACGAGTTGTTGCCCGTCGTCCGCTCGCTGGCCGAGTTGACGGGAGCAGTCCCGCCCGACGCTGTCATAGGCCTGCCCGCCTACGATGTACTGCCGTTTGAGCAGCAGTCGCCGCATCCGGAAATTCAGGAGGCGCGCGCCACCGCTCTATGGAAAATCGCGACCGGTGCGGCGCAGGTGGTGCTCGCGCCGTTTGCTTCGGCTTGTATGCGCCTGCGCGATGGTTCGTTCTATGCCGATCTTGCCCGGGTCGTCCGCCGAGGCGAGATGATCGATCCTGAAAAGCTGGTCGAGCATCTACGACTGGCCGGTTACAACCAGGTTGACGTGGTTGAGATGCCGGGGGAGTTTGCCCATCGCGGCGGGCTGATCGACGCGTATCCACCTGAATCGGACCGGCCAGTGCGCATGGAGCTGTTCGGGGATGAAGTCGAGTCGCTGCGCAAGTTCGACCCGGGCACCCAGCGTTCGGCGGCAGCGACGGAAGAAGTTGCTTTGTTGCCGCTCACCGAAACGCCAGTGGAGGAAGATACGCTGGCAGCCATCAATGCGCGACTGAGTGGGCATCGGGTCGCCGGAGCTGAGGAAGCGGTGGAAGAGGCCGTGCGGTACTCCGGTGTGAGCGTTTTCCCCGGATGGGAGCTGTACGCCCCGGTTGCCGGCGCGAACCAGGCGCTCTTCGATCTCTTGCCGGGCGCAACCGTCGTGCTCGACGAACCCGACACGCTCATAGAATCGCATGCTGCATGGTGGGCGAGACTCACCGACGCGCACGAGCGCAGCCTGATCGGCAATCTGGTACGTCCGGAGGAGCTGTATCTCAGTCCCGAGCAGTGGACATCGGCGCTGGGGCGATTGCCGATTCTCGCAATTGAACAGCTAGGCATCGAAGACACCAGCGAAGTGGAGCACATCGTTCTGCAGGCGCAGCCGACCATGCGCTTCCACGGTTCGGTGGCCGCCATGACGGAGGAAGTCGGCAAGCTCACGCGTGAAGGCAAGCGCGTCATGTTTGCCGTGTCCAGCACGGGCGAGGTCGAGCGCCTGGCCGATGTCTTCAACGAGTACAACCTTTCGTTCCGCATCGGCAGCCGCACCCCCAAGCCCGGCATGGAAGTGTTCGTGGACGAGTCCACGTACTTTACCGAGGATGTTGCGGCCACGACCATCGTGAAGTCCTACTTGCCTGAAGGCGTTACGCTGCCGGAGGCAAACCTCATCCTGTTTGGCTCGCGCGATCTGTTCGACGAGCCGGAAGTTTCGATTGGTCGCCCTCAGCGGCAAAAATCAAAAGTCTCGGCATTCCTTTCCGACTTCCGCGATCTCGCGGTCGGCGACTACGTGGTGCATGTCGAGCACGGCATCGGGCAGTACCAGGGACTGAAGGAAGTTCCGCAGGAAGACGGAGCTGCCTCCGAGTTCATGGTGCTGGAGTACGCCGAGGGCGCCCGCCTCTACGTGCCGCTCACGCGGCTTGACTTGGTGCAAAAGTACCGCTCGTCGGAGGGCGCGAAGCCGGTGCTCAACCGGCTGGGCACTGCGCAATGGCAGAAGACCAAGGCCCGAGTAAAGAAGGCCATGAAGGACATGGCCGATGAATTGCTCAAGCTCTACGCCGCCCGCAAGAACGCCGAGGGCCACGCCTTCGCTGCCGACAACGGATGGCAGAGCGAGTTCGAAGACGCTTTCGAGTTCAGCGAAACCGAAGATCAGATGAACGCGATCGTGGACGTGAAGCGTGACATGGAGGCCTCGACGCCGATGGACCGCCTGCTCTGCGGCGATGTCGGCTACGGCAAGACCGAGGTTGCCATGCGCGCCGCCTTCAAGGCGTTGCAGGACGGCAGCCAGGTCGCGGTGCTTGCGCCAACTACCGTGCTCGCGTTTCAGCATTTCAATACCTTCCGCAGGCGATTTGCGGCATTTCCTCTGAAGATCGAAATGTTCAGCCGCTTTCGCACGGCGAAGCAGATTAAAGAGTCACTGGCGAAACTGGAAGCCGGCGAACTCGACATCGCCATCGGTACGCACCGCTTGCTGTCGAAGGACGTGAAGTTCGCCAATCTCGGCCTGGTCGTCGTCGATGAGGAGCAGCGATTCGGCGTGCGCCACAAGGAGCGGCTCAAGCAGCTCCGCAAAGAAGTGGACGTGCTCACCATGTCGGCCACCCCGATTCCGCGCACCCTGCACATGTCGCTCCTGGGCCTTCGCGACATGAGCGTCATCGAGACTCCTCCAAAAGACCGCATGGCAATTCAAACGGTGGTTGCCGCCTGGGACAGCACGCTAATTCGCTTGGCGATTGAGAAAGAACTTGAGCGCGGCGGGCAAGTGTACTTCGTGCACAACCGCGTAGAGAGCATCTACGACATCTCCGAGAAGATTCGCGAGATGGCGCCCAAGGCGCGCATTCTGGTTGGGCACGGACAGATGGGCGAAAGTGAGCTGGAGCGCGTGATGCTGGCCTTTATGCGGCACGAGGCCGACATTCTCGTCGCTACGACCATCATTGAGAACGGACTCGACATCCCACTGTGCAACACCATCATCATCAACCGCGCCGACCGCCACGGCCTGTCGGAGCTCTATCAGTTGCGCGGACGCGTGGGCCGCTCTGACCGCCGCGCGTATGCCTACCTGCTGATTCCGCCGGATCGCGATCTCACCGACCTCGCACGTAGACGGTTGGCGGCTTTGAAGGAGTTCAGCGACCTGGGCGCGGGCTTCAAGATCGCCGCACTCGATCTCGAGTTGCGCGGCGCCGGCAACCTGCTGGGCGGCGAGCAGAGCGGACACATCGAGGCCGTCGGCTTCGAGCTCTACACCACTATGCTCGAGCGCACGGTCCGCGAGCTCAAGGGCGAAGTCGAGCCTGAGACGCCGGAAACACAGCTCAACCTCGGACTCAACATCCGCATTCCCGCCGAATACATCGCCGAAGAAAACCAGCGCCTGCGTATGTACAAGCGCGTCGCGGGAGTGGAGACGGAAGCCCAGCTCAACGACGTGGCAGCCGAGCTGGGCGACCGCTACGGCACGCCTCCCCCGGCGGTGCGCAACCTGCTGGACTACGCCGAGTTGAAGCTGCTGTCCCAGCGCGTCGGGGTTGCCCAGATCGAGCGGAAGCGGGATGCCGTCAGCATCCGGTTCACCGAGAAGGCGACGGTCGACCCCGAACGTCTTGCCCGCTTCGTGCAGTCGGAGCCGGGCGTGCAGTTCACACCTGCGGGCGTCCTGAAGTTTAGCCTCAAGGAGAAGCAGCCTGAGCTGGTACTTACCAGACTGAAAGCCCTGCTGGAGCTGTTGGCGGGGGAAGCGGTAGGGGGGG
>Ga0207726_1000278_pt1 | contig 11406 bp, 10 predicted proteins | sample LuqExpMetageno40_FD_187798 | JGI IMG/M metagenome (GOLD analysis project Ga0207726, IMG submission 187798) | Tropical forest soil microbial communities from Luquillo Experimental Forest, Puerto Rico - Sample 40 (SPAdes) | ecosystem: Environmental > Terrestrial > Soil > Tropical forest ...
GAACTTTGCCAGGTTCGGCAGAGCCAGGGCGTGAGACCTGAAGGCATCAAGCCATTCCATCGTCATTTGCTCCACGAGCGACACGGATCCGCCTGGCCGGCGCTGCATGCCGTCTCGCGTTTAGGAGGACGCGAGTGCTGCAGAGCTTACCAGATTGGGACGCCACGGTAAGTATCGCCCGCCCGCATCGAACTGCTGCGCCGCGCACTTATACAGCACTCCGCAAGGTGCACGCAGACCGGCACGATCGAGGAGCTTCAGCCGAGCCCTGCACGGCCCAGCGGAACGCCCCAGATAATCAATTGAATGGCCTCCGGTGCTGGTACGAGCCGCCTTGAGCACGCGAGTGAGCATGTCGACCCCAGCCTTGGCAGCGCAGACATGGGATTGCAACGGAATCGGAAGCAAGGCTTGCGGTGCCGAAAGGAGCACCCAGGAGGTCAAGTCAAAACGATCTAGCCCCGCTTGCAGTCCGCCACGCTGAGTAAGCAGGCCTCAAAGGTTCAGATTTATGAATGCGCGTCCTGCCTAGCGACACGCTTATGCCTGCGGCAGCTGTTTAAAAAAATCCAAAACGCACAGCGATCGCCGCAAGCCACACCAGCCCGGCGAGCAATAGCAGGCAGAACACGGCAGCAGAACCCGCATCCTTGATTATGCCGATTTCGATATGGTGCTCAGGGGTGACGTGATCGGAGAGCTTTTCAATCGCCGTATTCAACAACTCGATGGCGAGCAAAATGAGAAGCACGCCAATCATAGCTATGTACCAAGCCGGGCTGGGTGCGACAAAAAAGCCCAGCAGCACGGCCAAAGCCAGGACGATCACCTCCTGGCGCACCGCGGCTTCATGCGCGATGGTGTAGCGCAGTCCTTGCAGCGAATGGATGGTGGCGTTAACGAGCCGCTTCACGGCACCGCCACAGCGTCGGTCGGCCGCAGCACCTTCGCGTTTTGCGGGCCGTCTAGCGGACCAGCCAGGGGAATTGGGGGTTGCGAGTTCAAATCTTGCCGCTCCTCCATCGGTACCTCATGTATTTCCGCTGATTGCGTTCAGAAAAAAACGCCAAAGGAGGCCGCGCATAAGAATATCAAATTGCGGCCTCCCTTCCACCCGTCCTAGAAAGACCGGTGCGGTAACCGATCTCATAGTGTCCGGTGATCAGAAGGAGAACGAGAGGTGTACTTCTCTTCGGAATCGACACCGAGGGCTTTCTATCATGGGATTCGAGGGCGAGGTGTACCGGTTCCTTGTTCGGCGGTGGAGCCGACGGAGCCAGCAGCTTTGCAGCCGGACAGGGGACTGCACAAGACGGCGCGTCAAACGCCCCGCGGGATAGGACTACTCGGGCCCGGCATGGTCGCCGTCTGGTGGATGCCTACCGACCAAGTCGGTACAGCCGATTGCCATCGGTGGTTAGCAATTCTCGACCGGGACGAGCGCGAGCGGGCTGACCGTTTTCGTTTCGAGTGGGACCGGCGAGATTTCATTGCCGCGCATGCTCTGTTGCGCCACATGCTGGCTTTTCATTTGGGCCGGCCGGCGGCGGCATGGCAATTTGCTGCCAACGGATTTGGCAAGCCAGCCATTGCCGAGGGCTTGCGCGTGCCAGACATCGACTTCAACCTGTCGCACGCGCGCGACCTTGTCGCTGCCGCGGTCGCATTGCATGCCGCCGTCGGCATTGACGCAGAGAAGATCGATCCTGCCAAAGCTGACTTCGATGTCGCGCAAAGGTATTTTGCGCCCGCCGAGATCGAAATCTTGCGGCGGACGCCGTCAACGGAACAAGCGGTCTGTTTTTTTCGTCTGTGGACGCTTAAGGAAGCCTACCTCAAGGCGACCGGTGCCGGTTTTGGTACGTCGCTCGACTCGTTTGCTTTCACGCTGTCGCCGATCCGCATCAATTTCCTGACCCGCTTGGACGATGATCCGCGGCGCTGGCACTTCGAGATGCTGCCTACGACTGATGCGCATGTGCTCTCGGTCGCAGTTGGAAGCCACAGCGACCACACGGTTCACGTGGTATCGCGCACCGTCGCCGCGCAAAACTTGTAGCCAGATGTCACATCGAACCTGCCATGATTATTCGTGACCCTGAAAAGAATTTCGAAGAGCTGTGGCAGACCTTCCACAATAGATATCCATTTTTTAAACTGAGAAATGTCGACTGGGAAAAGCAATATGACACCTACAGACCGAAAGTCACGAATGAGACTAGTGATGATGAGCTCTTCGAGATCTTCTGCCAGATGCTCGACCCGTTAGATGACGGGCATGTCAGTTTGACAGTCAAAGCAACCGGGCATCAGAAGAAACGATACTTCAGTCCAGAGAAAAAGCCCAGATTCTGGCAGGAATTCACGAAAGAACAGATCAAAGAGCTTTTCAAAACGACTGAGAAGACTCTTGTCGCCAACGGTTTTGGACCGCCTGCAGAGACCGAAGCCTGGATACTGCACTATTGCAGGTCGCAGGCATTCGGTTACTTCCGGCTCCTCGAGCTCGAAGGCGTCAATAAGCAAAAATTGACCGCCGCTCTGGACACGATTGCCCGTGACTTCAGGGACTTTGACGGATTTATCATCGATATCCGTGACTGCCCCGGCGGACATGACAGCACCGCCATCACAATCATCAATCGGTTTTGCGACCGCAAGCGCGTAGCCTTTCATAGGAAGACGAAGACTGGCCCAGGCGAAGATGACTTCACACCTCTAAAGACCTGGCACATCGAACCGCAAGGTGATGCCCAATTCACCGGGCCGATCGCGCTTTTGACCTGCGATTCCGTTTTCAGCGGCGGCGAGGTTTTTGCGCTGGCGATAAGGCAGCTACCTCATGTCACAATCATAGGCGATCGTACTAACGGCATATTCTCATATGTTCTTGACAAAAAGCTGCCCAATGGCTGGCTGTACGGCTTGTCCTACCAAGTGTACTTTTCAGCTGAGATGGTATGCTACGAAGGCACAGGCATACCACCCGACATCAAGCTATTAAACGAGAAGGCCGATATTGAGAACGGTGCCGATCCGTTGATTACACGTGCACTTGAAGTGCTGAAGTCTAAAATTAATGCCCCGTAGGCGCTGACTCATCTGGCATCATCACTGCGACTTGCCCTGCGCGGGCAATCCCTCACACCCGTGGTGGTCGAGCGAGACTCTGGGGTCCTGCGGCAGGACCAATCTTGGGTCAGGGGGCAAGATCGGGCATCAATTTTATAATGATCTCAGAGCCGGCAAGCTGAATGGCGTAAATTTCCAGGGTGTACCGGCCAATGAAGCGCAGGACCCCGGCCATGGCTTTCGGCGGTTGGATGCGGCTCGCTGCGCGATGGAACCGACACAAGCTAAGGGACAAAACTCCGATGCCAAGGATGACGATGGCGAGAGGGATTTGAGGAAACGAGTATTCCTCTTGTTCCTGCCAGACGTAAACGACCGCGGCAAGAAAACAGGCTAGTAAACGCATGAGGCGTACATTCTCCGTCATCTCATGCGCAGAGCGTGTCAGGTTTTGGGCTGTGTCGGGCACGGCGATCGCTGATCTGCCATCGACGTACATGCGTTGGAATAAGCCAAACAGCGCCCACAGCCATCCCTCCGCGCCATAATCAACAATCTCGCCCGCGAACGGGAGCGCCGCGAAAAGTGCACAGACCAGGAGGGCGAACGCTGCCCAGCCATGCTGTTGCACAATTATTTGCATATAGGGACGTGCAAGGCGGATGAGTGCAAAGTTCAAAAGAATGTTCGATGCCACCCAGTTCCAGTCAGTGTTCGAGCTGTCGAGCAAAGTCAGGATGACGCCCAGCCAGATCCAGGAGAACGGCACGGTCCGGCTCTGCGCGTAGCCGATCAGGAAGAAAAACGTCGGAGCCGCGAAGCGACCGAAAACGCTCCACCAGGTGGAGTCTTCAACGAAGAAATAGCCGAAGTGACCGACCGCGACCAGAATGATTGCGACGGTCTTAAGCCAGTCGGTGTTGTCAACCGCATGAAAGGCGTGCGGACCCTGGGAAAGTATGCTCGTCGAACGCGTGGTGTCGCGCATTTATACTACCCAACTCGTGCGCCGGCGGCGAACAGCCCACTGAGCCAGCCGGTTCGCGTCATCTTAGATGTGCGTCTCTGCGTCGATCAGGTACCCTTTCAGCGCAGCTCAGGATGTTCGCCGCTGCTGGCGCCGCAGAGTGTTTCGGAGGGAGGAGTGTTGAAACGTTGACAGGCCCCGCGGGACTCCCCTCGTAGGTGGCTGTGGGCAGTTTCATCTCTTTAAGGACCATGGACAGCGGCGAGAGTGTTGTGTTCCGCTCAATGACCGCGCCGCCCATCACAGTGGCACCGAAGCCGACGGTGCAGCCGTCCTGGATGTGGGTTGGCTTCACGTTTAGTATCATATTCTCGAAAGTGTGAAACTGCAGGACGCCGTCGATATAACAATCCTTGCCGAAGTTCACTGCGTTCCAGTCGCAGCATCCCATTGGCTGGTTCACGATCGTTCGGCGGCCGATCTGACATCCCATCCACCGCAGGATAGGATTGGAGAGGATGGTCCCGGCGGCAAATCCAAGAGGCCCCCTGCACCAGAAAAAAAAGCAGTCCTGTGCAAAGAAATAGGCAAAGTGCCGCCAGGACCAGAAGGGCGTCGTGTGATCGACTCCCCATTTCCCGACAATGGACTTCTTGATCGCGATGCAGAGCAGGACCAAGGTGACTGCCGTAATCATCAAAGCAATGACCGCCGCGGCAATTGATTGTGCACCTAATCGCAACAGAGAGATGAATAGAATCGTGAAGATAAGCCCTTCTGTGATTTGCATTGTGCCGATGCTGAAGAAGTCAAACAGGAGGACCCGGGTTAAGAAAAGGCGGAAGTTCGGCAGGAAGTGGGCTTCATTATCTGCCTCAAATGACGCTCTCGCAAATTTCACGGGTGGGTTTCCCGCCACCGTGATTGGCTCGCCAAACCGCGACCGCATCTGTCGTCGGAACTGTATTTCACTAGCCGGCGTGGAGACGCCCAAGAGAAAGTTAGACGGAAACTGTCCGTACTCCGCCACGCAGTTGTTGCCGGTGAAGAAATTCCGAGGCATGTCGAGCTGACGCAGTTTGATGTGTTCTGCCCCGTAATCGAGCATGTTCGTCAAACATCTATTCGACCAGAACACCTGGGAATCGGCGGTAGCAAGCTCGGGGACAAGGTTTACCATGACGTCACACTCCGAGGCGCCCAACCTCGGGAAACGCATGCCAGCGAGCGCGCGAAGGTACTGCCCAGTGATCGTCCAGGTCCATTGTCCCTGGATGCGGTTCATTACACCCATTCGGTACATAAGGAGGGCGCCCTTGAGCCCGCGCGAGGGGTAGAGCCCTGGCGAAGCGACCGTGCAGCGGATGAAGAGGCAACCCAGCAACGAGGTCACGACGACACTGGCCCAGGTGGTGAAGAAGGCATAAAGGGTCAGGCGCCAGAAGATCTGGGATAACGGCGTGACACTGAAATATGCGTCGGAAAGATCAGCTTCTCCAGCGGGCATGAGGCCGCGGGCAAACCACAAGATTACGGTGATAGGGAGCAGATTGAGGCAGAAGAATATGAAGATCTGCATAAGAATGTTGAGCGTCTCCAGCGGCCAGGTCGGATGTGCGTAATGGCAGAACTTCGCCGTACGCTTAAGCTCGGTGCACCGGCCGTTGAAGCACGCGGGCGCGCCTTCCCATATCTCTTGCGAACCCACGTCGCTGAGGATGGGTGTGAACGGAGTGATCCAGGTTCCGCGGCCGACCGTCACATTGTTGGCAATGGCGGCCCGCATCCCGATCTTGCAACCGCTTTCGAGGTGAACGGGGCCGACGCACAGATATTGTCCCGACCACCTGGTCGTATGGATGTAGGCCGCTGTCTGAATGGCGACATCGTCCTCGATGAAAATCAAGTCCAGGGGCCCAGATAGATTGGCATCGTGCGCGCATTGAAGGTTGTCGCCCACGGTCGCGCCGAGCTGCCGCAACGCAAATGCCATGAGCGGCGCACTGCGATACATGAATCGCAGTGGAAGGAGCACGATGCTCTCCAGCAGTCCGATGCACCAGATTCGCAAATGCATCTTGCTCCACTTGGGGTACACGCCCGGCGTCACATTGTTCCTGTAGATGTCACCACCCATAAAGAACTTGATCAACATGACCCAGAGCAGCGTAGCAAAGGGAATGAAGAGGCCCAGCAAGTAGATGCAAACGTCGACGATGATGAACCCTGAGAGACTGGCGGTCGTGAAGAATGTCCCGACCTCGACGTACGCCAATGCGATAATGAAGCCCACCAACCCCGGCGAATACAAGAGGATCGCGAAGAGAACCTGCAGCGTGGTGAAGTATCCTATGGAGAGCACCTTTGCCGCGGCCTCGTCGCGCCCGACCCCGCTTTCGTCGGATTTCAAAGGCACGGTAGGGGGAGACTCTGACGCCTGCTGCAGGATTCGGGGGCGGCTGGCCACCTTTCTTGCAGTGTTGCAGTCAGTGACCAGCGCCCGGACTGGCACTGCCCACCCTGCAGCTTGCAGTTTCTGCGCTAGGCGCGCGATGATGATCGAGTGTCCACCGTGCTCCGTGAATACATCGTCTAATCCCAACGATATCCCGAACACGGCCCCGCAGATCGCCAGCACTTCTTCACACTCAGGGGTCATGCCTGATTCAGCGTTAGGCGGTGTGACGTCGGTGTCCCTACGGACGTTCTCCGCCTCCGGCTCGTCGTTTCTCAGTAGATGAGATAACTTGGGCAAACACTTACGGTCGATCTTCCCCGAAACTGGATTCATCACGAATTTTTCGACAAGGAAGATTTTTGTCGGGATCGAAGGCGGAGGAAGTTGTTTGGCGAGGGTCTCCGTTACTTGGGCAGCCCACTCAGCCGGCGCTGGAGCGACCACCGAGATCTCCTCTTGGCAGAGGTTCGGCGCGGCGACGAAGGCAACGAGCGCCTCATTTTGATAGTCCAAAACGGCGGCCTCGATCTCCCTGAACTGAGTCTGGAGGATGTCTTCAACGGCCTGTGCCTCGACACGGTGCCCGCGCACCTTGAGCTGCGCGTCGATTCGGCCGAGGAAGTGCACGCGCTGCGTCTGAATGTCGATCTTGCATCTGTCCCCGGTACGGTAGAGCCGACCGAACTGGGGGTGCGTGATGAACTTCTGCGCGGTCTGCTCCGGCAAGTTGCGGTACCCGCGCGCAACTTGCACCCCACCAATGCAGAGCTCTCCAATCTCCCCGTGGGGCAGTGGTCGGAGTTGGCCGACCTCGAGGATGACGTAGGTGACATTGGGGAACGGCGAGCCGATAGTGATGGGCTCCTCCGGCCGCAAACTCTGGCGGCTCGTGTCGGTGCTCGTCTCTGTGGGGCCGTAAGTGTTGATGATCTGCCGTCTGCCTCGGGTCCAGGGCGCCACGAGCGCACTGGGGAAGGCTTCACCCGCCGGAACGATATAGCGGCACAGTGGATAGGGGAGATCCACCTCGGGGGTCGGTGTGAGCGTGGTCAGCAGCACGGGAGGACAAAAGAGCACCGTGACCTCGGCTTCGCGCAGGACGGGGATGAGGTCCGGACCGGACCGGATCTGGTCCTTGGTCAGCATCACCACGGCGCAGCCCGATACCCAGGCGCTGTACATCTCGGAGATGCTGCCGTCGTAGCCCAGCGACGAAGTCAGCGAGGTCGCGTCGATGCCCGCAAGAAGATCAAAGTAATCGGCGTAGCTCAGGGCCAGGTTCACGTAACCTGCGTGCGTGCACTCCACGCCCTTCGGCATCCCGGTGGTTCCACTCGTGTAAAAGATGGCCGCAAGACGCTGCGCCGGATCATCCAGCCAAGCCGGCTGTTCTCTTCGAGGCATCTTCCTCGTTTTTTCCGGCAACGTCAGGACGTCGAGCGTCGGCAGATCGCGAAACTTTTCTTGCCCTCGCGTGAGAATGACCACCGGCTGTGCGTCCTTGAGCATGTGGGTGATCAGGGCGTCGGGCAAGGTGGTGTCGAGGAACATCACAGTTCCGCCGGCCTTGAGAATACCGAGGTGACAGGCGACGATCTGCCAGTTGTCCTGCGACATGGCTACCGCCACGACCTGGTCCGGGCCTGTGAGGAAGGGAGAAAGGGCCGCTGCGACGTTTTCCGCTCGCGCGTCGAGCTCAGCGAAGGTAAGGGACTCTCCGGTATGGGGAATCTGTAGGGCCGTGAGATGCGGAAACCTCTCGGCAGAGCGGCTGAAGACCTCGGTGAGCCACTTGACCCCTTTCTGATGCGGAGCATTCACGAGGGGGTGGTCGCCAAAGACATCCGTGAGGCTGTACGGGCAAGTGTCGGCCTGCGGCACCTTCTCCGCCGCCCAAAGGTACCTCCTCCACGCCACAATCGTTAGCGCAAAGAAAATCGCAAAGGTGACTATTACAAAATTTGTTACCAACACTTTTCCTTACATGCTCGCGAAGCCTAGATCCCTGAGGTATCGAATACCATTGGTGTTCTTGATTCCGATGGTCAAATTAGTCCGCTGGGTGAGCACGGCGAATCACTGTGTTTAATCGAAGTATCTCTGGAGCGTCCCTGCTCGACGAATGTCTAAGGTAATGCAATGGGGCCCACCGCCCATCATTTTGGAGTGACGAAATTTCAGCGGGATTACATTAAGGCCCTCCTTCTCCAAAAGCTTTATGAGACTCGTCTGATCACGATCGACCACAACCAAATTCGGATTAATGCTAAATGCATTCATGTCGATCCAATCGCTACCAATGCACTTGGATAGATAGTCGGCATCGTATCTGTCCGTGTTCTCCATTGGTGGGCTATAAATGACTTTCCACTGTTTCAAAATTTTTGGCAGCGTGTCATCGTTAAGACGAGCAGGATTACACAGGACCAGGCCGGGACGTAAGGCCACAAGGGTCGAATCAACATGGCTGCCGTAATAAACATCTTTGAGGAAATGAACTCGAAATTTGTCGCCCAAAATCGTCTGTAACCATTGTCCTCCCAACTCGTTACCCGTGGCGCTGACTAGATAGATAAGGTCCTGGCCAAATCGCAGGACGTTTGCGGCATCGAACGCTGGTTCATCGTTGCGTGGCGTCGGCTTCTCCATGTCCACGCCCTCGAAGAGCGAGTCCAAAAGCATGGGTTTGGGGGCGCTGTACCACTTTGCGCCTGACTTCATATAGTCCATTAGCAATGTGCGATAGCTAAACGTTTCCTGGGCGCGGCTGCGGATGACATTGGGCGTTTCGATGATGTGGTCGCCGATGACCATCATAATGTCGCGGGGACAGTAATTGTAATACCCCTGACATTGCCAATGGATCGTAGAAAATTTCGCGTCGTGCGGCCACGTCTGTGGGCGCCTCACGGTGATGCCCAAATCTTCCAAGACTTGGACGAACTTGTTCAAATCTTCTTCCGTCTCATCAATAATCTTTTGTGGAAAATGGCCGTAGGGAATTTCGGCTAATGGACGTCCGGGAAATTCTGCCAGTTGAGTGCTTAGGTCTGGTGTGGGAAATCGCGCTTGCAGCGGATTGCCTACAATAACTTCTTCTAGTGGATCCCACTCATTGCAACTCCACACCCTCGACATATTTAACGTACCCCCTCTGTAACGCGCCTCTCGCTTTTCGGGTGATCATGGCCTGCCCTAACAACCCAAATCACCATCGAATAGAATTGCTAAAGAAGTCAGGGAGCGCAATTGCCGCGTGGGACGCTATTGCTTCCTTCAAAACGAAATTGCCTACTGCAAGATCAAGAACGCCGAGCCCAAATGGCGAAAATATGCGAGTCCTATCATCTAGCTTGACCTTCTTGTTCAGAACATCCACCAACGTACCAGAGACAAAGTCCCTATTTCCCGTCGCCATTTCTGTCAGATGGACCGATGTCTTTGCCTTCAGGCAATGATCTACATCATCTACAATGTTTTGCGAAGCGAGAATCACATTCACGCATATATCGCGCAGCGACAAATGCAGGACAGTTGGGGCGTGTGCAAATAGCTTTTCATCGGCAAGATAGGGCTCCAGCGTTGTTGTGGTGAAGAGGATCAGAGACGCGTCGCATATGGCGTCATCCAATCGGGCTTCAATATCTGCCTTCAGGTTGTGCTGCTCGCGAAGCCATTTGCTAAAGTGTTCCGCCTCCCTGCGATCCACATCGTACAAACTGATCTTGCGGAACTTCCAGTTTCGAAACAAAAGCCACTCGACTGTTGTACGGGCGATTATCCCAGTTCCGATTACGCTAAGGGTTCCTGCAAGGGGATTGGGGGAAATATGTTCTGCCGCCAACGCCGCAGAAGCGGCAGTGCGCGTAGCGCTGATGAGAGATGCCTCTAGGCAAGCGAGGGGATAACCTGTCGCGGCATCGTTGACAATGAGGACAGCCGACGCTCGGGCCAAGTTGCTGACCCTGTTTTCCGGGAAACTCGATATCCATTTAATGCCGCTTCTTTGAACCGCACCGCCGAGATGCGCTGGCAACGCGATGATGCGAGCGCCGGGATTTTTGGGATATCGGAGGAAGTAGCTATCCGGATTTATAGAATCGCCGGAGGCGTGAAGACGATATGCTGCCTCTACAGCATTGAAGACTTGCTTCCGATGGTCGTCAATTACACTCTTAACTGTCGGTCCGGGAACAACGTAGAATGTTGGTGCGACTGCCACGATTTATTCTCCTTAGCTGACCGCCTGCTCGATTGGATTAACGTCCGGCGAACAGTTCGGTAGGTAAAGCAGTTTAGCGCAAGAAGCTTCGATGATCCTGGAGCACCTCGACACCCATATGGCCAGAGAGGTTGTTAAAAATGACAGTATCGCCGCGCTTAAGTGATAGCGCCAGACATTGTTCCAGATGGGCAAGGAAGGCGGCCCGGGTCATCGGCCCGTCAACCACCAAAGGAGTCAGCTTGTCACGAAGAAGCCCGGCCACCAAGGTGATCGTATTCCAATCGCTCTGCGGCTGCCGCGGATTCAACCTACCCGAACTAGGCTCTTAGTTCGCAATAATATCTTACCTTCGTTCGCAATAAACTCCTCCACCCAGGCTGGGTTATAAACGGTGTCTAAGTACTTTTCGCCGAGATCCGGGGAAATTGCGACTATTGTGTCTCCGGGCATAAACTCTGAAGCTAGCTGGCGCACGCCGGCCAGGACCGTTCCGGTGCTTCCCCCGACAAGCAAGTGATAATCTCGAACGAAAGAAAGACAGGTTTCAACGGTCGTTTCTTCGTTTATTGCTATGACTTTATCGGGATTGGCAACGTCCGCGAGCTTCGGCCTCACGCTCGCGCCAATGCCAGGAATGTTTCGTTTCCTCGGCGCGCCTCCGAACGTGACCGAGCCTACCGGCTC
>Ga0207726_1000279_pt1 | contig 11400 bp, 14 predicted proteins | sample LuqExpMetageno40_FD_187798 | JGI IMG/M metagenome (GOLD analysis project Ga0207726, IMG submission 187798) | Tropical forest soil microbial communities from Luquillo Experimental Forest, Puerto Rico - Sample 40 (SPAdes) | ecosystem: Environmental > Terrestrial > Soil > Tropical forest ...
AGCTAGGATTTGTTGATGTATTTGCAGCGACGTTACCGACGTTGAAGTTCAGCGCCGGTGTCCACGTAAACTATGCCGAAACAGTTTTGCCTATGCGGGACGGGCTCCCCAAGCTGAAGGATTTTCCCAAAGAGTTTGGCGGCTCGGGCGAAGTCGTGCCGGATTAAGATCAATGCCCGCTTTCCGTCCGGTTTGGCAATTTGGTCAAATACGACTGCAAAATAAAACAGTGTGCAGTGAGCCCGGGAGTTTTGTCACGTCGGACGGACCACATTAAGTTCCGCATGTTAAAACCTTGATCGGATTGCCCAGAGCTTGCGCCTCTTGACTTTCGTTCGCTTCCGTATCAATTAATTGCCGTCGGGCTTGATCGCAGTCGCCCGGCTTCTTTCAAGGCATTTCGCCCAAGCACTGCACTTAGCCTGCGCGTCGGGCTGAGGGCTTTTGGCGAAATGTTCGATCACCACAAGTCCCCCACCGGCCGCGGCCATGGAGAAATCCATGCGTGTCGCTGAATAATGCGGTTTTGTCGGGTCCACCGCAGGCACCCGGCCGGTACAAGGCATTCGCCCAAGCTCTGCTCATGCTCCGTCTACTAAGTGCGCTGTCGTTCATCGACACCGCGCTCGGACTGCAATTGGGAGAAAGCAAATGTCAAAACTGTTCAGATCTCCACATGTCTTCGTCAAGCACGATGACTTTAAGGTCAACGATACCACCAGTGTAAACGCTGTTGATGCGCCAGAGCTTAAACAAGATTGCAAAAGCTCATCCGCCGCTAACAACCAGTCCGTCCTGCTGAGAGATGACCACATCGTCCTCTTGGCGATCGACGGTCTGTTGGCTTTGCGTGCATCGTTCAAAAGATGGCGCAAGCGTCGGCGAACCCTGCGGACCCTTGCTGATCTCGATGAACGACAGCTGCGCGATATTGGCCTTGCACGCGAGGAAACCTTATCTGAAACGCCCTTTAAGCAGCTGGGTGACCACAAGAGTTATCGTGCGCTTACCGAACTTGTCGAGACACAGCTCTGTAGTTTGAGCGAACGTGGACTTCAGGTACAGCGTGAGATGAGGCGTAGGTAAAGTTTTCTATTGGGGAAATTGCAGCCTCCCCATCAAATGGTCATCCCATTCAAGCGCTGCTCACTTCTAGTTGGAGAATTGGCGCATCGATAGTTGAGCAGTAGCAATAATATAAGCGGAGAAACAAAATGAAATGGATCACACGTGAATACGTCAAAGTCGATCGCGTAGCCTGTCCGTGGCTCATTAAGAAGTTTGTCGACAAGAACGCAGAGTTCTTTTTCGTGCCTACCGACAACGTGATGGACGAAGCAAGAAGTCTCGATGCAATACCGTACGATGTCAAAAATGTCGAACTAGGCCACCACGGCAAAGAATGCTCTTTCGAGGCCATCTTAAAAAAGTACAAGCTCACGAATGATCCCGCGCTAGTTCTACTCGGAAAAATCGTCAATGCCGCGGACACCGACAACACGCTTTATTGTCAACCAGAAGGACCTGGACTAGAGGCCATTGCCGAAGGCTTCCGGCATCTCGGTTACAAAAACGATCATGAAGTGAATGCAGCCGAGTGGATCGTCTACGACGCGCTTTATGCCTATTGCAAGGCGATGGTGCAGGCAGGAAAGCCGGTCGGTGATTTCAAGTAATTCAGGGTATGGCAATGGGGAACTTCGCTCTGCGCCGCGAGGCGGTCTTTCTATTTGCTCCCGAGTTCATCAGGGGGAATGTCGGGGTAGGGTGTGGTGTTTTCCGATAAGGCTGAACCCAGCCTATTCAAGGAGGTTGCACATATGAAGCCGACGTTTTTGCGCTCCACCCTGGCCGCTCTTGCCTCCGGTGCCGCTTTGGCGTTCGCCAGCCCATCCATAGCGGCCACGGTTACTCTGAAGGCCGACCTTAAGGCTTCCAGCGAGGTGCCGCCGAATGACAGCGAAGGCACCGGTTCGCTCACCGTCACTTACGATGACGCCAGCAAAAAGCTGTCGTGGAAGGGCAGCACGTCCGACTTATCCGGCCCGGCCACTGCTGCGCATTTCCATGGTCCGGCCGGACCCGGCGAGAACGCTGGTGTGGTGGTTCCGATCAGTGGAGCGAACAAAGGCGCATTTGAAGGCTCAGCCACGCTGACCGATGCCCAGGCTACCGAAATGCTGGCAGGCAAGTGGTACGTCAACGTCCACACCGCCACCAATAAGGGCGGCGAAATCCGCGGCCAACTCACGAAATAAACACCTGATTAGATTTCGGAGAGACCGCCGCTAGGGGCGGTCTTTCTGTTTGCTCAGGGTGCAGTGGGCCCGGGAGTTGTACCACGACCTAGCGATTTCAATAACTCACACTGTCAAACTTTTCTAACGGCGCTCACGGGCGCTAAAGCCATTTTTCTGCGTTGTCAAAACGCCAACCGCTGATGTTTAAGAACTCCGAGCAATGTCGGTTATCGGTGGGAAAGCGCGCGAGTTGGTGTTCCGCCAATAACCGAAATCGTCAGCGCCCTCGTCAGCCGTTTTTCTTTCGCCACTCAGCACTTGCCGGCGACCGTGAGGCGACCATCTGTCTCGACTTCGATCTGGAGCGATTTGGCAAAGAGACCGGTGCCGTAGTAGTTGGCAACTGTGAAGGTGATCTCGACGATCTCCTGGGGCGTGAAGAACTTTGTGACATTCGCAAAGGTGGGGTCATCGACATTGCCACCTCTTGCCACCTGTTCCACGTAAGCTAACAACGCTAGTTGTTTGTCGTCGAATAGCTTGGATCTTTGCCACGTCGCGACTTCGGCGATCTGTTCGCTGCTGTAGCCGCACATCTTCATCAGCGGCGTGTGTTGGTTGATCTCATACTCCGACCCGACTATCTCCGCAGTCCGATAGATGGCTAGCTCGCGCAGATTGCGTGGGGTCGTCGCGTCGAAACGCATCGCGAAAGCTGTGGCCTCCGCGGTCTTTGCAATCTTCGGCGCATGGCCTCTGACGAGCGATAGATTAATGACAGCGCCGCCCATGGCGTCGCGCTTATCAAACATCTGCTTCAGGATCGGATCGAGAGGCTGCGGTAGCGGCGGTAGCCGGGAAACCTTCTGCTGAACATCGGCGGCTGAGATTGGACCGGCGAGTAATATGCCGACCAACATAAAGCATAGCACCATCGACTTGCGCATGAGATCCTCTATGCAAAATGGGCGCAATTCCTATGCTTCGGGACACGGGGCGCCCTGTTTTCCCAAAATTTGTCTTGGGCTACTTACCTCGTCACGTTTTTATATGAATTTCGCGATGTTGTCGTCCCAGCGTTGCGCTAACCCCGAAACTAGAACTCATTCAAATCCAAATCTCGTCTTGTTGCACCGCAACCTCCTGATCATCCGATTGGGTGGAAGTCGGCTACATCAACATGCAACGGGCATTGAATGTTGCGGTGGCCGAGGTTGGCCTGCGAGGCAGCAGAGAACTAACCATCATCGCGACATTGCCTCGACAACTGACCGGAAAAGGTGTTTTATACGGTCAGTTGAATTGTCAGAGGAGGCAAAACCCCAATGACTACGCACCTGCGGCTGGTGAAGCCGCGCAATCAAAAACGGACAGTTCCCACCCGGCCCGCCAATGCGGAGCTGCGGACGAGGGAATATCTCACACCCAAGGAAGTCGAGAGACTGATCATGGCCGCCCGCGATAGCCGCTATGGCCATCGGGATGCAACGCTGATCCTAGTCGCATTTCGGCACGGCCTCCGGGCCAGTGAGCTATGCGACCTTGAATGGTCACAGGTGGAATGGGGCCGCAATGCCACGCTGCACGTCCGCAGGGTTAAAAACGGCAAGCCCGCTGCCCATCCTATCCGTGGCGATGAATTGCGCGCCCTGCGGGAGCTACAGCGCCAATATCCTGACAGCGGCTTCGTCTTTACCACGGAACGTGGCGGGCCGTTCACGCCGGACGCCATCAACCGCTTGGTGAAGCGCCTAAGCGAACGGGCGGGCTTTCCGTTCCAAGTTCATATGCACATGCTGCGCCATGCCTGCGGCTACAAGCTTGCAAATGATGGCCACGATACCCGCGCCATCCAAGACTGGTTAGGCCATCGTTCTATCCAGCACACCGTCCGCTACACTGAACTAGCCCCGACGCGCTACAAGGATTTCTGGCGCTGAAGCCTGCAAGATTGTACAAGCCATAGGACGGCGCTTCGCCAGCAGCCAGCGGCTACAGCAAAAGAGGCACGGTTCCCAAAAGGCCCCCGGCGACCCTCCCCCCACAGTGGACAGGCCGGGTGATGCGGTGGCGCGTAAGACGTGCGCCGAAAATATCTAGGGCCAAAAAACCCTTCTTAAGATTTGCTTTACTGTCGCGGTCGATTCAGACCTGCCGCTTGGAAATGCAAGTGTTTATGGGATGAACATCCTGAATATAAAAGCGTTCGGCGGGCTCCTTTTCCTGCTTCTTGTCATGGCGGCGCTGCTTTTCATTCCAGCGCGGACGCTCGATTACTGGCAGGCATGGACTTTCCTGGCCGTATATTTCGCGTTGTCTCTCGCGATCACCCTCTATCTTATGAAAAAGGATCGGGCACTCTTAGAGCGACGGATCAGCGGTGGCCCGACTGCCGAGAAGGAACCTACTCAAAAGATCATAATGTATATTGTGTCACTGGGATTTATCGGTCTCCTTGTTCTTCCCGCACTCGATCATCGCTTCGCGTGGTCTCACATGCCGCCATATGTGGCCCTCGCTGGAGACGTGCTTGTAGTGCTCAGCTGGCTCGCCATTTTTTTCGTGTTCAAAGAAAACACGTTCACCTTCGCCACCATTGAATTGGCTCCCGACCAAAAGGTTATTTCAACGGGCCCGTACGCACTTGTAAGGCATCCAATGTATGCCGGAGCCCTTGTCATGCTTCTTGGCATACCGATTGCCCTCGGTTCGTGGTGGGGGTTGCTCGTTATTCTCGCGATGATGCCCGCGCTGATTTGGAGACTATTGGACGAGGAAAAATTCTTGGTAAGAAATCTGCGGGGCTACGTGGAATACCAAAACAAAGTGCGGTATCGCTTGATACCGTTGGTCTGGTAACGGTGATAGTTGCGGAGCAGCGTCTATTTATGACTATGCGCCCTCGGCGTCGTGCCGTCTCGCGTCGCCAACCTTTGGCCCTTTGGACGGCACACGGAGAAGCGTCGCCATTTCATTTAGGTCAGTATGTGTCGGCAGACCAAGCTTATAAACTTCACCAACAAATTCATCGCGGTTCAGATTTCCGATCTGTCTCATCGCTGCAAACACAAATCCAATCTGGAACCTTGTTGTGGGCGAGAAATTCACGTGTCCAGTCAGCGAGGCTTTGGCGTATTAATGCGAGGCTCGGAACAGCGACAAGAATAGTCTTGGCCTTAAGTGCTTCTGCAATCCAATATGCGGTAAGACTTTTACCCGTGCCGCAGGGCATAATCAGGCGACCGCGCGCGGCTCGATCGCGGAGAAAATGTTTCTTTGCAGCGGAAATAGCTGCTTGTTGGTGGGGCCTGGGGCTTCTGGCATCTGGCCGGAGGCTTCGGCCTTTCAACTTTCCAACGATTAAGCGCCAGGCTTTCTGATCGAGAGACTGCCAGCGGTCGAGACCAATCTCGACCGTGTTGCGCATTTAATGGCCTTTGCTGACCGGCCGAGCGCAGGTATGTGCAACAACTGCTAAAGCGATGTTACTGCAAGTGTTAAATGCCAAGCTCGTAAAGGTGCCCAACTCACGCCGCGTAAGAGGCTTGTCGCGCTGGCTGCGGAACTTTGATTGGATGGCCAGTATTCGCCGCGCCGTGTGCGAGCTATTAATTAAGTCGATGCCTTTGTCGGGGGCTGGCAGGTTTAACTGTCTGCGAACGTCAGGAGGTACGTCGTTTAGCGTCCAGACGGTTTGAAGCTCAGTTTGATATTCTGGCGCAGTTTGCAAATAGAGTTGCGTAAGTCGCTCAAACGCGGCTCCCTTTTCAGTTTTGCTCAAAAGCGTTCTGGTGCGATCCCAAAACTCGTTCCAAGAACTACAGGTGGCGACAAACCGATCTGATGAGCGGATGAAAAATATTTTTCTTACTATTATTGATCCACAACCACGCGGATTTCATCGTTGTGGTGATTATAGTCCATCGCCTCGGCCCCTGTCAGAAATTAAGTGCCTACTTGCCCTTCAGTTGCTGTTGCAGGATGATTGTCGGTAGAAGCAATCCTGTGACCGATAGTGTTTCATGAAGCGCATATTGATTGAGATTATTAACTCGCCAGCGGCCATTGCCGCAATCGTAGCTGCACTATTGGCTTTCATAAGCGGCATTCTAGGTCCGCTTGTTCAGTATATTATTGGAACAAGGCAGGCGGCGGCTTCAAAGCAGGCAGCCGACGCCGCGATGTTGACCGCTCAAAATGCTGGAAGCCGAGAAATTGCGAGTATGCGCTTGGCATGGATAGACAAGCTACGGGACACGGTGTCCGAATTTCACTCAATACTCATGAGTATCGATGACGGCGATCAAGAAAAAGAAGAGCGGGAACTCTCGCGTCTCGGCACGGAGATCGACCTTCTTCTCAATCGAGACGATGTCGCTCAAAAGGCGCTTTGGGAAATAACTGATAAAATTTACAAACTTCCAACGCGGTCGGAACGACAAAGTTTCGATGAAGAGTTAGTGAAAGCCGGTCGCGCTGTATTCAAATCTGAATGGGAAAAATAAAAGCAGAAATGCGGGGCGAACCGTTCAGGACGGGGATTGATCTAAAATAGCGGTGATCATCCGATGCCCTGTGTGCGGCGCTGGCCCTTAAGCTTTAAGAACTAATCAAAGCAGCGGCCTCACGGTTTCAGCTTTTTGCCTTTGCTAATTCTGATAGGCCGGCTTGTCCGCTTTTGGCGACCCGGCGAGCAACGTGGGCGACAGCACGGCGCCCCCCAGATGCAATGTTTTGGTTCACCCCGAAAGCAAACATTCGACAGCACGAGCAGGACGTCTTTGGGCCAAAAGGCGACACACTGACGCGTCCGTGCCATATTGAAGCCCTTTTTGTAAAATGATTGAATTAGACTAGGTTATGGGGGGCCTGCTATGGGGGGCCCCTGCTACGGGGGCCCTGCTATTCGGATTGTTATTCCAACTCGGCGGAGAGTTGAGGTTGCGGCCCCGTTAGATGGCGCCGCGGCTGTACGTGACGTCTATTTGGGACATGGAACGGCGACAACCTCAACAACCTTGAGACCTGCGATTATCCCCATTGCGGCTGTGCTGGTCGCGGCGGCCATAGCTGCTTTGGTCACCATCGTTCCTGAGTGGATGCGCATGGCGCATGCTCAAGCTGACGCTAAGAAGGCTAACGAGAAAACCGCTCTGCAAAACATAACAAATGCGCCACTAATACCCGATGTCGAAATGTTGGCCGAACCTGCTCTGACTTTCCAGAGCGCTCCCTTCCGCTTCGAGTTTGGTCACGATCCGGAGAGAACCCATATAGCTCTTGCCGCACCTTCTCTTGAAAGTTCGTTTGCACGCAGGGGGCAGCTGCTTTTTTCAACCGAGGCCGTTGGCTCAGAGGCGCTGCGGCGGAATGAAGCGTCCGCTTTCATTCGTGAGAACGAACGCACTTTGACTGATTCGGTCGGTGTGATCCGATTGCCGCCTGCCCGTCCGGTCAAAGATCACTATGATCAGGCGCGGAACAAAAGTTCTCCCTCAAACGATGCCCCCACGATGGTGGGCTCCACGCGAAATTCTTCATTTGCGACATTCGCCTGGTTAAAGAAACTCTTTCGATTTGAGGACGCTCAAAGTGCTCCGATACTCCCACTCGAGGCAGATAGTCGAACCGCGGTCTATGACATAAAAGGGCAGATGGTATATTTGCCAAACGGCGAAAAACTGGAAGCCCATTCAGGACTGGGCAAATGGTTAGATGATGCTCGATATGTAAACGTAAAAGGTCAAGGACCAACTCCACCCAACACTTATCGTCTTGCCTTGCGAGAACAGCCTTTTCACGGAGTTCAAGCTATTCGACTTATTCCCGTTGGCGGTGGCAATATGTATGGTCGCGATGGCATGCTTGCGCACTCCTACATGCTTGGCCCCGATGGTCAATCGAATGGATGTGTCTCGCTTCGGGATTATCAAAAATTTCTGCAAGCATTTCTCAGAGCCGACATTAACCGTCTAATTGTCGTTGCGCGCCTCGAAAAGGCACCGTCTAGAGTTGCTTATACCGATTTGACTGCAGCGGACATCGTCGCGCATTAATGTGCGCTTTGGCATAAGTGGACACTTGGTATTTTTGCGCGTTGTCCGCTTTGCGCCCAAAAGCAGCTATTGGCCACTAAACGTGAGAAGCTGTTACGGTACGATCATTCGCCCCCGGGGCACGCGCTCATTGTGCAACCTTTGCGCCTTCAAAAGCGTCAAGGTGACAAAGTGACATTAAATGACGCGCAAACGTGTGCCATCGGTTTACCTCATTACATACGCTAAGCGTTGATGATTTCAATGCTTCCGTCTTTGCTATCTAAAACCGTCACCATCACCAATGGAAATGCTTTTTTGATCGCAGCACCTGCTGTAATTGCCGGTTCTTTGCTGCTGAACGAACGTTTTGTCTGTCCGTCTACTCGTAATAGGTACCGCTCGTCTGTGGGCCGTGCCTGACCCTTTGGATTTTCAGGAGCGGGCTGCTCTGGCTTCGTCAAGGTAGGTCGCGCAAGCATTGTGATCTCCGAGTTAGCCTTATGGGATTAGAAGGTAAAAATTCAGTGCCGGGATACGTCATTTTTCGACCGATTGCGTGAAGGTGACAAGGTGGTAGCCGACGACGTGCCAGCACGGCACCCGCGCATCGTGTCACCTTTGCACCTTAACGTAGGTCATACTGACAAGGTTGCAGCTAACACTCGTGAGACCTTGCAACCGTATCACACATTCACGTTCGTCAAAATTAGTTTGTCAATCAGCAACGGGCTGTCGGACTGTGAAGGTACAAAGGTGGTACAGTCGCAGAGCTTCAACCATTTTACCTTTTGTAGACTGACAGGGTGACAGCCCACAGCGTTCGGCACGGAATTCGCTCAACTGCAAAAGCTGAAACAGTGGCTGGTGCACACAGGATTAAATTATGCACACTCCGGATAAGATCGCGACAAGTTTGGCGCGAAATCTGCAGAGCGGGAATTTCTCAATTTACGGCCAACTTGCGGCTCGAAGGAAGCCATTCGGCCAACGATTCAAATGACTTAGAGCAACTTTCGCTACTGATCGGAACAAGGAATCTTTGCGAAGGCACAGGGAATTTGTGGGAGAAAACAGGGAATTTGACCCAGGTATAGTGCAAGGTGATTTCGGATGACATTTTCGGAAAGGACACAGGTCTGACATGTCTCGCGTTCTCATCACCGGCGGTGCCGGATTCATCGGCTCTGGCGTAGCCACGACGCTCGCCGCGCGCGGCGACCAGGTCGTCGCCTTCGACATCGCGCGCTCCCCTCGTCTCGATGCGGCGCTCGCCCAACATCGCAATATCGACTTCGTCCAGGGCGAAATCACCGAATGGCCGCAAGTCGTTGCCCTCGTGCAATCGCGCAAGCCGGACGCCGTCGTGCATTGCGCGGCGATCGTCGGCGTCCCCAACTCGCTCGCGAGCCCGATCGGCACGTTCCGCGTCAACGTCGATGGCTCGCTCAACGTGTTCGAGGCGATGCGGCTTTGCGGCGTCCAGCGCGTCGTCAATCTCAGCTCGGAGGAGACCTACGGCATCTTCGAGAAGGACAAAATTGACGAGACGCATCCGAACCGGCCGCTCAAGCCCTACGGCATCTCGAAATACGCAGTCGAGCGGCTCGCCTGCGATTATGTGTCCGCCTACGGAATGGAAATTATTCACGTGCGCACTTGCTGGGTCTATGGACCCGGCTTGCCGCGTCCGCGCGTGCCGAAGATTCTTATCGATGCAGCAGTCGCTGGCCGCAAGCTTCACCTACCGCACGGTGGCGATTTCCGCGTCGATCACGTCTATATTGACGACTGCGTCGACGGCATCGTCAAAGTGCTCGATAAGCCGTCGCACCGCTATGATGTTTATCACATTTCGACCGGCGAAGCGTCGTCTCTCGCCGAGATCGTCGCGATGATCAAGGAGCTCGTGCATGGCGCCGATCTCGCGATCGGTCCGGGCCCGTACAAGTTCGTCGACGGCACCGAGGCAGTGCGCAAGGGCGCGCTCGACATCACGCGCGCGCGCACCGAGCTCGGCTACGAGCCGCGGTTCCCGATCAAGAAAGGCCTCGCCGCTTACATCGAGGCGACGCGCGCCGGCCGTGGCTGAGCGCATATAACAGAAGGATCAGCATGGCTGCGGTCATGCATGAGTTGTTTTACGTCCAGGCGCCCTGGCGGCGATTCCTGAACCATTTCCGCGGCGCAGTCGAACCCGCTCGTCATGCCCGAGACGATCCCGAATCGCGACCTGAATGATTTCGTATTCCTCGTGATTATGACGCCGGTGACGGACGACGTGAAATGAGCGGAAGAACGGCGTTGCCAGCTGCGGATTTCCAGACTGATTTAGGTTACCGTATCCGGCGTTGCCGTAGCGTAAGCCGCGCTCCGGCCGACGTGTCCGTGATCTTTCCGACCACGGTGGCCGCCATCAGGTCGGTACCGCCCACCACAACCACATCATTCGATGACGATCACGCCCGCCCATAGCCCATCGCCGCGAGCTTGTCGGCGCTCGCAAGGATGCCCTTTTCCGCGTCCGGCGCAATGATCTCGAGCATCGGCAGGCGCTTATAGCCAATCTCTTGAAGCACGGGCGGTATCTCGGCAAACGGGACGTTGCCGGCGCCAACCGGATCGTGGCGATAGATCTGCTGGCCAGTGTCGGAGAAATGCACGAGCTTGAGCCGCTTGCGGCAGCGGCGCAGCGCGTCTCCGATATTCTCCTTGATGAAGTAGCCGTTGGCCACATCGTAAACAATGCCGATGTCGTCGTTGCCATAGCGGTCGAGCGCCTGCATCAAGTTCTCGATGTCGGGAATGAACGCAAACGGCATATTCTCGACCCAAAGCGTCGTACCTACCTTCTTGGCGAGCGGGGCGAGTTCGTCGAGCGCGGCGAAGAAATATCCTTCGAGGCGTTCGCGCGGGGCAGGGAACAGCGGGTTGGCCTTACCTGGCCCTACGACGACACCTGGCACCCCGAGATCGCCAGCGAGCTCGACAATCTGCCGCAACAGATCGAGCGTGTAACGCCGCATCTCAGCGGAGGCGCCGGCGACGTTCATGTCGATATTCGGCATGTTGAGTGTGATGACGCGGGCGTTCCGATCGGCGACCAGGCGACGCAGAGCGGCGCG
>Ga0207726_1000286_pt1 | contig 11198 bp, 11 predicted proteins | sample LuqExpMetageno40_FD_187798 | JGI IMG/M metagenome (GOLD analysis project Ga0207726, IMG submission 187798) | Tropical forest soil microbial communities from Luquillo Experimental Forest, Puerto Rico - Sample 40 (SPAdes) | ecosystem: Environmental > Terrestrial > Soil > Tropical forest ...
AATTCGGTAAAGTTTAGCGGCTTGCTGCGCATACGCCGCGAACGGCCATAAGGCCGCAGCACCACCGAGAAGCGTGATGAAATCTCGTCGTTGCATGCGTGCCCCGTGAAGACCACACCACCTGCGATGACTAGATTATAAGAGGTCACCTTGGATCTTTGTGTGACATTGCACACAAACTGAACTCACATACTGAGGGCCAAGTTTCATGACCCCCCTAAAGACCGAGGCTGCCGAGCGAGGGGTGATCGTCAGGACGGCGACCGAGTGGCCAGTAGTATTTTCGCTCACTCTCTTTCATCGGTAGATCGTTGATGCTGGCGATGCGCCGCCGCATCAGACCATCTGCGTCGAACTCCCAATTCTCGTTTCCGTAACTGCGGAACCAGTGACCGGAATCGTCGTGCCACTCATAGGCAAAGCGTACGGCAATTCGGTTGTCGCGGAATGTCCAGAGCTCCTTGATCAGGCGATAGTCTAGCTCGCGATTCCATTTGCGCGTGAGAAATGCCTCGATTTCCTCGCGGCCATTAATGAATTCGGCGCGGTTTCGCCAGATACTATCCGTAGTATAGGCGAGGGCTACGCGAGCAGGGTCGCGAGTATTCCAGGCATCTTCGGCGAGACGCACCTTTTGTGCGGCGGTTTCGTCGGTGAAGGGAGGCAGTGGCGGGCGAGTCATGGCCTGACCCCTTGTTTGAACGATTGAGCGATGTCCGCTTTGCAATATTTGGCTCCGCATATAGGAACGCATTCCTGGCAAGCGGCAGGTACTCTCTCTCCTGCTGCTGAGGACGATCAATCCTAGGTGGGTTCCTGGTGCGGTTTCTGGATGTTTCGGGGAGGATGAGGCGTCGCGGCCATGTGCTTGAACTACCCTGCAGCACGCTTCCTACACGGGGGAGGCTCGAACATAATCACGATCCGGCGCGAACCGCATTGCGGACATTTCAGGCGGCTCTCGAGCGAGGACGGCGGAAAAAGGCGGCGCCGCATTATCGCCCCCAAGGCTTGGAAGCGGCATCGTACCAACTAGCGCCGGTGAGTTGAAAGGGCTTCAAAATATCCGCTCTGGGTCATTGCCGGCTATCAGCGCATTATCGCGTAGCATTAGCAGACGTGGCCGGAGCAGACGTAGCCGGCGCGCCACCGCCTTAGGCCGACATGGGCCAAAAGCAGACTCATGCAGCGCAGCAGATATCGTCTTTATTCGATCACCTCGTCGGCTAGCAGCAAGAACGATTCTCGAACCGACAGGCCAAGCGCCTTAGCCGTCTTCAGATTGACGACAAGTTCGTACTTTTCAGGTGATTGCACGGGCAGATCCGCCGGCGCTTCGCCCTTTAGAATGCGGTTAACGTATGAGCTTGAACGCCGGAGGATATCGGCGGTATCGGGCCCATAGGACATCAGACTTCCCTCAATGACGAATTGCCTATAGGGCGAAATCACCGGCAACCGGACCTCATCCGCCGCTTTCATGATTGCGCCGCGGCTGGCGAGGATGAAAGGGTCTGCCGCAGCGATCAAACCGCTGCCTGGCTCGCGTCCCAATTTGGCGATTGCCAATTCAGCTTCAGCAGCGCTCCGCACAGCGACTGCCTTCACCTCTGCCGACGCCTTACGCGCCGACGCTTTATATGACCGAAGAAAAGCATCGTAGTAGGGGGTCGTATCCGGGTTAAAAATCAAAGCGATCTGCGACAGATCGGGTTTGACGTCGCCGAACAGGTCGACCCACTTACCAAGTATTTCAGGTTCGATGAATGCGAACCCAGTGATATTGCCCCCTGGGTGCGCGAGACTCGAAACGAATCCTTGACCGACTGGATCGTTCAACGGCGCAACTACAATTGGGATAGTGCTTGTCGCCGAGCGCAGCGCCGCAACAACCGGAGTGCCATTTGCGACAATGACGTCTGGCGCTAGCTTGATCAGCTCAACCACATACTTATCGATCAACTCGGGATTGCTCCCGGCAAACCGGTATTCGATCTGAACGTTGTGCCCTTCGATCCACCCCAAATCGCGCATACCTAGCCGGAATGCCTTGGTGCGGCTGATCCCTTCTGGGTCCTTTTCGCCGAGATCAAACAGCACGGCGACACGCCGCATCCGCTCCGGATGCTGCGCGTGAACTGCGAGCGGCCATAGCGCCCCAGCACCGACAAGTGTGATGAACTCGCGCCGTCTCATTGCCTTCCCTGAGGCGAAGGACAGGCAATCGTACCGATTTACTTCAGCGACAATGCATAAAATCGCCGTTAAGTATCAAACCCTATGTCCGCTTTGGGTCATTGGCCGCCATTAGCTCGCCCCGCGTCTAGGTCCGCTCTGCCCCTCAGAGCAGACGCCGTTTGCAAGTTCGGCTTGGGCCGAGACAGGCCACAACCGGTCACCCGTCCTCCCTGTAAAGTGGCCATCGCACTTTAAATACCGACCAGCTACATTGTTGTCCCTTACTCTCGCGAAGCAGTCGGAGAACAGACTCCGTAATATGATGAGGTGGTCCCGAGTTCTTTGTTCGATTGAGTTGGCATTAGCGCAACTTCTGGCGAGCGCGATTTGCTGTGGAGCTGCCGGTCTCGACAATAACTATGGGACGGTGCCCTCTAATATCGAACATTATCTGTGCAGGCTGGTTGCGGCCTATCCTACAGTCGTTGACCACTTTGATTCTCGATTCTTGTATATGAAGAATGGGACAAGGTATCCGATTTCAGATGGGAATACGCATAAGACATTCAGCGAGTTGCTCGCGAGACCGGATATCGACGACATGTTCTACGCTAATTATCCGGCAGGCGAGGCTCCGACACAACCAGGCAAAAATGTTGACCCGGGTAGGGTCCGCTTCACGCCCCTATTTGTCGCGATGTACGGAGATTGCAAAAAAGGCGAGGTAGGAAATCGGCTTCGCACGATAAGGTGGCTTCCCCGGCACGGCGGACAATCCGTTCAAGTTACCCGAGTAAACGGTGTCGATCGGGCTTTGGAGGCCGTATCCGAAGAGATCGATCAGCTTGCACTCAACATCGCTACATATGCGATTCCAGTTGCTGGCACCTACAAGTGTCGTTTTGTTGCAGGGACAAACAACCGGTCGATGCATGCCTATGGTGCTGCTGTCGATTTGAACGTCAAGCAGTCGAATTATTGGAGATGGCAAGGCCGTCTAGCGCATCCGGTATGGCAAAACAGAATTCCGTACGAGATCGTGAAGATTTTCGAGAAGCACGGTTTCATTTGGGGAGGTCGCTGGTACCATTACGACACCATGCACTTTGAGTATCGCCCTGAGTTAATCGAAAGCAGGGCGCAGTAGCGGCTGTCAATGTCGGTCTGAGCAATGCCGGGACTGGCTGCTCGCGCCCATCTCATGACGGTCCCCAGGGGGGCATCGTCGCGAGATTGGACGTCAGATCGGCGGTCCTGACCCGACCGTCGGCGTTGCCATCTTCGTCGATGTCAACGTCGGACCAGACGCCGGATTGTACGAGAATTCTGATATTGGCGTTTCGCGGGACGCGAGTGTCAGATTTGCATCCTCGAGAATTCCCGTTGTTTTCCTGAACGACTGGCGTTGTGCGGATAGCGAAGCGGCGCTGGTCGAAAATCTTCTGGTTCCGGCTTTTGTCTACTTCTCCCGTTCCCCACGCGCCGATGCCGGACGCGTTGGGGTTCTGTAGGTTGGTATCGATATCGAGCCCAGTTGAGCATTTTCCGGGCGCCCCAAACCAGCGTCGGTCAACTTGGTTTTGAAACATGTGCCACTGTCCACTGTTATAGAAATCGACGGTTTCTTCGTGTGACCGCGATGCGGATATCCAATTGTACACCGCGAGTTTCTCCTGGCGGAGAATCCGGTTGACGAACCCGTTTCCGTAGATCCCAATCGCATAATGGCTCCCGACCGTCCGCCCGATGATACGAAAGTACTCGATAACGGGGTCCACGGTGGCGCGGGTCACGTTGAAGTCAACGCCGAAGTAGATTGCAGATCCTTCGGGCTGCCCGACCAACTTGGCCTGATCCAGGGCGACCTTTGCATCGGCTGTTGCTTCCGCCTTTGCCGACCCGGCATCCTCTAACCCTTTTAGAAATTTCTCAGGCAGGTCATTTCGATACTGGTAGAGGGAAACGATCGAAAGGCCATGTCTGATCAACAAAGCCGGCTCGCGGACTCCATCAATCATATTGCCATCAGAGGCCATTACCTTCTCGTGCAGCCACGGCTGTGGCTTTCGCGCGAAAAATCGCACCACAACCTTCACATTCTGGGCCGCCAATTTCGACGCGACTCGTGCCGCGTTATGCGGCGTGTCGATAATGGCGATGCTTGCCGGATCGTTGGGTTGTCCGATCGCCGAATGAGCCGGCAGCAAAGCGCTCGCAAGCACACCCGTGCTGAATGTTCGTCTCGATACGATCGACATTGCCCCCGAAGCCCTGCTGCCCGATGTTCAGTACTTTTCCTGCGCTTTGACCTCGCCGAACTTGGCCAGCGCCCGCTCGAATGTATCATTGAAGAGCCACATCGAGTTAAGAATTTCGCGCATGGTCGCGGATGTCTTCGCCCGGTCGGCTTTTCCGAAAGCAAACATGCTATTGTTGCGCAGATATCCCATGATTCGTGGCTCGGAAATTCTGTAATTTAGCAGGTTGCCCGAATTGAGCGCGGCTTTGGCCGGACTGGGAATTATCTGGATAAGCTCAAAAAATCGCATTTGGTCGATCGGGTCCGGCAGTGCCTTAATGATCGCCGGTATTTTCGGAAAAAGGTCGGCGTGCGCATTCATGAGGCCGTTCCTCACGGCAGTCCAGTGATTGTACCGCTGATCCGACTTGCCGACCCGTGCTTCTTCCTTGTCGTCGCGCGCGTTCAGCTTGGGATCGAGGGCCGCAACGGACTTCTTGATGGCCCCCCATTTTTTCCGGCCATTTTTATCCTCGGACACCCCTGTCTGGAAACTTCCTTTGTAGGAGTTCGATCGCGCATTGCCGATGTTTTGATGGCCGTCCGTCTCGGCAAAGAAGACACCGAGACTGATGCGCCCTGCTGCCTCGGCATGCGCTGCATCGAGGCCCTTGATCCGTGCAATAGCGTTCCCGAGGTCGACAACATCTCTAAATGGCGTCTCCGAGCTCTGCGCATTGACGGGTGGCGCCTGCATGATGCGAAAAAGCTCTTTGTACTCGTCGAACAGCGGCTCATTATCGGCATCGAAATACGCCGGAGGAATTTTGTATTTATTCGGCCTGCCGATTTTGGAAGGCAGCGCGTCGGTCAGGTCCTTGTAAGCGCCCATCATGGCGACGCGCGCAAGATAGAGCGCCTGTCCCGGCACGTCCGGCAGCCTTTGATTGGAATTGATCTGTGCGCGTCGCTCGCTCAGGATCGACTTGAAGTCCTGCAGTGTTTTGTTATAGGCATCGAGCACATCCGACTGCGATTTTGTGAGTGCGGGTTGAGCCAGCGCGACAGACACGAAACCCGAATTGCCAATAGGACCCGAAAGCCCCGCAAGATGTGCGAGACTGCACAATCCGATGGCGGCCAATAAACGAGGATAAATCGGAATCCGCACGGGCTCCTCTCTAAAGTGTCAGCCCTTCACGCGACTACAGCATGGATTTGCGCGTTGCGAAACGGGTACGATGACGTGGTGCATGGCAGCGAGCCTTCCCTGGTACACGACTGCGCTCGCGGTATGCTCAGATTGAGCGCTCCGCAATATCGGTTCCGGCAAATGATCGTGCAGATTTACGAGACCTCTACACCCGAGGAAGCCCGGGCGTTAGGCGAAATTGGAGTGGATCACATAGGCGTTCTGGTGGGCGACGGATCGTTTCCGCGCGAGCAGTCGGTTGATAAGGCGCGACAAATTCTTTCTGCGCTCCCGAATTCATCGAGAGGCTCTGTGCTGATCCTTTCCCCTATCGTCTCGCTCATTGAGCAGATTGCTCGCGACTTAAGGCCCTCAATCCTACATCTCGGCGCCTCGACAGATCTGCTGAAGCCGCCAGCCGTCGCGGCACTGAAGGCACGATTGCAGCCTGACGTCCTCATGCGCAGCATTCCCGTTGTGGATGAGGCGAGCTTATCCATTGCGAAGAGCTACGAAGGCCTTGCCGATATCTTGCTGCTAGATAGTCATCGGCCCGGCGATACCCAGATCGGAGCTCTCGGTGTGACGCACAGTTGGGCTCTCGATAGGAAGATCGTCGAAAACACACGCACACCAGTCATTATGGCTGGCGGCCTTGGACCGGATAACGTCTTGGAGGCCATCGACATGGTCGGACCAGCGGGAGTCGACTCAAAGACCAAGACAGATAAGACCGGGAGCCATTCTAAAGATTTGGCAAAGGTGAAGCGCTTCGTCGAACTCGCCAAGTCGTGCGCCCCTGCGCCTTGCTAAGTATCGCGTTATTCTGGTGGAGACGCCACAGTTCGGACCACATTTGTGCGCGAGCTGTACCCTCTATTCAGAGGGCGACGGCAAGTTTGGCCGCATGCGGTCCTCAATGGAGTCACCAATGACAAACCGACTCTATCAAATAGCTGTCGCGTTCTTTGCTTGCACCACTGCGAGGTCATCATCGGTCGCATCCAAGCGGCCGTGGGTCGAATGTCCTCGTGCCGTCACTGGACGCAATCCTGATCGAAGAGCATGATCAGAACGTCAACGCGCTTGGCATCAAGGGCGTCGGCGAAATTGGCATCACCGGCTCAGCGGGTGCGGTCGCGAATTCCGTATGGCATACGAGGGAATACGCCCGCGGAAATTTGCGATCACGTTGGATCGCCTCATCGAGACTCAATAGTCAGACGCAATCACCGGCTCGCCGGGTCATACGGTGAAACACAGAACTAAGCGATCATGCCGCCACGCTATTACACGGGCCCCATCTCCGATCACTTCGACGGTGTACGTTTTTTCGATCCGCTCGGGGTGGCTGCAAGAAGCAGACGTGACCTGTTGCGCTGGTTGGTCGATCGTCGCCGACGCGGCACGAGAGCGAAGTGGCCGGCACGGGCGCCCTCACCGTACGCTGACTGTCCCCCAGCACGAGTCGATGGCCCGAGCTGGCGGATTTCCTATGTCGGCCACGCCAGCTTTCTAATCCAGACAATGGGTCTAAATATCCTGCTCGATCCGGTGTGGTCGAAGCGAGCGTCGCCTTCACGCTTCATTGGGCCAAAGCGGGTCAATGAGCCGGGAATTGTGTTTGCCGACCTGCCGCCTATCGATCTCGTGCTGGTGTCGCACGGCCACTACGATCATTTGGATGTCCGTACCTTGTCGCGGTTGGCGGCCACGCATCGGCCGCGCGTGATCACACCACTCGGCAACGACGTCATCATGCGAACTTACGATCCGGCCATTGCCGCGGAAGCCTACGACTGGGACGATCGGATCGAGATTGGAGGCAGAATTGCGATAACCCTCGTTGCCTCACGTCATTGGTCGGCGCGCAAGTTGTCGGACCGCAACCTGGCACTATGGGCCTCGTTTGTGATCGAAGCACCCAGTGGACGTATTTATTTCGTCGCCGACTCCGGCTACGGCGACGGTCACTATTTTCGCCATGCACGAGAGCGTCACGGCCCATTTAAACTGGCGATTCTCCCGATCGGCGCTTATGAGCCGCGTTGGTTCATGCGCGACCACCATATGAATCCAGCCGAGGCAGTCCAGGCATTAACCGATTGCGGAGGCGCAGTCGCGCTCGCCCATCATCACGGCACATTTCAACTAACAGACGAAGCCATTGATGCGCCGTATCTCGCTCTGAACGAGGCGGTGCAGGCCGCGGGCATTTCGCCCGAGCGTTTCCTGGTGTTGCGACCTGGGCAGGTGTGGCAATTCTGAATCCGACCGGGCTGATCGTGGTCATGATCAAATCCGCCGGATTTGGCACGTCGCAATGAAGGTCGATGTCGTCATTTTTCGTTCAATTCCGCCTGTTCAACCCCTCTGGGTGTGAATCCCTCTTGCAACCGGAGCCAGCATCTGTGAGAAATTCGCATGCTCAATATCGCGGTGGTAGGACTTGGCCGATGGGGACAGACGATCCTTACCGCGGTGCAGGGAAAGAGCGACCGGCTTCACGTCGTTCACGGCGTGAGTAAGGAGCCGGAACTCGCACAACCGCTGGCGCGCAGCTACGGTTTCCGCATGTCCACCGATCTGCAGGACGCGCTCACCGATCCGGGGGTGCAAGCCGTCCTGCTCGCCACACCTCACTCGCTGCACGTTGAACAGATCAGAATGGCCGCTTCGGCAGGAAAGCCGGTCTGGTGTGAAAAGCCGCTCGCGCTCACGCGGGCGGAGGCCGCACGCGCTATTGCTGCCACTCAAGCTGCAGGAGTGCCTCTCGCCACCGGTAACAACAAGCGGTGCTTCGCGTCGATGCGTGAGCTCGCGCGCATCGTCCGCAGCGGCGAGTTGGGCGAGATCTTACACATCGAGGGGCATTTTTCGAATGAACATAGCACGCGCGTAGCGGGCGGCTGGCGCGACGATCCGGCCGAGTCGCCCGGCGGAGGGATGACCGGCGCGGGATTACATATTCTCGATGCCTTCGTGAACCTTGGGGGCCCTTTGCGCAGCGTGCACGCGCGCACGGTAACAAAAAAGCCGCCGCCGGACCCTCGCGATGCAGTTGCTGGTCTTGTCGAATTCAAAAGCGGCGCTACGGGGCTGTTTGCAACAGTGCGCGCCGCACCAATGTTTTGGCGCGTTCACGTGTTTGGCACAACCGGTTCTGCCGAGGCGCGCGGAGAGAACGAGTTGATCGTGACCAAAATTGGCGGCGCGACAGAACATCGTTCCTTCGAGCAGGTCGACTCGCTGCGTGTTCTGCTGGAGCGCTTCGCCGATGCGGTCGAGGGCAAGGCTCCCTTCCCGGTCACGCCGTCGCAGATGCTGGACGTGATCAGCGCATTCGAGGCTGCGCTAACGTCGATGCTAGAGGACCGCTCCGTGGCAGTGGCGTAACCGATCGAGCCTTGGAACGCCTACGCCCATTGGTCTTGCCCGTCTGCGGGCTCAACACGATGCTTGTGTGACAAGGTCATGTGAAACGTTGGGAGGGGGCACTTTGAGGATTTTAGCAAGCTGTCTTGCGGCGCTAACCGTTGCGATAGCGCTCGTCAGTCCTGGGCGGGCGCAAGAATATCCACAACAACCGATACATTTCATTGTATCGTTCGGGCCCGGAGGCGGCGCGGATATTATCGGGCGCATTCTCGCCGATGCTATGCAACGGAAACTCGCCAAGCCGGTGATCGTCGAGAACAAACCTGGGGCCGGTGGAATCATCGGCAACGACATCGTCGCAAAAGCCCGTCCCGACGGCTACACCCTCGGAATCATGACCGCTGGGCAAATCATCGCTGCGGCAACCCGCAAGAGCATGCCTTATGACACCAACACTGCCTTTGCTCCGGTCACGCAGGTCGCAACAGCAAGCCTGCTGATCGCAACCCGACCGGATTTTCCGGCCAACAATGTCAAAGACCTTATCGCGGAGGCCAAAGCGAATGCCGGCAAAATCATCTTTGCAAGCCCCGGCTTTGCCGCAACACAACATTTCGCCGGCGAATTATTCAAGCAAACTGCCGGGATCGAGTTGCTCCACGTACCGTACAAGACAACTCCGGAGGCTCTCAACGCTGTGATCGGTCACCACGCGGACATCCTGTTCGATACTGTTTCCGCGTTGATCGGGCAGGTGAAAGCGGGACAACTCAAAGCACTGGCGGTCACCGGAAAGGATCGCTTCCCGCCAATCCCTGATGTACCGGCCGCAGCAGAATCCGGCGCGCTGCCTGGTTACGACGTGACCACCTGGTATGGCGTCTTCGCCCCCAAAGGTACCCCGCCCGAAGTCGTCACGAAGCTGGACGCTTCTATCAACCTCGCCATTTCCGTTCGTTTCTGATTCAGTCGTGATGACGGGATCGGAACTGAATCGATGCGGGGGCAGCCTGGATTTTTCGACGTCGACGACCGCCTAAGGCGGCTGAGCGACCTCGGCGATCAACTCGAAGCGTTTGGTGGAGCCGTGGATTTTGAGATTTTTCGCGGCGATCTCCTGAATGCGTTGGCCTATTCCGATGGCGCGCAGGGCGGCCGGCCGCCATTTGATCCTGTCATGATGTTCAAGATCCTCGTCATCCAGGCCGCCAACAATCTGTCGGACGAACGCACGGAGTTCCTGATCAACGACAGGCTGTCGTTCATGCGCTTCCTCGGATTGAGCCTGTCCGACCGTGTTCCCGACGCCCGGACAATCTGGCTGTTTCGCGAGAGGCTCACGAAGGCCGGCGCCATCCAGACGCTGTTCGACCGGTTCGACGCGGCGCTGCGCGCGAGCGGCTATATCGCCATGAGCGGCCAGATCGTCGACGCCAGCCTGATCGCCGCGCCAAAACAGCGCAACACTGACGACGAGAAGAAGGCGATTAAGGAAGGCCGCATCCCGGACGAATGGAAGGACAAGCCGGCTAAACTCCGCCAGAAGGACCGCGACGCGCGCTGGACGGTCAAGTTCTCGAAGGCGAAGGAGCGGCCCGATGGGACCAAGCCGCCAGTCGACATCGCCATCCCGACCTTCGGCTATCAAAATCATGTCTCGATCGACCGCGGCTTCGGCTTCATCCGCAAATGGATGGCGACGGACGCTGCGGCCTACGAGGGCGCGCGCTTGCGCGAGGGATTGCTCGACAAGACCAACACGGCAGGCGCCGTCTGGGCGGATACCGCCTACAGATCGGCCGCCAATGAGGCTTATCTGGAGAAGAACGGCTTCGTCAGCCGCATCCACCGCAAGAAGCCGAAGGGTCGCCCGATGTCCGAGACGACGCGGCGGGCCAATGGCCTGAAATCGAAAATCCGATCCCATGTCGAGCACGTCTTCGCTACGCAGAAGGACCGGATGGATCTCTTTGTCCGCACCATCGGGATCGCTCGGGCGAGGACCAGGATCGGCATGGCCAATCTCGTCTACAACATCAAACGCTTGCTGTTCCTGCGGCGAACGGCCGAAGCCTGAGGCCAGGAAACGGCGCCCGGGGCACGCGCCACCGCGGGAACCGCATCTTTCCCCGTCATAATGGTCAGAAACCGGTCATCCCAAACTCAAATCGGCCTTGCCGCGGCGTTGATAGAAGCGTCCAGCTTGGTCCC
>Ga0207726_1000287_pt1 | contig 11179 bp, 13 predicted proteins | sample LuqExpMetageno40_FD_187798 | JGI IMG/M metagenome (GOLD analysis project Ga0207726, IMG submission 187798) | Tropical forest soil microbial communities from Luquillo Experimental Forest, Puerto Rico - Sample 40 (SPAdes) | ecosystem: Environmental > Terrestrial > Soil > Tropical forest ...
TCGGGCGCCGTTTCCATTTGGATGTTCAGATTTCGATTTTGCCCGTGGCCGATGCGATCTGGCGCATTGGAGCCCGGAGGTGAGGGCCGGAGCGCCGAGATCGAATTCCTCAGCCAATTCCAATTTAGGTCGAGGGCTGTCTAGCCATACCCCACGGAAGGGTGTCAACCGTAATATGAAAAGCCCCAGCCAGGGGTGCGTTGGCCGGGGTTAGTCTTGGGAGACGAAGATGGAAACTGCACCACGATGCCGCGCGTCTTCTGCGTGCGCAAGTCGCATCTTCCGGTTCACAAAACTTTGATTTCAAAAGGGCCCGCAGTGGATCCGCGCTCCGCGCAAAACCATGAGTAGTTTCGCAGGCCGCACTCGACGAAGGCGGGCGCGCTCGTTTGCTGTACGATCCGATGCGGCTCGACATCAGCAACGTCAATTTGCACCAGGCGCCGCGCACCGAAGCGCAGCTCTCGGAACGCGCCAGCGTGTCTGGCCGCCGGCCATTGCGGTTATTATTGCGATGGTGGGCGGTGATGAGCCACCCCCATTGAAGTGGTCCGACTTGAAGTATGTCTTTTGGCATCAAGGAGGACCGATATGCCGAGGAAGAGATACAAGCCTGAGGAGATCGTCGCGAAGCTGCGGCAGGTGGATGTGCTGGTCTCGCAAGGGGCGAGCATGGCCGATGCCATCCGCCAGATCGGCGTGAGTGAGGTGACGTTCTATCGATGGCGGCAGGAGTTCGGTGGGCTGAAAACCGATCAGGTGAAGCGGCTGAAACAGCTGGAACTTGAGAACAGCCGATTGCGCAAGGTGGTATCCGACCTCACGCTGGACAAGCTGATCCTGACCGAGGCCGCCAAGGGAAACTTCTAAGCCCCGCGCGCCGGCGCGCCTGCATCGAGCATATCCGAAAGCATCTGCATGTCTCCGAGCGTCGCGCCTGTGCGGCGCTCGGGCAGCACCGCTCGACGCAGCGCAAGGTCCCGCGGGGCCGAGAAGATGCCGAACGGCTAACGGCCGATATCATCGAGCTTGCCCGCCAGTACGGCCGCTATGGCTATCGCAAGATCGCAGCCCTGCTCCGGCAGGCTGGCTGGTCGGTCAGCGACGGCCGGGTAGAGCGGGTCTGGCGTCGCGAGGGGCTGAAGGTGCCCGCCAAACAGCCCAAACGAGGGCGTCTATGGCTGACCGACGGCTCCTGCATCCGGCTGCGGCCTAAGCGTCCCAATCACGTCTGGTCCTACGACTTCGTCGAGGACCGCACGCATGATGGCCGCAAATACCGGATGCTCAACATCATCGATGAGTTCACGCACGAGTGCCTGGCGATCCGGATCAACCGCAAGCTCAAGGCGATCGACGTGATCGACGTCTTGTCCGATCTCTTCATGCTGCGCGGTGTGCCTGGGCACATTCGCTCCGACAATGGCCCCGAGTTCGTGGCCAAGGTGGTTCAGGAATGGATCGCATCAGTCGGAGCAAAGACCGCCTACATCGAGCCGGGCAGCCCTTGGGAGAACGGTTACATCGAAAGCTTCAATGCTCGTCTTCGAGATGAACTGCTCAATGGCGAGATCTTCTACACGCTGCGAGAAGCTCAAATCGTCATCGAGAGCTGGCGGCGGCACTACAACGCGATCCGCCCACACGCATCGCTCGGCTACAAGCCACCCGCACCAGAGGTGTTCATGCCCGCATTCATCGCGTGGCCGGCTCCGCCACGTCGACCGGCTTCGCCGGCCACGCTGGCGCAACCGCCAGCGCTAAACTAACATTCGACCTGGACCACTCAATGTGGGCTGCTCAGTGCGCGGGGAGCGGTTTAAGGAGCCGAGCCTGCTTCAGGCGGCGGCATAGGTAGCGAGGCTAGCACTTCGAGGAATTGGCGAGGGCATGACGACGTAATGCAGATACGGTCGTTCCGGGGCTCGGGGGAGCCCGCTTGGGTCATCGCATTGACAAGTGCGTGCTAACGATTGGGATCCGATCCGCTCAAAGCATTATGGCCAGCGGCCATTGTGCCGCACAAACAGGCCGGACACATGACCGCACCCGACCAGCCACGTCAGAAAGTTCTTGCCAAGGCGCCTTCCACACATGACCCGAAGCGGACATTGGGGTCGCCAGGTGCTAACCTTAAATCCTTGCCGAAGTCCTCGGGATGGGCACATGCAAAGGCGCGAGTTCGTCATGCTCCTTGGCGCAGCGGCGGCGTGGCCGCTTGCAGCGAACGCGCAGCAACAGGAGGGAATACGGCGCATTGGCATGCTCACCGGCATAGCTGGTGAGGACGTGCAGACCAAAGCCCGTATCGCCGCCTTCTTGCAGGAGCTACAGAAATTAGGCTGGACCGAGGGCCGCAATTTTCGGATGGATGTCCGCGCGGGTGCGGGCAATCTCGCTACCATCCGCAAATATGCGGCAGAGTTGATTGCGCTTGCGCCTGACGTGATAGTCGGCAGCGGCACTACGCCCGTCACGTTATTACTTGAAGCGACCCATAAGGTGCCGATCGTATTCGCTATCGTCATCGACCCGATGGGTGCCGGTCTTGTCAATAAGCTGTCGCGACCCGGCGGTAACGCGACCGGCTTTATGAATTTTGACTACAGTTTGAGTGGAAAATGGGTGGAATTGCTAAAGCAAGTCGCGCCGGGCGTGACGCAAGTGGCTGTGCTTCGCGATACCTCCTCCTCCGCCGGGATCGGTCAGTTTGCGGTGATCCAGGCTTTCGCACGTCCGCTTGGCCTGGAAGTGAGCACCATCAATGCGGGTGATTCACGCGAGGCGGACCGGGCGGTGACGGAATTCGCGCGCGAGCCTAATGGCGGTCTCATCGTAACGGCGTCTCCATCGACCGTCGTGCACCGCGATCTAATAATCGCCCTCGCGGCTCGGCATAAACTGCCGACCGTCTATTTTGATCGCACTCCGGTCGCCGAGGGCGGACTAATCTCATACGGACCTGATCTGGTTAGCCAGTTCCAGCAAGTGGCTGGCTATGTAGATCGCATCCTCAGGGGAGAGAAGCCGGCCAACCTGCCAGTGCAAGCACCGAGCAAATACGAACTTGTCGTGAATCTCAAAACCGCTAAAGCACTAGGCCTCGTAATACCACCGGCAGTACTCGCCCGCGCCGACGAGGTGATCGAATGAGGCGGCGCGATTTCATCGCACTTCTCAGCGGCGCGGCGACCACGTGGCCGTTTGCGGCGCGTGCCCAGCAAGACCAACAAATGCGCCGGGTCGGCATGTTGGTGAATGGGCCGGAAACCGACGCAATGATGATGGCGCGTGTTGCGGCGTTCAGGAAAGGCTTAAATGAGCTTGGCTGGACCTCCGCTAACTCGCGCATCGATATTCGCTATGGCGTCGACGATGATGAGCTAGGTGAGAAGGCGAAAGAGTTGGTCGAACTTGCGCCAGATGTTGTTATGGCGATGGCGCCACCTAGCGTACGGGCGTTGCGGAAGGTTTCGCGCACGGTTCCGGTTGTGTTTGCAGCCGCAACTGACCCTGTCGGGTTGGGAATTGTACAAGACTTAGCGCACCCTGGTGGCAACACTACGGGCTTTCTTACCGCCGAATTCGGTTTCGGAGCCAAGTGGTTGGAACTACTCAAGGAGATCTCGCCGAGTATTCAACAGGTGCTTGTTGTTACAGATCCAGACAACCCAAGTGCCGCGGCGCAATTCGCCGCAATTCAATCATTGTCACCCTCAATGGGCGTAAACATTCGTCTAGTCGGTTTGAATGATAATGCCTTAGTCGAACGCGCAATTGCCGAATTGGCGCATTCCGGAAACGGCGGCATCATTGCCCTCAGACTTTCCGAAGTCATCAGTCAGCGGCAGCTGATTATCAAACTCGCTACCCGGTATCGATTGCCCGCAATTTATCCATTGCGCATCTTTGCAGACGACGGTGGTCTGATTGCCTATGGTCCGGACACCGTCGATCAATTTCGTCTGGCGGCTTCATACGTTGACCGCATAGTCAAGGGGGAGAAGCCTGGTGATCTTCCCGTGCAGGCGCCGACCAAGTTTGAGCTTGTAGTCAATTTGAAGGCGGCGAAAGCCATCGGTTTAACTGTTCCGCCGAGCCTGCTTGCCCGCGCCGACGAGGTGATCGAATGAATAGTGGGATGTCCGCTCGGCTCGTCTTCCCCTTATTGCGTTTATACGGGCGCGACAGGTGAGGCGCCCGATTGCATCCGCAATTAGCTGCGTGCGCATTCGAGTTTTAAGGAGTCCGAGATTGGCTGGATCCATGGCCGCGATGGTTTGGCTCACCGTCGCGGCGAGGGTGCTAGTCGAGCAATAATCCTCAAAATCAGAAAACGTTCGTTGCACCGAGATCTGCCGCGTCTGAATTTCACCAAGTGCGCAACCTCGCCACAACTGCCGTAAAGCCTCCAGGCCGGTTATGTCGGAACGGGGTGGTTGGGGGCAGTGAAACCCATCGCATTCATTTTGGTATGCATTAGCTCCAGCGGATGTCCACCACCCATCATGTCCCACACGTAAGTCGCCACGGTCCCGCCTGGACAAACCACGCGTCCCATCTCGGCAACGCCCTTGGCTGGATCTGGAACGAAGAAAATTACCAGCGCCATAACGGCGGCATCGAATCTAACGTCGGAGAAAGGAAGTGCCAGCGCATCGCCTTGTTGAAATCTCGCAATTTGGCCTACAGATCGGGCACGCGCAAAAGATAGCTGTGCCTCAGAGGGATCAACCCCTTCGACCACTGCCGGTGCACAACGTTCTACAAGCAATTCCGTAAATGCGCCGGTTCCGCAGCCGACATCAATCCAACGTAGACCACGGGCGGGAGCGAGCCAATCGAGGAAAAGCTCGCCCGCCGCTCGGCTCCAAGTGCCCATCATCCGCTCGTACGCGACACCGTCGTCGTAGTGGATTTGAGTTTTGACCATTGGTACCATCGCGTAGTTCTCACACAATCTCACCTACGAGAAGCGTGCTGAATGTCCCTTCTGGCCCTGAGCGGATTGACCGCGCCAAAGGCGACATCGCCGAGAGCCATACTATCTCGGAAGTGATGGCTGGGTCGCTCATGCACTGATAGGATTTTCATTCGCGGTCTTCTTAGGCAAAGGGGGCACGAATGGCTCGGTTTCTTCTTTCGATAGCCTTGCTCGCAAGCTTGTCCGGGGTGGCATTTGGACAGGTAATGCCTGCGTCGGAGATTGCGCCAAGCGGAAGACTGCGCGTTGGCATGATTGCCATCACGGTGATCGGAGGTGTCGCTGAGCCTGTCGCGAGGTTCATTGGACAGAAGCTCGGCGTGGCCGCCGTCGAGCCCGTGATGTATCCGAGTCCGGATGCCTATGTGCAAAGCTTCGGCAAGGGTGAATGGGACATCGCGATCGGGCCGCGCGTCCTTGCGCCTGCGGATAAGGCCGATTCTACGGCTGATCTTTGGGTCATCAGTCTGATCTATGTCGCCGCACCCGGAAAGGAATTTCCTGATATCGCCTCGGTCGATAAGGCCGGTGTGAGGATCGGCACGGTTCGCGGCGCTCCCTCTGAGCGACTGCTAACGCGTGAGATTAGGGCCGCCGAGATTGTCCGTATCCCGCTGAGCCCCACGATCGCTGCTGACGCCGCCGAACTGCTACGCTCTGGCAAAGCAGACGTTTTTGGGGTGGACTCTGGCGTCGGATATCGCGCTGCTGAAGCCCTGCCGGGCGCAAAGATCGTGCCGGGTGCTTTTGCGATGGTTCGCGTGGCGGCGGCGCTGCCGAAAGGCCGCTCAGCCGCAGCGCAGACTGCACTCGCGACCCTCGTTGACGACGCAAAGCAGAGCGGCATCGTCCAGAAGGCGATCAATGCGAAGGGCCTTAAGGGTGTGAACGTCGCCACGAAATAACGGAACGCTGTGATTCAATGACTCGGCTCACCGCGAACGCGCTGTGGCATGTCGTATATTGGCTCATCTCCGCCCAAGCCGAACTTACAAATGATGTCTTCTCTGCGGTATAGGGGGAACGTACCTGCGACGCGGGCCTGTGGCGGCTAGTGATGCTGTGCGGCGCGCAATATTGCGCCAAATATGTTCGCGGACCTTACGTCTTCGCTCCTTGAACGCCGCCTGTGTGGATCGTCAGACGTAATTCGCGTCGCTGCGAAGGATCGATTCCTAGAGCTCGGAGTTGAGCGGAGGAAAACCGCATTCGGAATTGTGCTGCTGCTTACAGAGGAGGTTGATATGCGAAAGCACGTGTTCGCGCTCACTGCGTCTGCTGTTGTGTTCGCTTTCGGTGTTCTCGTTCCCATTGCCCAAGCCCAAGCTCCGGCAGTCCCGGCTCCCGGCTCTCAGCAAAGACCTGCGGGCAATCAGGATGGCGGCGGCATGATGGGCCGGGGCGGAATGATGGGTGGCGGGATGATGGGTCGAGAAGGAATGATGGACAGTGGGATGATGGGAGGGGGAATGATGGGCCAGGGCCGAGCTGGCGGCATGGCTCCAATGATGATGCGCATAATGTTCAGCCTCATGGATGCCGACGGTGACGGCAAACTCTCGTTGCAAGAGTTCCATGCTGCTCACGAACGCATCTTCAAGGCGATGGATGCCAACAAAGACGGTTTTGTCACTTTTGAGGAAATGCAGGAGTTCATGCACGGTACCAGCAGGCCTGGTCCCCAGCAGCAGTAGGTTCTAATCGGCGGTATTAGCTCCATTGGGTCTACATTCCGTTCAGTTGCGCCAAGGCTTGGGAAAGCCCGGTGTCGGCGACGGGCTCCATTGGGATGGTGATAACCGATTTTTTTCTAGGACTTCGTTGTCCATAAGAAGCGGAGTGTACGACGGCTCAACTCGTTTACTTGAGTCAGTTTTCGGCCTCTGCAGACTTGACCTAATCTGCTGCGACAGTGCGGGTGTAAGTATCGCGCGTTTGCCCTCCGCCCTGCCGGAAATTGGCGCAACGGCTCCTTTGAAACGGTAGATGTTCGGCTGCAACGGTGCTCCCAAATCAGAAACCCACTGGATTGTTGTTTCAGTCCGGATTTGAACATTTCATGACGCTTTCCTTCCACTATTTTTGACAAAGCGGGCCGCCTTATGTGTCCATCCTGCGAAGCACTGCGTATCGCAGTAGATCAACCGCGTCTGTGAATCACGAACGTAGCCTCTCTCAATAAGGCCGCCGCACAGTGCGCAGTATTGGCCCGTGCGCGGTACGCGGTTATTAACGAGAACGAATTGAATTGCCTGCGGAAATCTACCGATGGCGAAAGTCGGATCGGTATTCATGTTCCACATCCATCGGTTTGGAAGTGAGCAAGGGCAGAGTCGTACACGTTCTAAGTGACTGACACTCGGTTAGCGACGATTCTAATATCGAAGAGGTCATTGTTCTTGAAATACTTGATTCATATTGCTGCGATAGCGGTCGACTATCGCAGACGACTTGAGTACCAGGCTGCCGCCATGCCGAAGGTCGCCGCTAAGTCAGTTTTTGGCCCGGACGGACTAAGCAATTCGGAGGCTTTAGGTCCGCTATTCGGGGAAGGGTTAGGCCTAGCGCCCATCGGCCTAAAACGAAGTTGGGTATAAGAGCCCGCTGACAAGTGCGTGCCGATGGAAAATACTGAACCGTGGCGCGGCCGCACCCGCATAACCAGCGCGCTCGGAATCATCTGCAAGGCCCCCGAGCCCGGCCGTACCAAGACGCGGCTTGCTGCGAGCATTGGCGCGAGGACAGCGGCGGACCTGTCGGCCTGCTTCTTGCGCGATGTCGCAGCGACGATCAACAGCATTCCTGAAAGCGTCTGTTGGCGCGGTTATGCGGTTTATGCGCCTGCGAATGGCGCTCGAGCCCCTGTGCCATCACCGATCCTCCTGCTTTGCCTTTCGCGGTGTGAACTACGCGGAAGTCTGCGCGTCATTATCAATAGGCAGGACCTGACCAGAGATCGATTTTCCAGCGTCCGACGTAAGAAACAGGATCAGCGCAGCGATGTCTTTCGGGTCAACGAAACGCTTCAAGGACTGGAGGCTCATGGCGGCCGCTCTTTCTTCGTCCAGCGTCTTGCGGTCGGCGCCCGCGCGGCCTTGAAGAACGCGCTCGATCCGATCCCCGGCGACAGCCCCTGGCGCGATGGCATTGACGCGGATATTGAACTCACCCAACTCACGCGACAGCGTTTTAGCGAAGCCGATCAGCCCCATCTTTGCCGTACAATACGCGCTGCGGTTTGGATAGCCAAAGCGTCCGCCGAGCGACGACATGATGATGATGCTTCCAGCAGCGGATTTTTTGAGATGCGGAATGCAATGGCGCGTAACGTGAAAGGTCCCGATGACATCAACCATCATGACCGCTTCCCATTGGTCGGGGTCGGAGGTCTCGACGGGTGCCGTCTGTCCCGATATGCCGGCGTTGTTCACCAGCACATCGAGCCCGCCTAAGGCTTTGACAGACGCGGCAACCATCCTTTCAATCTCGTCGCGTTTTGAGACATCGCAGACGATGGTCTTCAGGCCGGGAACATCTTTCGCCGCCGCATCGAGCGCCTTCTCATTGATGTCGCAGACGCACACTTGAGCGCCGATCGCGGCATAGGCGCTCGCGATTTCCTTTCCTATTCCGGAAGCCCCGGCCGTCACCAATACACGCTGTGCCATGGTTGTCGCTCCTCTTTGCTTTCTGCTGCCGATCTCTGTCTTTAAAACATCGTCTTGCCACTGGCCATTTGAGCCGCCTCGACACGCGCTTCGCGGAATGCATACACATCCATCCGGAGCACTCCATATGTCGAGCTGGCATGTAGACGTTCGGGTTGTGCCGCATCGCCGGCGGCGCCGAGAGCGACATAGAGCGGCAGCAGGTGCTCTTCCGTCGGATGGTTTTTGCATGCGTAGGGCGCGCGGTCACGGTAGGCGATGAGGTCGGCCACGCGGTTGTCCGTCAGCGCGCGATCGAACCAGGCGGCGAAAGCGGGCGATTGAAGGTCCAATCACCATACCGGCACCGTCTTCCCCTCGCGGTCTTGCGCCCTCACCTTGCTTTCATAGGGGAGGCCCGTGGCTTCTTCGATCGGCAGTGCATCCATGTCCGCGCGCAGCGGCCGCTGCGTCTCCCAATGCGCCGAGGCGACGAGGATGGCTTTCGGACGTCAACCGCCTCGGCTCGGCGCGAACGTCACGATGTTGAAGTGAGCTATAGCTCTCTACCGAGGACGTCATAACGGCTGGCGGTGCGTTTCGGCGCTGATCAAATGCGTCACGATCGGCTCACTCCGGAGGAATTGACGAACTCTCTTTTGGATGAGCCGGTCGGCCTTGGTTACTCGTTGGTGCTGGCGCAGATGCTCCGCCCATGACTCGACCAGGAAGGTCTCCAGAAACCGACCGACTTCCGCCGTGTCTTCGAAAATACCCCAGTCGTAGGCGCCGTCTCGCTTGCGTTCGCGTGCAAGCGCGGCGAGAGCGCGCAGAAAATGCTCGCGATCGGCATCATCCACCCGATATTCGACGGTGACCAGAACCGGGCCGGAATCGACAGCGACTGCTGCAGCCAACACCGGTTCTGGCCAGTCCATCGATGGTGTGAGGTCCATCGCGGCGCCGGTCTGCAATTTCCATCGGCGCGTCAGCGGAATTGCCGCGAGGGCACCGGCGGCAGCAATAAAATGTGCAGGGGCAAGACCGAGTATGGCAGCGGCTTCGCCCCAAATCGCGCTGCCGACGGTCATGCTGCCGAAGAATACGGTCACGTACATGGCAAGTCCACGTCCGCGCACCCAATCGGGCAAGGATACCTGGGCTGAGATGTTGAAATTGGCGATCGCGGCAATCCAAGAAGCGCCCGCGATAATGCACGCCAGAACCGTGACGACGGGCTCCCGCGCCAAACCTAGCATGACGAGCGTGGCCGCTGTGCCAAGTTCGCCCAATGCAACCAGTCCGTCCGCTCCCAAACGAGCCTTGAGCCGCGGCAGAATGAACGCACAACCGACGGCGCTCGCCCCGATCGCGCCGAGCAGAAGGCCGTAGAGTTCGGGACCGCCGGCGATTTGGCTGCGCACGACCAAGGGGAGAAGCGCCCAATACGCGCTGGCGAACAGGAAAAATCCTGCCGCGCGCGCCAGCGTCGCGCGCAGAGGCTGATTGTAGGTCGCGTATCGAAAACCCGCGCGCACGGCGCTCGCAAACCGTTCGGCGGGTAAGGCGCTTCGACGTTCACGTTTCGGGCGCCACCAGAAAAAGACCGCGATCACGCCCGCGTTGCTGAATGCGTCGATCCAGAACGGCGCGGTGATCCCCACACTGGCGATCAGTATCCCTGCAACTGCAGGCCCTATAGCTCGGCTGATATTGACCCCGACGCTGTTTGCGGCCACCGCCGCCGGAAGGTCCTCGCTGTGCACCAATTCGGGGACGATCGCCTGCCAAGCCGGGGCTTCTAGAGCAGCGCACGAGGTCACTAGGAACACGAATACTATCAGGAGCGTCGGTCCGACCAGGCCCGCAGACAGCAGCGATGCGAACAGCGCCGAGATCGCCGCGACCGTGATCTCCAGGATAAGAACGAACCGACGCTTTTCGACGATGTCGGCCAAAGCGCCCGCCGGGATAGCGAACAGAAACATCGGCAGACTTGCGGCAACCTGCACGAGCGCGACCATTACGGGATCTGGGGCGAGGCTGGTCATCAGCCACGCTGCCGCGGCGCTGTACATCCACCCGCCAACATTCGCGACGACGGTCGCGATCCAAAGCAGGCTGTAGACTTTGTGCCGGAAAGGACTCCAAGGCGAGCGCGCCGCCAGTCGCGACCCACTGCTATGCGGCGCGTTCTGTCCTAAGTTCTCCATGCGCCAATTTCCTGCGCGGACTTGTCATAGAGGCTTTTTCTCACCTCGCACGTCGAGCACCATCCAAAAGCACCCGCCATCGCCGGATTGAAGACTACACATAACCGTTCCGCATTTTAAGGCAGTCTCACTGATGGCCGCTAATGCCCCAACCCCGACATGGACGGCCGCCGATCCTAGTTCTGCTTTTAGGAGTAGAGTGGACCTCGGGCGACATCCCCTTTCCCCAACTCATGACGCGTGCTTTGCGCCAAGGCTTGGGAAAGCCCGGTGTCGGTGCACAGCCTCCATTGGGATGGTGATGACGGATTTTTTCTAGGACTTCGTCGTCTTAT
>Ga0207726_1000293_pt1 | contig 10982 bp, 8 predicted proteins | sample LuqExpMetageno40_FD_187798 | JGI IMG/M metagenome (GOLD analysis project Ga0207726, IMG submission 187798) | Tropical forest soil microbial communities from Luquillo Experimental Forest, Puerto Rico - Sample 40 (SPAdes) | ecosystem: Environmental > Terrestrial > Soil > Tropical forest ...
AGCTTTCCACCACGTCAAACGTATCGCGAGCATGTGCCGCGGCAGGCGCATTCCCGTCGCATGGCCTCACGATGGACATCAACACGAACGCGGAAGCGGCCAGTCGATCGCGGACATCTACCGGCAGCACGGCGCCCCAATGCTCCCGAAGCACGCCGAGAACAAAGGCGGCGGCTATCAGATCGAGCCGGCGATCGAGGACATGAGCGGGTACATGGCGCGCGAGTGCTTCACGATCGCGAACCATATGACGGAGCTATCCGAGGAGCTGCTGAACTACCACCGCGACGAGGACTACAAGATCGTGCCGATCCGCGACGACCTCATCAGCGCGGTAAGGTACGCCTTCATGGCGCGCCGTTCCGGCCGGCTTCTCTCGGATTGCGACGCGTACGGCTACGCGCCGGGAGTTGGACTGTTCAACGTCAGCAACAGCAGAGGTTCAGGCCCGAAGATTGCGCGGGACGTCGACTTCGACGTGTTCGAGGGCCGGTGAGCGCCTGAATAGAGAAAGGCCGCCCAGGTCTCGATCTCCTGCGCGGCCTCTCTGCGCAGCTCACCTCTCACACCGGAGGCTGCAACAGCTCGCGCAGTATGGCTCAGCACCCACCGCGTGTCGCTCGCAGACATAGCAGAGCACGATCACGGGTCAGGTGAGATTTGCATGCCCCGTGAAGCCGCCCATGTCGCGAGCATGTCGCGTGGAGTCACCGGCAGCCAATGGGAACCGTTGAAATACAAGGAGAAAATCTTGCAACATGAGCAACATGGAAACGGGGCTCAACGGAGGTTCGCATTTAGAATTCTGTTGTTATTTCAATGCGATGGGACAGGTAGGACTCGAACCTACGAAGGCATAGCGAGCGGATTTTGATTCCGCCATTCCCAGGTTCGAATCCTGGCGCCCCAGCCAAGGTTTCCTTCAACGATCGTGGTGAGTTGTTTGAGGTCGAAGTAGCCCCCCTGTCACGCGATGTACACGGTACTTTTTCTCTGTACAGGCAACTACTATCGGAGCCGCTTTGCTGAGGAGCTCTTCAACGCGCGAGCTTGCGAAGCCGGACTCGATTGGCGCGCGGAGTCCCGCGCGCTCGCTATTGAGCGGGGAAAAGAAAACGTCGGGCCGATCTCGCCGCTTGTGAGAAGCGCATTGGCGGAGCTCGGATTGATTCCGGCGGGTGCCGAGCGCTTCCCGGCGTCCTGTACGCCAGCAGATTTCGAATCCGCCGATCTCATCATTGCCTTGAGCGATGCCGAGCACAGACCGCTCATACTAGAGCGCTATGCGGATTGGCACGCCCGGACCGAATTCTGGGATGTCGAAGACGTCGGTGTAACTTCGTCGCAGGTCGCGCTTCCTGCCATTCAGGATCGTGTAGAAGCGCTGATCGCGGAATTAAAGAGGCCGAAATAGGTGCACTCGATCGGAACGTCGCCTCGATATCGAGCGACATGGCGCCTATTTCGTCACATGCTTTGACCCTGGGGCCCAAACGACATTCCTCGCCTGAAATCACTGGGGAGTTTGGCGGTAAAGAGGCTCTGAGGAGTGTTTTGGGTCAGCAATTCCAGCCTTCACCTGCGTCAACTGCCGCAGGTATCCGATCTTGTCGTCGACGGTGCGCTGAATGTGAGCGACCTGCTCCTCGCTCAGGTGCTTATATTTGCCGATCAGCTTGAGATAGTTCTTCACCGGCTCCGGCCGCTCGACCGGATGGGTGAAGTGCAAACCGTTCGCCGGATCGTACTCCCAAAGCGCGATGAAGTTGGTGCGCACCTGCATGCGGCAGACTTCCGTCGTCATCGACGACGGGAAGCGCCAGCCGGTCGGGCACGGCGCGTAGACATGCAGATAGGCCATGCCGGTCTTCGACACCTCGATCGCTTTCTTGAGCTTGTCGTAATAGTCCTCCAGGTACGCGGTCGAGGCCGTGGCCACGTAAGAGCAATTGTGCATGGTCATGATGACCGGCAGGTTCTTCGCCTCGGTCGGTTTGCCTTTCATGGCGCCGCCGACCGGCGTGGTCGAGGTCCATGAGCCATAAGGCGTCACGCCCGACGACTGCATGCCGGTGTTCATGTAGCCTTCGTTGTCGACGCAGATGAACAGGATCGGATCGTTGCGCTCGGCCGCGCCCGACACCGACTGGAAGCCGGCATCCGATGTGCCGCCGTCGCCCGCCAGGGCGATGGCGGTGACATCCCGTCCGACGCGGTTGTACTGCATCTTCACGCCGGCCAGCATGGTGGCGGTGTTGGTGAGCAGCGAATGGAACGTCGGCACCTTGGCGCCGGTCTGGCCATTGTAGCCGACCGTGCCCATGCCAGGGATGCAGCCAGGCGGACAGGCAACGACCGAATCCGGGCCGACCTTGCGCATAGTGTGGCGGATCAAGAGCTCGGAATTGCAGCCGTGGCAGGCGGACAGGCCGCGGCAGAACAAATCTTCCTTGTCGGCGTATTCGTTGAAGACGCGCGCCTCGGTGCGATATTCGAGCGCGCCTTTCGTGCAAACCTTCACGCAAGCCGGATCGCCGTCGCAGGTATCGCACTTGGTAATGTGGCCGACCTCGGCCTCATAGACGATGCCCGCGTAGGAGCAGCCGGCCGTGCACAGCAGGCAATTGACGCACTTGCTACCGGCCCAATCGATCACGCCGGTTTCGGCATTCTTGACGAGCGCGCCGGAAGGGCAATTGGCGACGCAGATCGGATCGGCGCATTGCCGGCAGAGCGCCAGTTCAGGCCCGCCGCCGTTTGCCGCCGGCATAATGCGGATGCGCGATTGCGCCAGATTGTCGGTGCCCGACTTGGCCTGCGCGCAGGCGGTCATGCAGTCGCCGCAGCCGTCGCAACGGTCAGCGCGAAATTGCAGTGTGGGGAAACAGGTCGTCATGCGCTACCGCCAATGCTGCGACATGAGCTGCCGCCCGGTGAGTTGCGGATTGGCGACGAACGCCTGCTTGACAGCGGAGAGATCGGTGCGACGCAGGATGAGCTGCCACATGATGCCGGCATCGACGAAATCGTTGATGGTGGAGATGCCGACCAGCCGCCCGTCCTTGAGCACGATGTGCCGGTAGCTGGTGTTGCTGCCGGTTTCCGCGACTTCATTTCCTTCACCGCCGGAACGGCCGACAGAGATCGCCTGCTGCCCGAAGAAGCTGTAGGTGTTGAGCGGCACCGCGCCGGGGAACGGCTGCACGCCGGCATCGTCCGCCATGTCGGCGCCGGCGATGCGGCCTTGCTCGACCGCGTTCGGCAATATGCCGTTGACCACCTTGTCGCCCCAGAAGCCGCGCGCCTGCGCTACGTCGCCGGCGGCCCAGACGTTCGCAACATTGGTGCGCATGCGATCGTCGACGAGCACGCCGGCTGCGGTCTCGATGCCGGAGCCGTTGAGGAAGGCGATGTTCGGCTTCACCCCGGTGCAGACCAGCAGCAGGTCGGCGTCGACGACGGTGTCGTCGTCAAGCTTGGCTGCGACACCTTCGCCCACCCGCACGACGCTAGCGAGCGTGCGCCCCATCAGCATGCGCACGCCATGCGTGGTGAAGGCGCGCTCGATGATGGCCGAGGCGTTCGGCTCGAAGTAGGTCGACAACGCATGCGGCTGCAGCTCGACCACGGTCACCTTGATGCCGGCCTTGGCCATGTTCTCGGCTGCATGCATGCCGATCAGCCCGGCGCCCAGCACCAGCGCCGACTTGGCTTTCGCCATCGCTTGCTTGAGGCCGACTGCGTCGTCCATTGAACGCAGCACGTGGAATGGTACGTCGGACAGCCCCTTTAATGGCGGCAGGCTGGGCGCAGCACCGGTCGCAATCAGCAGGCGCTCGTACTGCCAGGTCTCACCGGGGACGAGACGTACAATGGATCGTGCGGGATCGACCGACGTGATTTCGGCGCCGGGGACGAAGGTGATCGCGTTCTCGCGGAAATAAGCGGCATCGCGCAGCCCTACATTGTCCGGCTGCGAACGCCCCGACACAACATACGGCAAGACGGTCGGCGAATAGGGCAAATGGGCATCGCGCGTCAGCAGCGTGAGCGTTCCGTCCGTGTCGATCATACGGATGGCGGCGACCGCTTCGATCGCGGCGTGGCTCGAGCCGACGATAAGGTATTTGCTCTGCATCTCAGTCGTTCTCGTTCAACCAGACCGGCTCTTGCGCGCGGCCGAATTGCGCCTCACGTGTGAGCGCGATGGCGCGCGCGAAATGCTCGGCGGTGATGTCGGCGCCAGCGAGTCCGCCGATGAGGCTGATGGCGGGAATCTGTTTGCCGGTGAGGTAGAGCGCGCCCAGCGCCTCCTGATAGACCGGGCCGGCATTCCAACCGAAGCTCACAGAGCGGTCGACGACGCCGATCCGATTGACCTTGGCAAGCGCGGCCGTCATCGCTTCGATCGGGAATGGACGGAATGTCTTCACCTTGATCAGTCCGACCCGCTCGCCCGCCTCGCGCGCGGCGTCGACGGCATCCTTTGCGGCGCCCGTCATGCTGCCGATGGTGACCAGCGCCGTGTCGGCGTCGTCGAGGCGATACTCCTCGATCAGCGGCGCATGATAGCGGCCGAAGCGCTCGCCCCAGGCCGCATGCACCTCGCGGATGACGCGGAGCGCGTTCTGCATGCCGCGGCACTGGCCCCTGCGGTAGCGCACGAAATTGCGCGGGCCGGGACCGCCAGCGCCACCGGTGAGCGGATCGACTCCCATTGGCCGCTCCGGATCGAGCGCGATATGCCAGTTGATGTTGGGCGGGCCCAAGAACTCGTCGACCGCCTCCTGGTCGGGCAGCTCGACGCGGGTAACGCCGAAGGAGAGATAATTGCCGTCATGGCAGACGTTAACCGGCAACATGACATCGCGGTGCTCGGCGATCTTGTAGGCCATTACCGTGGTGTCGAGAATCTCCTGCACTGTCTCGCAGTACATCTGGATCCAGCCAGCCTCCCGCACCACCATGGCGTCCTGCTGGCCGCCCCAAACGCATTGCGGGCTCAAGAGATCGCGCGTGACTAGCGTGGCGACCATCGGCAGGCGTAGGCCCGGCGTGCGCACATAGGGCTCGAACATGAAGGCGATGCCCGGTCCGCAGGTTGCCGTGAAGGTGCGGCCACCGGCGAGCGCTACGCCTTGCAGCCCGTTCATCACCGCATGCTCGCCTTCAACGTTCATCAGACTGGCGTTGAGACGGCCATCGGCGATCATCTGCGACAGATGCTCGACCAGCGAGGATTGCGGCGTGATCGGATAGACGGCGACCACGTCCGGCCGTGACAATCCGACACCTATGGCGGCAGCCTCGTTGCCCTCGCAAACGACGAAAGCGGGTTTGTTGAACTTGGCCGCCGCAGCAGAACTCATCGTCCGGCCTCCTCGACCATGCTGATGGCGCGCTGCGGGCATTCCTGAGCACAGACTCCACAGCCCTTGCACACCGCCAGATCGAACTCGAACCAGCGCGGCTTCACGGTCACGCACTGCACGGGGCAATATAGCCAGCAAAGCGCGCACTTGACGCATTTGCGCCTGTCGATCACCGGCCGCAGGCTGCGCCAATCGCCGGGCAGCATCTTGCTGAGCACAGTGGCGATCGGCGCCAGATCGTCCGGAATCGTCGACGCGTCGAAGTGATCACGCGACTGTCGTTGCATGCGCCACCTTGCTCACGTCGTAGACCTGGGTTTCGTTGTAGCCGCGCTCGGTCGCATCGAGATTCTGCGTCAGGCCGGCGTCGCGGAAATCCATCTGCTGCAGCGCCTCCTTGAGTGCAGCGAGCGACAAGAACCCTGTGGTGCGCGCGAAGGCGCCGAGCATTACCGCATTGGTCACGGGCTTGCGGTAGATGGCGAGCGCGATGCCAACCGCATCGCAAAGGCCGACGTGCGCCACCGTGTCAGGAAAATTCAATTCGTCGAGCCTCGCCTTACTGGTGAGCACGACGGTGCCGCCCGGTTGCATGCCGGCATAGATGTCGACCGAGCGATGTACAGTCGGATCGATGCAGATGACGCAGTCGGGGCGATAGACATTGGTCATCGCCCGGATCGGCTTACTGGAAAAGCGCAAGAAGGCGGCGACGGGTGCGCCGCGCCGCTCAAAGCCGAACGAGGGAATGGCGACCGCATGCTTGCCGTTTTCAATCAAGGCCTGAGCCAAGATGGAGCAGGCCAAAACGGCGCCTTGGCCGCCCCGGCCGTGAATACGGACCTCGTGTCCTTGGTGCAGCACGGAATTGCTCCGCAACGCGGCCAACATCGGCCGAGTCTCAACTTTGATTGGTCGCATATTTTCGGCCGGTGATCGCTCGGAACACCTTGATTTTGGTCAACAATCGCGCGGGTCGCGTTTGCGGCGCGTTATACCGAGCTGAGCGACGCAATCTGCACCACACCCCAGGCGGACCAAGCAATCGACACACAGAATGTCAGCTGGGCCAAGTCGGGCGGACCTTATGCTGAAGGAAGATCGTTCTGAAAAACCCATATAACCTATTGTCAAAGATGGGCGGAGTCGCGCGGCAATTTCAGAAGGGCCATTGATCCAGCTGTAAAATTGGTTGGATTTTGATTCCGCCATTCCCAGGTTCGAATCCTGGCACTTTCCAGCTCTTCATTAATGGCCTTTTCCACAGCCGAAGCGAGTTGACGGCCCGACTTAATTTGGCTGTGGAAAAGCGATGCGGCACATCCAGCGCCGCGATGCTGTACCCCGTGCAGTAACTTCGAAGTGCGTAGTGAGGTAATCCCGAGGCGAAGCCGCACCTGTTAATTACAGGCAAAATACAGGTAACGCGCAAAAACGTTACCGGATTGTTCATACTCTCAGCTGCGGTAGGGATTCGTTAATTTTCTATTAATGCACTTCAGTAGTGATCTAGCCAGCAGCCACGGCTCCGGCCCGAACGAAACGCCTCTGCCGGCCCGCCGCTGTCTCGATCACGAGCGAGAAATTGGCATTCTAGCCTTGATCAGCGCTTCTCCTGGACAGCGTTGGGAACGCTGGCCGGCGCTACTCGGCATAGCAGCGCGCGCAATTGGTAGGTCCCCATCGCCGGATCATACGGGGGCTTGTTGTCGGTCAGCAGATTGACGTTCGAATCCCAGACGCCGTATTCCGGCGCGCCACGTTCCGGAAACCACCATGCGTGTTGCGCGCTGACGACGCGAGGATCGATGCCTTTCGTCAACTTCGCTTTTTGCCGCATTCGGCCACGCCGCGTTTCGATCCACATCCAGTCTCCGTTGGAGATGCCGTATTTGGCGGCTGTCTCTGGATGGATTTCGCAGATCGGATCGCGGGCAGCTTTCCGCAGCTTGGCGACCTGACGGTGCTCCGAGTTGAAGTAGAACGGAATGCGTCCGCCTGTGGTCAGCACCAAAGGAAAATCTTTCGCAACCTCCGGCGCGCTGATCGGCGTTTCCGGCGCTTCAACGTAATAGGGCAGGGGCGAATAGCCGAACCCTTCGAAACGTGTGGAATAAAGTTCGATCTTTCCAGTCGGGGTCTTGAAGCCGCCTTGCTCATACTTGCGATATTTGATCGGGATGTTGATGAATCCGCGTTGCTTCAACTCCTCGAAGGTGACGCCAAGGCCGCCTGCGGCGAGTTGCTGATCCAGCACTTCCTCGACGGCATCGGTGCCGACCGGCAATTTCATCCGTCGCGCCAACTCGACGAAAATCTCCTCGTCGGATTTGCACTCGTGTGTCCGAACTGCCTTCTGGTTCACCAGCACGACGTTTCCCGCGACGGTCGGCAGCCCGGCCAACTGGTTGATCTCCGGCCAGGACGCTGCCGGCAAGACGATGTCCGCGAGCTCCGCGGTCGGCGTCATGAAGAGATCGGCGCACAGCATGAAGTCGAGCTTCATCAGCGCTTCGTAGGCCGTCGAGGAATTGGCATAGGTCGTCAGCGTATTGTTGCCGAAAACCAGGAAGGCCTTCACGGGGTAGGGCTTGCCTTCGCTCATCGCCTGCAGAAGCGTCGGAATATGCGCGGCCGGTAAATCGGCGCCTTCCGCGCTGAGCAGCTTGAAACGATCGGCTCCGAGCCGTTTCGCGTTGGCCTCCGGCGTGAGATTCTCGATGAGGCTTGGGAATCGTCCCAGCCCATGCATGCCAAACACCCAGCCGCCGGGCACGTCGATATTGCCGGTGATCGCGGGCAGCATCGACGTCGCTCGAATAGTCTGGATGCATTTCGGCGTGTGTTCGAGCGCGCAGCCCCATTCGAGCATGGCCGGTTTGGCCGCGGCGAATAGGCGGGCGGCGGCGCGGATCTTGTCGGCGGAAACCCAAGTGATCGGCTCGGCCCATTCCGGCGTGTGTGGTTTTACGCATTCGGCCAGGGCTTCGAAGCCATGCGTCCACTCGCGCACAAACGGCTCATCGTAAAGCCGTTCGCCGATGATGACGTTGAGCATGGCGAGCGCGAGCGCATCGTCGGCGCCAGGACGGACGCGCAACCACACCTTGGCGCGTTTCGCGAGTTCAGTCTCGCGCGGATCAATAACGATGATATCCGGATTATTGTCGAGCGCTTCGCGAACGCTGAACCGTGTTTCTCCATCGGGACCCGAATTTAGCGGATTGTGACCCCAGAACATGACGCACTTGGGTGGGACATCGCCGGTGTAGTCACATACAGGCAGGTCGCCGAACGTGAGGATGGTCGTGTTGACGCGAGGGTGAAAGCATTGAGCGAATCCCGGTTCGCACCAGTTCGGTGTGCCGAGCGCGTGACCGAAACGGGAGACCCAGCGGATGTGATGACGTCCTGTGCCCGTGCCGAGCGCAATGGCCTCAGGGCCGTACGTGTCGCGGATCGCGAGCAGTTTCTCGCTGATCTCGTCGAGTGCCTCAGCCCAGGAGATGCGCTGCCATCGGCCGGAGCCCCGTTCACCGAGCCGTCGCATCGGATATTTCAGGCGATCGGGGTGATAGACCAGATCGGTCGTCACCGTGCCGATCGGACAAAGGCGGCCGTGATTGAGCGGCGAATCGGGATCGCCCTCGACCTTCACGAGCACGCCGTCCTGCACGTGCATGAGCACGCCGCAGCCGCCGTGACAGGAACGGCAGACGCTCTTCAGCACGACCGTGGGAGGATTGGTGCTGGTGATTTGCCCTCGCTGGATGATCATGGCGTCCTCTGCCGGCGCCGTTGCTCGGCGCCAATTGAGGCGGACTGTACCAGCGGAGTGATCGCGAAGTTATGCAGAGCTTGAAAGGGTCGATAGTATTTTTCGATCAGTCCGAGCCGTGCGCGCGAGCGCGCGCCGCCGCGGTGCGGGCTGCGACACGATCGAGCACTGCGATCATGTCCTCGATTTCGGCCCGTTCGAACCCCTGCGTGATGAACACGATCTTGCTGCGACGGTCGGCGTCGGGCCAGCGGTCCAGCCAAGACAGATTGTGCAGCAGATGCTGAGCGCCCTGAATCACCGCCGGGCGCTCCGGCTCCTCGGCAACATGGACGACGCCCTTCACCCGCAGAAGATTGGGGCCGAGATTCTGCTGCAAGGCATCGAGCAGCAGCCGCAGTGCCTCGCGCGGGATTGGTGCTTCACGAACAAAACAGAACGAGACGATGTCACGATCGTGGAGCCCGTGATGATGGTGGTGGTCGTGCTCGTCCTGAGGGCCCGCGTGATCGTGGGCGTCGTCACGTCCATAGGCATCGGCATTGAGCCATGCGCGAACATTGTTTTGGGGCGTGGCCGGATCAAAACCGGGACTGCGTAACACAGCACCCAGATCGAAGGCCGGATCGTCGATACGCGAAATCTGAGCCGCGGGGTTGATATCGCGCAGGCGTGTAGTCAAAATCTGTTCTGTCGCATTCGTTTTTGCCGGATCCACGAGATCGAGCTTGGTAATAAGAATGCGATCGGCGAGCGCAACTTGGCGCACCGATTCGATGTGCTTGTCGAGCGTGTCGGGACCATTCACGGCATCGACGGTCGCAACGACCATAGCCAGGAGATAGAGACCAGCCAGAACTGGGTCGGACAGGAAAGCCTGGTACAGCGGCGATGGGTCAGCGAGGCCCGAGGTTTCGATCACGACGTGATCGAAGCGCGGAATCGCGCCGTCCTCACGGGAATGATAGAGATTGTTCAGTGTGGTGACGAGATCGCCGAACACGGTGCAGCATAGGCAGCCGTTTTCCAGCACCATGATGGTGTCGTCGCTGCGCGCTGCGAGCACGTGGTCAAGGCTGATCTCGCCAAACTCGTTGATGATCACCGCTGTGTTCGCCATCGCCGGGTCGCGCAGAGCGCGATTGAGCAGCGTGGTTTTGCCGCTGCCCAAAAAGCCGGTCAGGATGGTGACGGGTATGCGAGCCAAAGCGTGTCCCGTAATTGAGAGCTTCACTCGCCGTGGAGAGACAGCCCACGGCGATCAGGCGGTTTCCTCAAAACACCTCGCAACCCGGCAGGCCGCACGAAATCAGGCGGTCCGAGGGGAAGTTGGTGATGATCTGACAACCGTCCTTTGTTACCACGACTTCTTCCTCAATGCGCGCCGCTCCGGAGCCATCCTCGGCGCCTTTCCAGGTCTCGAGCGCGAACACCATGCCTTCCTTTAGAGGCGTGTTCTGACCGCTGTAACGTTTCGAAATGATGGGGCGCTCCCACAGCGACAGACCGACGCCGTGTCCATATTGGAGCAAGAACGCCTCGGCCTCGTCGCGATAGCCGAATTCCTGTGCGTCCGGCCACACCGCCGCCACCTGATCGGGTGTGATGCCAGGGCGGATCATGTCGATGGAGGCGCTGATCCATTTCGACGCAGTTTCGTAAGCGTCGATCTGGTATTTGTTCGGTTCGCCGCAGATGAAGGTGCGATAGTAGCAGGTGCGGTAGCCGTTGAACGAATGCATGATGTCGAGGAATACCATGTCGCCCGGCTGAATGATGCGATCCGAAAACGTATGCGAGTGCGGCCTCCCGCGCGGACCGGAGACGGAATT
>Ga0207726_1000294_pt1 | contig 10962 bp, 8 predicted proteins | sample LuqExpMetageno40_FD_187798 | JGI IMG/M metagenome (GOLD analysis project Ga0207726, IMG submission 187798) | Tropical forest soil microbial communities from Luquillo Experimental Forest, Puerto Rico - Sample 40 (SPAdes) | ecosystem: Environmental > Terrestrial > Soil > Tropical forest ...
TCGGCATAGGCTTCCGGGTTTTCCGACAGAAGCTTGTGTGCCACCAGCGAACCGTCCGGCTTCCGGCCGACGATGTCGGTGAATGTGCCGCCGCGGTCGATCCAGAAATCCCAACGCTTCGAAGTCTTCGCTCGTGACATTCGCCGCCCCGTCGTGAATGCGGCGCACTATGTCCGGCCTGTCGGGCCTTAGACAAGCCTGCTATCGTCGCGCACAAAATGAGCGCCGAAGGCGTGTAGACGTGTGACTGTGTGCAGAGGGGGCGATGGTGCGGGCTGCTCTTGACCGGCTTTATCTTTGGGCGGGCATCGCCGCCGGCGGCTTTCTGGTCCTGATCTTCCTGTTGATGATGGGCCTCTCGCTCGGGCGGCAGATCGGGGTCAACATACCGGCCGGCGATGATTTCGCCTCCTGGTGCATGGCGGCGATGGCCTTTCTCGGCCTTGCGCACACCTTTCGCAAAGGCGAGATGATCCGCGTCGGCCTTTTGCTCGAGCGTCTCACTGGCCAGAGGCGCTGGCTGATGGAAATCGTCTCGCTGGGCATAGCAACCGCCTTCGTTCTGTATTTCGCCTGGTACGCGGCGGCGATGACGTGGGACTCCTACCGCTTCAACGACCTGGCGCAGGGCGTGCTGGCGATTCCATTGTGGATTCCTCAACTCGGCTACAGCGGCGGGCTCGTCATCCTGGCGATCGCGCTGGTCGATGAGATGATCTTCGTCCTGCAGGGCAACCGGCCGCGCTACGAGAAGGAGCCGCCGTCGACGCCTGATGAGTTTGTCGAACGCGTCGCGGCCGGTGGAGCCGGCTGATGTTCGCCGACCTCGGGCTCGTCAATCTTTCCATCATTCTGCTCATTGCGCTGATCGTCATTCTCGGCAGCGGCGTCTGGATCGCCGTCGGGCTCGCCCTGATCGGTTTCATCGCTATGCTGCTTACTACGCCGGTGCCGATCGGCTCGGTGCTAGCGACGACGGTGTGGAGTGCGAGTGCGTCGTGGACGCTCGCCGCGCTGCCGCTGTTCATCTGGATGGGCGAGATCCTTTTTCGCACGCGCTTGTCGGAAGAGATGTTTCGCGGCCTTTCGCCTTGGCTGCAATGGCTGCCCGGACGGCTCGTGCATGTGAATGTGATCGGCTGCGGCATCTTTGCTGCTGTCTCCGGTTCGTCCGCCGCGACTTGCGCGACCATCGGGAAGATCGCGCTGCCGGAATTGGACAAACGCGGCTACGACAAGAATTTGAGCCTCGGCTCGCTCGCCGGCTCCGGCACCCTGGGCCTGCTCATTCCGCCGTCAATCCCGATGGTGGTCTACGCGGTGACGGCGAACGTCTCGGTTCTGCAGGTCTTCCTCGGCGGATTCCTGCCCGGCTTTCTCGTGATGGCCCTCTATTCGGGCTACATCATTGGCTGGTCGCAGTTGCATCCCGACCGCATCCCGCCGCGCGATCCGCCAATGCCGTTCCGCGCGAAACTGAAGGAATCGACCAAGCTCATTCCGTGCCTTTTGTTAATACTGGCTGTGTTTCTCTCGTTGGTCCTCGGCCTCGCGACCGCGACCGAATGCGCGGCTTGGGGCGTCACCGGCGCACTATTGCTCGCGTGGTGGAGCGGCACGCTTAACCGCAAGACATTCTTCGAAAGCGTGATGAGCGCGACGCGGCTCACTTGCATGATCATGCTGATCCTGGCCGGCGCTGCGTATACGACCGCCGCGATGGCCTACACGGGCATTCCGGCCGCGCTCGCCGAATGGGTGAAGGGGCAGGACCTCACGCCCGGCATGCTCGCGCTGTACTTGAGCATCATGTACATCATCCTGGGCTGCCTGATCGATGGCATCTCGATGATCGTGCTGACTATGGTCATCGTGCTGCCGATGATCAAACAGGCGGGGCTCGATCTCGTCTGGTTCGGCGTCTATCTCGTCATCCATGTGGAAATGGCGCAAGTCACGCCGCCCGTCGGCTTCAATTTGTTCGTGCTGCAGAACATGAGCGGACGCGACACCTTCACGGTTGCGCGCGCGGCGTTTCCGTTCTTCCTACTGTTGATCGCGGCCGTTTTCATCATCACCGAGTTTCCGCAGATCGTGCTGATGCTGCCACAACTCGCTTTCCCGCCGAGTTAGGCAGTGCGCATCTTTCTGTTACGTTTGCCTTAGACCTGTGTGCAAAGGGGAGTGAAATGAGAAAGACGATCTTCTGCGCCGCACTGGCGATCGCCGCGGCGCTGACGAGCCTGCAGCCCGCATCGGCACAGACAAAATGGCAATTGCCCGCCGCCTATCCCGCCGACAATCCGCACAGCGTCAACCTGATCCAGTTCGCCAAGGACGTCTCCGATGCGACCGGCGGAAACTTGCAGATCACCGTGCATCCGGCGGCGTCCCTGTTCAAGGCGCCGGACATCAAGCGTGCGGTGCAAACCGGGCAGGTGCAGATCGGCGAGGTTCTGATCTCGCTGCACGAAAACGAGGATCCAATGTTCGGCGTCGACGTCGTGCCCTTCCTTGCGACCAGCTTCGATGAGTCGCACAAGCTGTGGGACGCCTCGAAGCCTTACATCGCGAAGAAGCTCGAGTCGCAGGGCATGATGGTTCTCTTCGCGGTGCCGTGGGCGCCGCAGGGCGTCTACGCCAAGAAGGACATTAACACCGTCGACGACATGAAGGGTCTGAAGTGGCGCGCCTATAACGTCGGCACCGCCCGCATCGGTGAACTGGTCGGCGCGCAGGTTGTGACCGTCCAGGCGGCCGAGCTTGCGCAGGCCCTGGCGACAGGTGTGGTCAATTCCTTCATCACCTCCGCCGCCACTGGCTACGACAGCAAGGCGTGGGAGTCGGTCGACCACTACTACGACACGCAGGCCTGGATCCCGAAGAACATCACTTTCGTGAACAAGGCGGCGTTCAATGCGCTCGACAAGCCGACGCAGGACGCGCTGCTCAAAGCAGCGGCCACGGCCGAAACGCGCGGCTGGAAGATGTGGCAGGTGAAGAGTGACTGGTATCTCGACCAGCTTAAGTCGCACGGCATGAAGGTGCTGCCGCCGAGTCCAGAACTGAAAGCGGGCCTGAAAAAGATCGGCGATCAGCTTACCACCGACTGGGTGAAGAAAGCAGGTAAGGACGGCGAGGCCGTTCTGGGGGCGTATAAGAAGTAAATGCTTGTCATGGTCGGGCATAGCCGGTCGAAGAAAAGCGTTCTTACAGAACGCCTATGTCCCGGCCATGTACGCCTTCTTCGCTGATTCGCGTAGAAAACGTGGATGCCCGGCATAAAGCCGGGCATGACGTGTTAGCGCCTACCGCGCCGCCATGCGGTCGATCAGCGGTGTGATGCGGCGCACCGCGACGCGCCGGTTTTCGCGCGACGGTCCCATCGTCGGCACTTTCAATTCCTGCTCGCCATAGCCCTGCGTGATCAGGTTCTCCGGCGGGACGCCGAACTCCTGCGTCAGCGCGACGGCGACCGATTCCGCGCGCCGGTCGGAGAGCGAGAGATTGTCGTCGTCGGCGCCGACCGCGTCGGTGTGACCTTCGATCAGGAACACCTCGCGCGGATTGCGGTCGATCGCACGGTTGAGCGCCCGCGCGATCACGTCCAATTTGCCCATCTGGTCGGGCGTGATCTGCCATGACCCGGTCTCGAAATTGATATCGAGATCGACGCGCGGCAGCATCATGCGCAGGCCGGGGCTGTAACGCACCTCGTCGATCGTATAGACTTGTTCGATCGGCTCGAACGGCGCTGCGATCAGCGTGTCGTAGATGCGCTCCGGCGGCGCACGGTCGATATCCACGTAGTACCGGTCCGGCGGCAACGTATAGCGCGGCGGCGGCACAACGACGAAGTAAGTGTCGCGGCGTGGAATGCCGCTTTGGTCGATGATGACGATCTCGCGGCCGTTCGGCTCGCGGCGCACACGCCGGAGCAGGCGGCCCCCCTCGTCGGTGATTGTGATGATGTGATCGCCGTTCGGCCGCTCGATGATTGAATAGGTCTCGTTGCCACGCCGCTCGACGCGCACGTCGCGCGCGCCGACCGCGAAGCGGTCCGACTCGCTGTGGCGAATGATGGTGCTCTGGCCTTCGCGCACGATGGTGCGGTCGCCCTCGCGAATGATCGTGGCGTTGCCCTCGCGCGTCTGCTGGCGCTCGCGGCGCAGGTCCTGGATGGTCGGCGCGGGCGCCTGCTGGCCGGGCTGCCGAATGAACTGGTTGGTGTCGCGCGGCTGCAGTCCGCTGGGCGCGGTTGGAGCGGTTTGGCTCTGCGGCGAGGGCGCAGCGGGCGCCCTCTGCGGAGTCTGATTCTGTTGCGGAGCTGGTTGCGGCGGCGGGACGTGCGGCTGCTGGACCTGCGGAGCAGACTGCGGCGGCCGATGCTGCTCAATCGTCGAAGGCGGTGGGACGGGCCGACGCTGCTCGACCGGCGGCGGGACCGGCCGGCGCTGCTCCGGGGGCGGCGCGGTAGGCCGAGGCGGCTGCGCGACCGGAGGCGGTGCGGGATGAGGTGCTTGCGGCGGAGGCGCGGCCGGCCGGGGCGGCTGGGCCGGCGGAGCAGGGTGCGGCGGTTGCGCTTGCGGCGGCGCGGCGGGCTGTTTGGCAGGAGGAGCCTGATGCTGCTGGGGCCTCTGCTTCTGTTCTTTTTCCTTGTCCGACTGCGCGGCCTGCACGACGTCAAAACGGTTGGTTTGGGCGTGCAGTGGCAGCGCGGACGCGCTCGACAACAGCGCGGCACTCGCAAGCAGCAACGATTTTGCGGACCTCATGCTCAATCTCCAATGATGAAACGGATTTTGCGGTAAGGCGGGAAGGGTCGGCGCGGGAATCGCTTGCGCCATCATGAAAGTGTAGAATGGGAACAAGGCAAAGGCTTGGCTGACTGGGCGCACCTTCGAGGCGTCATGTGGGGCGTCGCGTGTGCGTGGAACGAACCGACGCCTCCCGCACTAAATCGGGTGTCTCGCCAATCGGATCGCTATGCCCTCTACACAACGCAACAGCGGCATCCCCCTAATCGATGAGGTTCCGTGGGGGACGCATCTCTGCCTGTTCTACGAAGCAGAGGACGATCTGTTCGACGCCGTGTCTGGATACTTCGAAGCCGGACTGCAGGCGAATGAGATTTGTGTCTGGCGGATGCCGCCAGACGTCGGCCTCGAACGGGCGATGTCAAAGCTGCGCGCACGAGTGGACGACTACGACCTGCATTTTGGCGCCGGTCACCTCCAGCTTTTTGCGGTGGAAAAAGGAAGCGCCTTCGACCCGCAAGCGGTCGCGCGGTTCTGGCTCACAATGCTCGACCGGGCGATCGCTAGCGGATTCGATGGAATTCGCGGCTGCGGTGACGGCAGCGCGCAAGCAAATACGGAGCAGGCCGCCGAATACGAATCCGCTCTTCCCGCTCTGCTGGAGGGGCAGCCTGCGCTCGCGCTGTGCACGTATTCTTTGTCAAGCGCCAGCGCGATGGACGTGTTCGACATCGTGCGCGCACACAATCTCACGGTTGCACGCCGCGATGGCGAGTGGCAGTTCATGGAAACACCAGAACTGCAGCGCGCGAACGCGGCTATCCGCAACCTTGACGATGCGCTCGCCATCCTCTCGACACCTTTCCCCGGCAACGACCTCTTGACCGATCGCGAGCGCAAAGTGCTCGCGTATCTGGTTAAAGGCGCATCGAGCAAAGAAGCGGGGCGCGAGCTCGGCATCAGTCCGCGCACGGTGGATTTCCACCGTGCCAACATCATCGAGAAATTGGGTGCGAGAAATATGGCGGATGCGATTCGCCGCGTCCTAAGCGGCTAAGGAGCTATACGTATATCGCAACTCCGGTATCCTCGTAATCTTACTAGTGGCGTACCGTCTGATTCTGGACTAATTCGTGCGTATCATACCGGTCTCGACGGGCGCCTCGCGCCTTTCTGTTGAGATTGGATCTCCGAAACTGTCTGTCTGACAGCGGGATATTGGCGGCCAAATTGCTGCCACCGGCGGGGGCACGCTGCCGGTCAACAAGAAACGAAGTAGAGGATCATGAAGTCGGCAATCGTCAAACGTTCGGTGTCGCTCGCAGGACACAAGACCAGCATCAGCCTCGAGGACGCCTTCTGGAATTATCTGAAAGAAATCGCGGAGGGCCGCGGAGTCTCGGTTTCGGTGGTTGTTGCCGAAATCCAGGCGCAGGATCGGCAGACGAATCTCTCGTCCGCCATCCGGCTGTTCGTGCTTGAGCATGCCCGCGACCGCTGCGAAGCCGCCGAGCGGCACATCCATCACGTCAATGGCGCGCAACTCGCTGCGAGCGCGTGACCTTTCGCCGCATCGTTAACGGCGTCTTTCAGGACGGCGCGTCCCGCGTGACAGCGGGGCGTGCCGTCGACGTTTCGGTCGTGAAACGCGCCCGGGATTGTCGGCAATAACTCTTTATTCGCAGCCCTTTACGCATCGCTAACCAGCCGTCCTAACCCGCTGTCCATATCTGCCCGGCTAAGTTGCGTCCGCCAGGGGGGACGCGGCAATGCGCCTGCACGAAATGTGCGCGCTTCAAGCGGCGCCGGTCGACGGACGTTGTCAGGGCGAGGCGGCATGAGCGCGCCGCGTCACCTCATTCGCTACCTCATCGTCTGCGGCGCCCTGTTCATCGCCGTGCTCGGCATCTGTACCGGTTACCTCGTCGCCGATTTCCGCCAACGCGAATTGCTCGACAACGAGCGCGATCTCATGCTCGGGGTTGGCGTCCTGGTCACACTCGTGATCGCGCTTATGATGCTTCTCGTCGGCCGACAACTGCAGCGAAATAGTGAATGGTCGAAGCAGCGGCTCGCCCTCGAAAAGCAGAGGCTCGATTCCGTCGTGAATGGGATGCCGCACGGCCTGGTCATGTTCGACGCCGCCGAGCGGATGGTCATTTGCAATTCGCGCTATTTCGAAATCTACGGCCACGCTGAGCGCGTGCGTACCGGATGCACGTTCGAAGACCTGATCGCTACGTGGGTGCGCGTAACGGGGACAGACTGCGATCCCGACCGGTTTTGCGCAGAACGGCGGCGGCGGATCGCGGAAGGTAAGCCGTTCGAAACGATGCTCGAACTGCCCGATGGCCGCGCGGTCCGGGTTCTGTATCATCCGGCAGCCGGGGGCGGCTGGATCTCTATCCATGAGGACATCACGGCGCGACGAGAACTCGAACGCGAGCGTGACCGCGACCGCGAGTTCCTCAACGGCGTAGTCGAGAGCGTGCCGACGGCGATCCTCGTCAAGGAGGTCAAGTCCTGGCGCTATATCCTCGCGAACAAGGCGGGCCTCGAGCACATCGGCGGCTCGCGCGAGGACGTAATCGGGAAGACGTCTCACGAGCTCTTGCCGCCTTTCGAATCGGCTCGAATCGAGGCGGCCGACCATGTCGCGCTGTCAAAGGGCCATCTGTTCGAAGGCGAACACCCGGTTGAAACGCCGGGCCAAGGCGAGCGCATCGTTACGTCACAACGGCTCGTTATTCGTGACGGCGGCGGGGAGCCCGAATACCTGCTCACAGTCATCGAGGATGTCACCGATCGCAAACAGTCGGAGATGCGGATCGCGCATCTGGCGCATCACGACGCGCTCACGGGACTGCCCAATCGCATGCTCTTCCACGAGCGCCTGGAAACCTCACTGCGGCGCATTCGGGTCGAGGGGCTGCAGCTCGCGCTGCTCTATCTCGACCTCGATCACTTCAAGTCCATCAACGATAGCCTCGGCCACCCGATCGGCGATGAGCTCTTGAAGCACGTGGCGGAGCGGCTCCGCGCGTGCGTTGGTGAACGCGGCACCGTCGCGCGTCTCGGCGGCGATGAATTCGCGGTCGTGCTGCCAGAGTTCGAGAACGTGGAGCAGATTGCCGATCTGGCCTCGCGCGTCCTGGCCGGCATCGCCGGGGCCTATGATGTGCTCGATCACCGGCTGGTGGCCGACGGCAGCGTCGGCATAGCGCTCGCACCGCACGACGGCTGCGATGCAGCCGAACTGCTGAAGAATGCTGACTTGGCGATGTACGCCGCCAAGGCGGACGGGCGTGGCAAATACCGTTTCTTCGAGGCGTCTATGGATGCGCGCATGAAGTTGCGGCGCGCGCTCGAATTCGATTTGCGCGAAGCGATCATGGTCGGCGGCTTCGAACTGCATTTCCAGCCACTGGTGCGGTTCTCCAACGGCCGGATCGCCGGCTGCGAAGCGCTGCTGCGTTGGGAGCATCGCAACGGTACGTATATCCCGCCGTCCGAATTTATCCCGATCGCGGAGGAAACCGGGCTGATCGGTCCGCTCGGCGAATGGGTGCTGCGCACCGCCTGCACCGAGGCGGCGACGTGGCCGGATGACTTGAAAGTGGCGGTCAACGTGTCGCCGTCGCAATTCGGCGAAGCGCTCGTGCAGACGGTGGTGAGCGCGCTTGCCGCGTCGCGACTGCCGACGCACCGGTTGGAATTGGAAATCACCGAAGCGGTCCTCATCCGCGACGATTCCGCCGCGCTCGATGTGGTGCGCCAGCTTCGCGCGCTCGGAGTACGCATCGCACTCGACGACTTTGGCACTGGCTATTCCTCGCTCAGTTATCTGCAGCGCTTCCCATTCGATAAGATCAAGATCGACCGCTCTTTCGTGCGAGATATCGATTCCGAAAATTCGCGCGACATTGTGCAGGCGATCGTCGAGATCGCGCGGGCGCGGCAGATCACCACCACCGCAGAGGGCGTGGAGACCGAGAGCCAGAAGCAGGTCTTGCAGGCGCTCGGCTGCACGGAAATGCAGGGTTATCTATTCAGCCGTCCGGTCCCGGCAGACAAATTGGTGGAGTTGTTGCCGCCTTCGGGCGGCATGCCGATGGCCCACGCGTCGTAGTTGACCTGGATCAATGGTTTGCCGGTGCGCTCGTGTGAGGTATCTTGCGTGTTGCAGGGTAATTCATGCGCACATTTCGGACATTCATCGCTGTTTTGCTGGCATTATCGGTAGTGTTCCTGCCGATGGCCGCCAGCATGGCGGCGCCTGCGCCCCAGGCTGCGGCTCAAACGGCGGTCGTCGACTGCGATCACCACCAGCACGGGCACGCATCGCATCAAAAATCGCCGCCCGCCAACGATCATTGCCTTGCGATGGTGAACTGCGGTCTTTGCTGTGTGACGCTGACCGGTGTCGGCGTCGTCTTGCTCTCGCAAGATGCCGGCATGGGCGCCGCGCTTGAGCCGTTGCGTCTGAGCGGGCCTTCGCTGTCCTGGTTGACCGCACCGCCACTAAGACCCCCGCGCGTCTGATCTCCACGAACGTCTGACCACCGTAGCGCTTGGCGCGCGCGTGCCGAAGCGCGTGCGCGGTGCATGTGCAGGACATCCATCAGGAGATCAGAAATGATAAAGGCACTTATCGCCGCCGCCATTGCGGCAACCGTAAGCATGGTATCGGGTGCAGCTCTCGCCGGGGGCGCAGACTACGCTTTCGATCCCGTCAGCCCGGAGATAAAGAAAGGCGACGACGTCGTCGTCGCGCTCCGTCTTACGCACAAGCCGAGCGGCAAGCCCGTGCCGGACGCGGTGATCGTGCGCACGCGCGTCGACATGGGTCCGGACGGCATGGCCGACATGGTCTCGCCGGTCGCGCTCGTGCATAGCGAGAAACCCGGCGTCTACGCGCTGAAGACCGATCTGCCGATGGCGGGGCGCTACCTCGTGAGCATCGCGGCAAAGGTGCAGGGCGAGCCTGAAACGGTCGTCGGCAAGGTCATCATCAAGGCGGTGAAGTAGCCGTTTTGCAGCCGCAGCCGGCGCAACGCGCCGGCTGTCCTGCCACGTTCGAGATTCCGATCGCGAGGACGCGCCGTCGACTGGCGCGATATCACATGAGCAAAAGCCGCACGATCTTGGTTCTGGCGCTGGGCTTAAGCCTCGGCGCAGCGGGACAGTACTGGTATGCGCACCGGCAGAATTCGTCCGTCGCTACCCCAATCGAACTCAGCACAGCCGCGGCGTCCGATAGGCCGGTTCTTTATTATCGCGATCCTGCCGGCGCGCCGAGTTGGTCGGCGTCGCCGAAGCACAATTCGGCGGGGCAAGCCTACCTCCCGGTGTACGACGACGAAGAAATCTCGTTCGAACAAAAGCCGTCGGCATCGAAGCCGGCTTCGTCGGATCGCAAGATTCTGTACTACCGCAATCCGATGGGGCTGCCCGATACCTCGCCGATCCCGAAGAAGGATCCGATGGGGATGAACTACATCCCCGTCTATGAGGGCGACGAGCCGGACGACGGCAAGACCGTCAAGGTTAGTCTCGAGCGCGTTCAGCGCAGCGGCGTGCGCACGGAAAAAGCGGAATCTCGCGTGCTCGTGCGATCCGTGCGCGGCGTCGGCACCGTGACCATCGACGAGACGCGGCAGACGGTCGTTTCGATGCGGGCTGAGAGCTTCATCGAAGATCTCTTCGTCGACAGAACGGGGACGGAGGTGCGCGCCGGCGAACCATTGTTCAGGGCCTACGTTCCGGAAATTCAAAAAGCGCAGGCGAATTTCATTTCCACCTTGAATGGGCCTGATCGCCTTTCAGGATCGATCATTGACGGCTCCGAAACGCGCTTGCGAAACTTGGGCGTTCCCGAAAGCCGCATACAGGAAGTCCGCCAGACTAAAACGAATCCGCGCACCATCGACTGGCCGGCTCCCGCCACGGGCACGGTGCTCACCAAGAACGTGGTCAAAGGGCAACGGGTGGCTACGGGCCAGGAGCTCTATCGGATCGTGGACCTGGCGCACCTATGGGTAATCGCGGAGGTCGCGGAATCGGACATCTCGGCTATCAAAATTGGCACGCCCGCTCTGGTGACACTGCGTGCCTATCCCGACGATCGCATCGAGGGTCTCGTCGCCTTCATTTACCCGGACGTCAAGCCGGAGACCCGCACAGTGCGGGTGAGGATTGAGGTGCC
>Ga0207726_1000301_pt1 | contig 10826 bp, 12 predicted proteins | sample LuqExpMetageno40_FD_187798 | JGI IMG/M metagenome (GOLD analysis project Ga0207726, IMG submission 187798) | Tropical forest soil microbial communities from Luquillo Experimental Forest, Puerto Rico - Sample 40 (SPAdes) | ecosystem: Environmental > Terrestrial > Soil > Tropical forest ...
CGAGAACAGGGAAACACCGTCGCCGCCGACGTTGGCATTGAATACGGTTCCGGTATTGAAGAGATTGGCGCCGTAGATTTCTTCCGTCTGCTGAAAGGACGCCATCAGGCCATCATTGGAGGGGCCGAATTCAGCCTTGTATAAGTTATCGTCAATCGCCTTTCTGGTAATGGCATAACCAAGGCCGATTTCATTGTGCTCTTGGTTATAGACATATCGCTCGCCAGCCGCATTGTCGAAGGCGGTAACACCACCTTCCTGCTTAAGCTGGGCGAGACCCAGATAGCGCATCGAAGCCCGACGCTCCAGCGCCATCTTGCTTTCCGTAGTCTTGAAAAGCTTGGGCCATTGGCGCTCGATCTGCTCATACTTGCCAGATATACCCCACAAACCCGGGAGTAACAGGTCGCGGATTTGGGCGAGTGCGACGGGCATAGGTTAACTCCTATTAAACGCCAGTTAGCTGAAGTCGATCAAAGTTATTGGGAGCGACGATCACAATCTGACCGGCAGTCGTGTTATCCGTCCCGTTGGACCCCGGAGGCGCCCAATTGGAGTAGAAGTCCACGAAACGGAACGGAAGGGTGTTGGTGGTAACTGTAGAGGTAGAAGCCAGAACAATACCGGAGACACCAGTGGTGAGATTTCCAGCGGTGGCTGAAGTAGAAAAGTAGCCAACATTCAGACCGACCTGACTGGAATTAAGTACGGAACAGGAAACCTGTACCGTATAAAGCATCTCTGGATCGGTACAAATCCACGCCTGCACGTCGGCAGTGCCGGACGAAGTCGCCACGCTGCCCGGGAAATACGGTGACCAGACCTTGCGGTTGACGGTATTGTTGTAATATTCGCAGCCGAAGAAGATGCCGCGTACCTGTGACAGACCTGAGCTAACGCCGGTCACATAGGGAGCAAAACCGGCAGCGCCGGTTGCCGGGCCTGACGAAAGCGTAATAACGGGATCACCGGTAAAGATAACGCTGGTGTCCGAAGACATGATTGTCAGCGTTTCAAAGCCAGCAGTCGGCGCTCCGCCGTCCATGCGGCGCCACTGACGAAAACCATAAGGTGCGATTGTATTGGCCATGTGATAGCTCCTTTCACCCTTGGAAGGGTTGTTTAGGGGCCATCACAGCGCGTGACGGAGGGAATAAGGCCAGCGCGGCCTTAATTGGGGTATTTTTATGTCTAAACTATGTAAAAGTCAATTTTAGCCTTATTTTTCAGGAACGTCGAAGCGTTCATAACTCTTGGAGACCTTCCTTGCCTGTCTGGCAGATGGGTGCTGGGTGTCGAATGCCATACCTTGTACATCGCCGCCGCGCAGTTGCTGCTCCTTGGCCTGCACCTGACTGCGAGCCTTGGCGTACTCCCGTGCTTCAACCCGCTGGCATTCCTCTTCCGATTTCTCCATCAGGATCAGCCCATCGTACTCGATCTCGCCTTCATATCCCTTGGGAGTGAACATGCCGGGGTGACGGGAAGCCGGGACCGGAGTCCAGCCTGTCATCTGGAAGCGTCCGTATCTGCGGGTTTGTGGCTGTCCCAAGACCGACAGGGTCTTCCAGTTGTAACGCATGCCGTCCGGGATAATCTCCGGAGGGATATAAAGCATGTTGTTTTCATCTTCGATGTTTTGCTGAAGAACAGTCTTTTCCGGCTCAACCCGTACCGGGGGAGCCTTTTCCTTGTTTTTACTTCCGGGTGGCCTGCCTCTGGGCATGATTGCCTCCTATTATTTTATTGGTAACCGCCATTGGCCTTAATATCGTTAAGTTTCTGCAGGCCTCTGGCGTAATCGATCTCGGAAATACCGGAAAGTCTGGCGACTTCCCTCTGTTCCGGAGTCAGCGTGATCTTGGTAGTGGTCGGCCTTCCGGAGGCTGGACTGGTTGCTTGCCGTGACGGAGGGGCCGACACGATCTGGGAGCTTTCGTCTTCCATGTCTTCCTCTCCTTCTTCCTGTGGCGGTTTCTTGTATCCCATCCTCATTTCCAGATGATCGAAATACTTTTGCGTTCCCGGCTGCATGTTCAAATCCACGGCTTCGGCATGGGCGCCCTGCAGACGAAGGTTCTTGTTGGTATTGGTTACTGTTTCAGGGTGACTCTTCAGCCAATCTCTCTGGCTTGGCAGCAAGTTTGGCATCTGGTCAATAAATTGCTCAGGTGTCTGCGGTTGTGAAGGCTGTTGCTGCTGGGGCCGCTCCCTTGCAGCCTTGGCCTGTGCCGCTTCGCGAGTTCTTTGAGCCTCCAGCGAAGCCTTGCCATCCTCAAGCTGCGCAAGGCGGCTTTCAGCCCTAGCAAGCTTGCGGCTCGCTTCCGCCATCGCCTTGGGATCGTTGGCTTCGCTCGCGCGAGCGATAATCTCCTGAGCACCTTCGGCTTCTCCCTCGGCAGCCGAAATGGCATTCAATATAGCCTGATACTCCGCATCCTGCGCCTGATAGTAGGAATTGTGAAACCGTTCCTCGCTTTCCCGGGCGTAGCGCTGGGCTTCCTGTATCTGCTGGTTCATCTGGGCAACCTGAAGGTCTGAGGCTTTACGCATCTCCTCCAGTTGCTTGCGCAGCGAGACTTTCTCGTCGTCCTCGGCTGGAGCCTGCTTCTTGACAGGCCTTTCCTGCTTTTCCCTGACTTCAGGAGAGGCCGCCTCCGGTGTCTCTATTTCGACAGTACCTTCCGGCTCCAAGGCAATGGTTACCGGCTGATCCTGCGGGACCTTGGCAATCTCTTCCTTGGTTCTAAGCGGACGAATGCGGGGCATGACACGCTCCTAATAAATATCACTGGGTTCTTTGGTACGTATCCGGATCGTCCGATCCGTCAGGACGCGGCAGGCAGTGTCTCTGATAGTCAGCGGCCAGCCATCACCAATGCGATAAACCACCCAATCTCCTACTTCCACGTTCTGGCCAAGGAAATTTTCTAAGTCTGTATCAAGAAAAGCCGCTGGTCCTTTCTTGAGAACTAATCCGACTTTTCCCTGATATTCATCCTCTTTTACATTAACATCAGGTCTTAGGATACCTCCCTTGGTAATATTGGGCCTGACATAGGTGCCTACCAATATCTGGTTATGGAATATCTCGATATGCGAGAGATCACCGATACAATCCAGAATGGCCTGCTTGGGGTCTTGGCTCTCGCTGATGATCTTGGTGTTCTTGGCGGCGACAAGATTCATTTATTTATTTCCTCTCTGATGGCGTCACAGGAATCCTCTATATCCCGTAAAGCCCTCAGATAGCCAAGATTATATTTATAATCGGCGAAATTATCGACGCCATTGCCGGTCAATGTCTCGACCCGGCTAGACCATAATTCCCGAATTGTTTTCAGCAGAAGCTTCTCAAACAGCGTTTCCATCAGCGCCTGCTGGTATGGGCCTTCTCAAGCCTACCCTCGCCAGTTTCACCACCACCATGGATATTGTGGCCAGCCATCGGCAGTTTCTCGGGGATCGTGCTGACGCCGCCGCCACGGGCATATTTCTTCAGTGCGCTTCCCTTGACCATACCCTTGACGATCTTTCTGTCTTCCTTGGCATCGCTATGGCGGCCACCGCGCTTGAATTCGACAGGCGGAGGAGTTGTCGGACCTTTCGGGACCTTGATACGTTTCTTGCTGCCCTTGATTTCCTCAAACGGGCTGGGCGGCAATGGCGTTACCGGTCCCTGCTCATCATCGTCGGCTGCACCACCAGCCTGATACTTGGTCCTGCCACCGTGCTTCTGCATCGGAGGCGGTACCGGCCCTTGCGGCGGCATCGGCGGAGCCGCCCCGGCTCCCGGAGGCGGCGCAGCCGCAGCATCCGGAGGCGCCGCTGCCATAAGAGCGGCCATATCCGGTTTGGTCTTTGACCTGTGCTTGCCGAACCTACCGCCACGCTTCATGCCGGAAGCGCCGGATTTATGCCTGTGCTGCATGCTGGCAGAGCTTTCCCGGATACCACCGGCCATGTTCTCGCCAACGGAATTCATTTTGGAAATGTCGAGATTGCCGGTCCTGCCCATGGACTTCATCTTCTCGCGACCGGTACGTCGGGCATCCTTGGCGTGCGGGTGCATCCTAGTGGTCCTTCAAGGTTTCAGGGTGAGGCATATCGGCAGGCTTGACCTTGTCTCTTTCCTTGTTGGCACAGGATATTCGTTCGGCCTTGGTTTCCGGGTGTTCGCCCTGCACACCAAGCATATGATGCTTGGCGCTGCGGTATTGTTTGATTTCTTTTTCCAGAGGATGGGCCATTTCTTATCCTATCTCCAATTCTAAGGGGAGGCAAAAGTCATTGTCATTTCTTCGACTTGGCGGCTGGTTTCGGCTTGGGTTTCGATTTTGCTACCTTGATCTGGGCATCGGCGCCAATCTTGGCGATCTTTTCCTTGCTCTTGAGTTCGGCCTTCTTGTGCTCCAGTTCCTTGTCCTTGTGACCCAATTCCTTGGTCTTGTGCTTCATCTCCGCCTTGTCTTGGGCCTGATCATGCTTCATCTCCAGCCGGTCCATTTCCTGTTTATGTTCCAGCTCGGCATGGTGCTTGTGTTGTTCTAGCTGCATATCCTGATCGTGTTCTTCCCGGGCTATCTGCATATCGTGCTCATGACGCTCTCGGTCTCGCATCATCTCATGCCGTTGCTTCATATGCTCGTGCTGCATATCCATGACCATGCCGCCAGCCTTGAAGGCCTGCTCGGTCATCTTGTCCTCGGCATCCATCTGCCGTTCGTGCTCGGACTGCTGCCGGTCCAGATGGTGCTGCAACAGCATCTTGACGGTATCGCCCACGGCATCGTTGTGGACTTCCTGTCCATGGATGATCTGCTCGTTCTGGATACGCAGCCGCTCCAGCGCGATCTTGTATTGTTCCTGCTTCTCCTTGGACATGCGGTCCTGCTGCTTGTCCTGAGACTGCATCATCTGCAGTTCCCGCTTTAACTGTAGTTCCAGTAGCTGCATCTGCGCCTGCTGCTGGGTGGATTGCGCCTTGGCTTGGGCTGCAATCAAGCTCGGATTGGGCGGCGGAGGTGTCGGGGTCTGCTTGAACAGGCCTTCCGGATCGATGCCTGCAATCCGCATGATCCTTGTATCGACCGCTATCGGGTCATACAGATCGGGTGCTGCGCTCTGCAAGGTCTTGATTACCACCGCCTTGGCAATCCGGTGCATGCTGGTGGGATTGTTGGGGTCCGCAACCGGAATCAGATTGGCATTCTTTAATGCCGCAATGAACTGACCTTTCTGCCAAGGAATGGTCGGATGGGCATTGTGCCGCCAGAAAGCCTCCGGGTCTTCCCTAAAGCGCTCCTTCAGAAGCTTGAATTCCTTGGCCTGCGCCGATGTCAGCCGCTTGTGGACGGCATCCATCATCTTGGTTGCCTGCTCGATCAGGGCCAGCGTCGTGCCTACCGGGGCTTCCTGATTGCCCTCGCCGACGTTCATTTCCGCCGTACCGCCGACGCGCGACCCTAATTGCTCGATATTCTGGGTTAGCTGCATGAAAGCGGACCCCGGCTCCTTGTAGGGCAGGGGCATCACGGCATCGGATATCTTCAGGCTTCCTGTATCGAGCGGGATACCGCCGCCGGGCGGAATGCGGAATTGATTGGTTAGCTGACGGCCAAACTGCTTGGCATAAACAAAGCCGGGGAAAGAGGAAAACATCCCGGCATCCAACTGAATCCGCCAAGCCGCTGTCAGCGCAGTCGTCGTGTTGCCCAAGATATGAATAAGTCCAATGCCATAGAAACCAAGAGCGCGAACAAAAGCAAAGTCCACAAAGTATTGCTTGGCAATGCACATCTCGTCGTCTTGGCGCCAGTTGCGGCGCACCGAGAGGATTTTGTGACTGTCTTTGTGTAAAGTGACGACCCAAGGAAGCTCCAGCCCGGTATGCTTGCCGTTCTTCTTGTGTTCGAATCCGGCGATATCCAGTTCGCAGTAGCATTCGTAGATTTCGTAATCGACATCTTCCGGCCTTTGTAGATAGGTCGTGGGCGTGATGCCCTGCAGCTCCATTTTCTTTTCCTTGACGGGGTCCGGCGATTGCCGGATCGGCTGCGTCAATTCCACGTCAAGATAGGCGCCGATCATCTGCATCCGCTTCAGCCAAGACGGCTTCATGTGAATGCGGTGGGTAACCCGCGTGCAGCTTTCCAGATCGGTCTCGGCATTGGAGACGATCAGGTCTTCGGCGTCGATGCTCTCGGAGACAGGCCTTTGCCGGATCGGGCAATTATAGACTTTCTTGATACCCTGACCGCCGCACCCTACCCAGAACAGCATCCGGTCAGTATCCGGGTAATATTCGGTAGCAATGGCCGTAAGGTAGTGGTTGAAGTCAGTCTCTAGGGCTTCCGCAAGCTCGTCGGAACCTTGCGTCATGCCTCCGGGAAGCACCGGATTGGGTGGCGGCATCATGCCGGTAGGTGGAGGTGGCGCGGCTCCGGGCGCCGTCCCGGGCGCCGCGCCGGGTGGACCACCGGGGCCGGGAGGCATGCCGGGAGGCCCACCAACTGGAGGGGGCGGCATTGGAGGGGGTCCTGCACCCGCAGGAGGTACGCTGGGCAATGGAGGTGTTCCCCCCGCAGGTGCAGGTGCCATTCCACCCATGGGTGGGGGATTGGGGGGTCCTCCCATAGGTGGTGGCATTGGAGGTGGCGGAGGTGGCGGAGGCGGCGGAGGAACCTTCGGCGCAACCGGAGCGTCGTTACGCACCTTCACCGGGCCAGCAGCAGGCAACAGTTCGCCTCTGGCATTTGCCTGAAATCTTAAAGTAGCTTCCAGCAGTAGCGGGTGCTGGACCCTTGAAACACCTTCGCTGGTAGCCTCCCCCTGTGGCTGGTTGAGTTTCAGCCCTAGTAATTGGATACCTCTGGCCCTTGTATCCAGCCAATCCTTGCGGGACAGATCGTCGGCTTGAATGCCATCCAATAGTTCGGCGGCTATTCTGGATAGTTCGCCTTCGTCGATTTCGTCGGCAATATTGCCAAACCAAGGTGTTTTACCGTTCTTGGGCTTTGATCTTGGTGCAAAGTCGAATGTGGCCGATCCATCCGGATTTTCCGTCTTCGCCACACCATTGATCAGGCTGTTGATCGGGTTTCCATTGGGTAAATTCACCGTCGAAGGCGTCGAAAACGGGTTCGGCGTGACCGGATTGGGCAGGGGGATAGTCCCTGTATTGATCTGACGGACCATTTAAGCCCCTAACAAGGGTATAACGCTTCAAGCCTTGGCTTATAACGCATTTCTTCCTCCATGTCGTATTCGTTCTCGACCCGCAACAGCGCCAGACCGTTATCACGGAGGTATCTGAGCGCCTGAGTAGTCGAATCAACATAGTCGTCGTGCGCTCCCTTGGGAAATTTGGCGCATTGATCGATCACTTCCTGACACCAAGCCCGGGAAGTTGGCGCATAGATCATTCCATCGGTAAAAAGATGCAGGATGCTATGGGCGCGGGCCACTTTATCGCCTTGTTTTGTCGGGTTTATCAGTTCAATACCGAACTTGCCGTTAAAGCCGATGATACGACGTATTTCCTGCGCTACCGACAGTCCCGTAGCCTTGGCTTCGATCAGAAGCCGGTCGGCTGGCCATCTCGGATGGTCGAATAGCTGCCCGGCAGCGTTCTTGACCCGCAAATCCTGCGTACAGTAATCCACGGTACGCTCAACCAGTCTGCTGATTTCCAGCCGGTCCTGCCATGCGTGCATCAGCATGATCTTGGGATTATTGTTAGCATCGCGAAACAGGCCCCAGAGTGTCATCGCCGAGGCGTCGTTCTCTTGCTTTTCTGTATAGGCTGTGTCGATTGATGCCAGAATATACTCAAAGTCTGGGAATTTGGGATCGTCCCAGTCCTGCCAGTAATCCCGCCGGATGATGCTGCCGCCCCGGATTTCCGGGGTCTGCTGGTACTGACCGGCCCAAGCATAAGGTCCCTTGGCTTTCTTCAGTTCATCAATCTGCTTGGGGCCGAACCTGATCGGCCAAGCCAGCTCACCGTCCTCGGTCCTTGGGTCTTGCCAGAAAACTCCAGTGATTGCCTGCTTGTCGTCTTCGTCCGACATATCGAAGGTCTTAATTTTGCCTTCAACATCGTATCCATTGACGAATGGGTGGGGCACATATTCCATAGGGATACAAAGATGGGTGTAGCCAAGATCACGATCCAAGGCGGTACCGGATACGTCCTCTTCGTGCAACCGCTGCTGGATCACGACAATGACGCTGTCCTCCGGGTGGTTGAGGCGATCCGGGACCACTTCCGTAAACCACATATTGGTGGTGTAGCGTACCGCTTCGCTCTCCATCATCATGGTATTATTCGGGTCATCTATCACAAATCTATCGCCACGTTCTCCTACACCGATACCGCCAGTCGAGGTCGCAAGTTTCCAACCGGTCTGATCATTGGCGAACTTGACCTTGGTAAACTGCTCATTGGAAATCCGGAACCGATTACCCCAAAGGCGCTGATACCGCTCACTCATGACGACATTGCGGCATTTCATATTGTCGCGCTCAGTGAGATGGTTTGAGTAGGCCGCCGACACATACCGGTACCAAGGCCGGTTCTGCGGACCCCATTCCCATGCAGGCCACATCACGTTGACAAGCGTGCTTTTTGAGAAGCCGGGCGGCACATTGATAAGCAGCCGCCTGATCTGGCCCCGGGTCACGGCGGTCAAGTGATCAGCAATGGCTGAAAGCGGCCATCCTTTGACGAAAGGGATTGCCGGTTCCACCACCGGCCACATATAATCCACGAAATCTATTAGATTACCTTCATAGGCCTTGGCTTCCAGCTTTTCCTTCAATCTGGCAGTCGCCGTCATCAGGCGGTTTATCTTCTCGGAGCGAAGCAGAGGTTCGGTCATGGAAAAGCCCAGTTTGATCGATAAAAGATATAACGACGTGGTCTGTAAATACAGAGGCAAGCTGGCTGAGATGAACAAGAACGAATTACTGCAATTTCGTCAGGAAATCGAGGCTATCATCCAAGAGCGCCGAGCTTTAGGTGAATACGACGCCAACGCCAAGCACATGAACTGGCTGCTGGACCAGTTGGCCAAGATCGTGGATCACAGCATCTCGCAATACCCCCGGGTCCAAAAGAAGCGCCAATGACCCCGAACATCAAGACGTTGCGGCTAACGCTGCTGCCACCATTCATTCACGAAGGTATGGATGTCAGGCATTACCTGAGATGGCTGGAAAACAAGGAAGTAATGCAATATTCCGAAAACCGCCATCATACCCATACCCGCGAGACCCAGTACGAATACCTCTGTTCATTTGATCAGGAAAACGATCACCTCTGGGATATCATCCTTGCTGGCAATCCCATAGGGTCGATCAGCGCCCATCTCGATATCCCGAACCGCACCGCCAATATCGGCGTCATGATCGGCAATGACAATTGCTGGCATCAGGGCTTTGGCTTAGAGGCTTGGAACGCGGCCTGCAAATGGCTGTTCTCGCAGGATACCCGCAAGATCGAGGGTGGATGCATGGCCTGCAACCAAGGCATGATCAGGATATTCGAAAAGGCCAAGTTCGATCTTGAGGCCACCATTCCCGGACATTTCCTTCTCAAGGGCAAACCAGTCGATAAGGTGTTATATGGCAAGACCCAAAAAGCAAAAGTCATCCATCTCACCGCAGGAGCCAATCACAGTTCGAGAGTTCTGGGATCAACAGGCGACGCTGCATAAAGGCTCCGATCTCGCCACCAATCCGGATCAGCATTATCGCAATCTGGAAATCGAACATATCCTGAGAGCCATTGGCGCCCTTGAACCCAAGGCCATACTGGACGTTGGCTGCGGCAACGGATTTACCACCGAGCGGATCAGCGAACAGCATCCCGACGCCGTCATTACCGGCATCGATTTCTCGCAGGACATGATCAATGAAGCCAATCGTCATCATTCTGGGAATAATATCGATTATCGCGTTGGCGATGTTCTTTCCCTATCTCGCACTCCGGGGCTGCATGTCGGAGAGTTTGACGTGGTGCTTTCTACAAGGTGTCTGATCAATCTCGCCAACTGGGAGGAAATGAAGGTCGGCATTCTGGAAATGCGCAAGATGCTCAAGCCGGGAGGCCATCTCGTGCTTGTCGAGAATGTGCAGGACGGACTGGATAACCTCAATCATATGCGCCAAAGCATCGGCCTGCCGCCGATCAAGACCAGATGGCACAATGTCTATATTCCGCAGGACAAGTTGACCAAGTTTCTGAACGAGATAAAGGGTCAGTTGCTAGATACCGAATATGTCGAAAACATAGGGAATATGTACTACATCGCCTCTCGCGTGATTTACGCCAAGTTATGTCAGGATCAGGGGATAGAACCGGATTATAACAACAAGATAAACGAGATCGCCTCAAAATTGCCAACAATGGGCGCCTATTATGCCTGCTCACCCAATTTCATGTTCGTCTTGCATAGAGTAGAGAGCGGATCGGAATGGTCAAGCAGGAGACTATCTTCTTAAATGGGTAAGGGCATGGCCGAGGAAAAGTTGAGGTTTGCTATTCTGGGATATGGCTCGATAGGACAGCGCCATTATAAAAACCTCCATGAAATGGGATATCGAGTCAGTTATTACGATCCATTGTCTCCCGGCATCTATACCAGAGAAGAGATTATAGACTGGGCGGATGCCGTCTTGGTCTGTACGCCAACCGGTAATCATCTTCAGGACATGATTGACGTTATCGATCATGGCAAGCACTGTTTCATAGAAAAGCCAATCGCTTATGACAGGCCTGATCTGGTTGATTGCTTTATACAGAAAGCACGCTTCCGGTGGCT